>Ga0315282_10002051_pt1 | contig 37554 bp, 41 predicted proteins | sample YL17G07_20_MG_FD_203693 | JGI IMG/M metagenome (GOLD analysis project Ga0315282, IMG submission 203693) | Sediment microbial communities from Yellowstone Lake, YNP, Wyoming, USA - YL17G07_20 | ecosystem: Environmental > Aquatic > Freshwater > Lake > Sediment | place: USA: Wyoming | collected... | reverse complement strand
CGATGAACTTCAGGCCCCGAGTCGCCATTACGGCGCCCAGTCCGCCTCTGCCCGAATACCTGCTTGGCATCCCTTCGATATCGTTGAACGCCACACCAGCAGCGGCCCCGCCGATCTCGCCCGCGATACCGCTCGCACATATTCCGACATCCTTGCCGAACTTCTCTCTGAGTTGTGCGTAGGCCTCGTACAGGCCCCTCCCCGACCACGGAGTCGCATCGATGAGCTCGTGCTTGTCCTTAGTTATACTCAGCAGGTAGTACTTGTCCTTCCTCTGTCCCTGCACGATGATGGCTTTGATACCGAGCTTCGCGAGACTCTGAGCGAAGCTCGTACCCGCGTTCGCCTCCTTGATCCCTCCAGTGAGGGGAGACTTCCCTCCGACCGAAATCCGACCCGACGTCGGCGCGCTCGTCCCGGTGACCATCCCAGGTGCGAACACCACCTTGTTGTTCGGTCCCAATGGGTGACACGTAGGAGGCACTTCCTCGGCCACGATCGTCGAGGTCAATGCCCGGCCTCCGAGATTCTTCCACTCATTCGGTACTCCCTCGAGCGTGGCTTTGAGCTCCTTCATGTCCACTCTCAAAATCTTTGTCATGACATTCCCCCTTGCATATTACTAGCCTCTCAATCCCTAAAAACCTTTCGAAAGTCGTGAGTGATTCAACATCCTGCCTTCGGTATCTGGATGTGCTTCTACGAACATCTCGGTCCATTTCAAGCACATCCAACGCTATGAATTGCGTAGGATTCGATTCAGGGCCTCGGAAATTACTTATACTCCTCATCATTGAGGTCTGAGGACAATCGCTAGGAGGATGGAACGATTCCTGAAACGGTGATAGAAGTCAGCGACCTCGTCAAGAAGTACGGGGACCTCAGGGCCATCGACGACATTAGCTTCGACGTGAAGGCGGGAGAGGTCTTCTCGCTCCTCGGTCCGAACGGGGCGGGAAAGACGACCACCGTCGAGATACTCGAGTGCCTTAGGACGAGGACCTCCGGCGAGGTTAGGATCCTCGGCATGGACGTGAAGTCTGACGCGATAAAGATCAAGCGCAGGATCGGCGTCCTTCCCCAGGACTTCAACGCTTTTGACCTGCTAACCGTCAAAGAGAACATCCGTTTCTTCGGGAACATGTACGACAAGAGCGTCGACGCTGAAGAGCTGATCAAGGCCGTCGACCTCACGGAGAAGAGGGACGAGTACTTCAAGAACCTCTCGGGAGGCTTGAAGCAGAGAGTCGGAGTGGCAATCTCGATGGTGAACGACCCGGAGATCGTCTTCCTTGATGAGCCGACGACCGGCCTGGACCCGAAGGCGCGGAGGGAAGTTTGGGGCGTCATCGGAAGCCTCAAAGAAAAGGGCAAAACGGTCATCCTCACCACTCACTACATGGAAGAGGCCGAGTTCCTCTCGGATAGGGTGGGAATCATCGACCACGGGAAGTTCATCGCCTTCGGGACCCCGAGGGAGATCATCGACACGCACGGCACGGGCAGCCTCTGCATCATCATGGGAGCAGATGCGAGATGCGCAGCCGTCCTGAATGAGCAATGGCCCGAGCATGAGGTCAAGAATGGAGGCCACATCATCAAGCTCGAGAACAAGAACAGCCTGCCAGAAATCATCTACGCTCTGGACAGGAGCGGGGGCAACTACGACCAGATACAGCTGACAAGGCCGACGCTCGAGGACGTGTTCCTCAGGCTGACCGGCGAGAGGCTGACGGAAGGAGGTGACGCTACCAATGGCAAACAGGATCGCCGCAAATCTCGCCGCATCCGCTAGGATGTTCTACCGCAACAAGTCAGCGGTCTTCTGGACCCTGGCATTCCCGATCATGCTGATACTCATCTTCGGCGCAATTTTCAACGGCATGGGCGAGGGCAAGGCTAACGTGCACGTACAAGACCTTGCGGACACGGACCTTTCCCACGCCTTCGTGGAGAACCTGACGAAGACGGACGCCCTTAATATCATAGAAATAGGCAAGGACGCGAACATCGACGACTACATCAAGGAGAACTCGCCGAACGTCGTTCTAATCATCCCTGCCAACTTCGACATGGCTTTCATGCCCGGCGCGGGACCGAACACGACGACGCTTGAGATCCGCTCCGATCCGACATCCACCACCGGCGGAATCGTCACTGGCATTGTCTCTGGAATGTCCAACCAGATCAACCTGATGCTCGCCAGCGGAACGAACGTCATGACCGTGGCGACCTCCGACCTTGTCAAGGAACAGAAATTCACATACGTCGACTTCTTCATCCCAGGCATCATCGCCATGACCACCATGACCACCACGATCTTCTGGATGGTAAGCCTGCAGACCAGATACAAGCAGAACGGGATCTTCAAGAAGCTGATCACCACGCCCCTCACGAGGTTCGAATGGCTCGCCGCTCAAATACTGTGGCAGCTGGTCGTCGTCTTCATCTCCGTGTTCGTGATAATGCTCGTCGGCATCTTCATTTTCAACGTGAGGATGACATTGGACATCGTCTCGATACTGATCATCATCTTCTCGAGCGCGATGTTTTCGTCCATGGGGATGATCATAGCTCGCTTCGTGAAGGATGAGGAGACTGCTGGCTCGGCCGCGAACGCGATAACATTCCCGATGATGTTCCTGTCCGGCCTGTTCTTCCAAATCGAGTTCATGCCGGTGTACCTGCAGAGGGTCGCGGACGTGCTGCCGCTCACCTACGTCGCGAACGGTCTGAGAGACTCGATGGTCTACGGGAACATGAGCGGCGCGATCTACAACCTCGCCGTCGTGGCGGTGGTATCGATCGCCTTCTTCATCGTCGGGGTGCTGGTCTCGACCTGGAAGACCGAGTGATTTGAGACAAACCGTTTCCCTTCTTCAATTCATTCCATCTAATCCATTCAAGGAATTCACTGAGCGCGCGACACGATTGAGTGATCCGCTGCATTCGTCACTTCCAGCGTATCAGTATCTCTTCCCGCCTGAACACCTTCAGGCTCAGGTAAACGACCGCGGCGTCAACGAGGGCGATCAGCAGGGCGAACGCGGACATGTAGAACAGATCGAGCGTGATGAAGCCCGCGATTGTAATGATGAAGAATGCCACCAGCGGAAGAACGATGAGGCTCCCGATCTGCTGCGACGCCCTCACGTCGTTGACCCTTGACGACACGAGGACGTTGGCGGAGATGCTCAGCAGGCAGAAGAGCGGGGCGAGAATGAAAGCTCCGACAATCCATATCGGGTTCGGCAGAGGATAGTGCCCGATCACCGGCCCGGCGATGACGTCCACGAGTATGACGAACGGGATGAGGCTGAGCCAGGTGGCGGCCATGCTCGGCAGGAATATCGAGAGGGACTTTCCCGCGAGAAGCTCCATGTCCGTCGTGGGGGTGGCGAGCAATGGCTCAAGGCTTCGGTTCAGCTTCTCCCCGACGAAGCTGTACGAGGCGATGATCGTCGGTATCATCGCAGGGATCAGTATGAAGAATATGAGGAGCGAGTTAATGAACACCGAGAGAAGCTGCTCGATCTCACTGGTCTCACCGATGATCACGCATCCACTGAGCACGGAACCGACCCTCGGGCTTCCCTCGATGTTGCTATGGATGACGTAGGAGCTGCCTATCGTCGTATTCAGGATCGATGAATCTCGGACAAGCGCGTCGGTCAAGCTGCAGTTGTCGAAAATGCAGCCCTGAGCGAGCACGTTCGTTAGATTGCTGTTGACAAACTTGGTATCGAAGACCGTCGCATTCTCGATATCCAAATCAGAGGTATAGTGCGTTATGTTAAGATGAAGGGCCAACGGGACATCTGGGGATTCCCCAGCGAGCATCGTGAAGGGAACGAGGTAGACGATGGGCATGATGAACGCCATGACCAGGGGCATCAGGACGAGGGAGAAGACGATGTACCTGTTCGTCTTGAACTCGGAAATGTCCTTCCTAGCGACGATCCAGATCTTGTCGAACCTCATTTCCGGCCTCCGACCAGTCTGAGATAGATGTCCTCGAGACCGTGCTTCAGTTCGTTCACGAACTCGATCTGGGCGCCGTTCTCGACGAGCGTCTTGACGACCAATGGATTGTCCCGGTCCGGGTGCTCAAGTTCCACCAGAAGCTTCCCCTCGCTAAGACTTACCCTCCTGACCGATGGTATTGATTCTACCGCATGGACCATTTGCGTTGTCGCGGAGCGCAGTTGTATGACGGTGGTCTTCCCCCAGAACTTGCTCGACAGCTCCTCGGGGGAGCCGACGGCCAGCAGCCTCTTCTGTATGACCCCTATTCGGTCGCACAGCCTCTCTGCCTCGTCGAGGTTGTGAGTGTTGAGGAAGATCGTTATTCCCTCCTTCTTGAGGTCCATGAGATAGTTGCGGACGGTCAACGATGCCTGGGGGTCCAGACCTGAGGTGGGCTCGTCCAAGAATAGGAACGAAGGTTTGTGCACGAGCGCCCTGGCGATGGCGATCTTCTGCTTCATGCCCTTCGAGAACTTCGCGACCGGATCGTCCCTCCTGTCCCATACGTCCAGGGTCGTCAGGAGCGCCTTGATCCTCTGCTCCCTCTCGCCCTTCGAGATACCGTACAGCTGAGCGAAGAAGTCCAGGTTCCTGTGCGCGCTCAGCGACTCGTAGAGGCCGGGGGTCTCAGGCAGGAGACCTATCATACCCCTGATCTGGATCCGGTCGCCTGGGTGAGTGATGTCGAGACCATTGACGTAGGCGGTCCCTCTCGACGGATTGATCAGGCAACAGAGCATCCTCACGGTCGTGGTTTTCCCAGCACCATTCGGGCCTATGAACCCGAAGACCTCGCCGTCCTTGACCTTCAGAGTGAGGTCCTCGACCGCGACGATGTCCTTGAAATGCCTTGTGAGCTCCACCGCCTCAATCATCGACGTTCACTCGCGCCTGACAGGTGGCAATGCGAACGGGCGGAATTAATTGTTTGCGTGTGTAGTCTTTCAACCAGAATAATCCGTCCGTTCGCATCGAAAGTGGCACTTGCGCTCAACCAATCCATTCCCGAGATGATGTCAGCAGAGGGGCTGAGGGAGAGTCTGATGTTGTGGACGCGAGCCACTACTCTCTGTTACACTTTCCGCGCCGTCGGCTTCTTCTCGAGGAAGTCCCGGAGCTCTTCGTAGTCGATCTTCAGCATGATCATGTCGCCGATCGTCTTCACGTCCGTCGTCTGGATGCGGACGACGGGACTCGTCAGCAGAGGCTTTTTGACGTTAAGGTCGTCCACGGCCATCTTGTCCAGCTTGACCTCGACGTACGGTATGTTCCACTCCTTTTCCGGAATGAAGATGATGTTGTCCGCGAACCCGATCTGCCTCGCCTTCTTGCAGATGACCCTCTTTCCGACGACGTCCGCCGCGGTCATCAGCACCATCCCTTCCTCGACCGACAGGGACTTCACTTCTGCCAGGTTGACGTTAAGCGTGATCGTGTCCGATATCGACTCCACGCCGCTCGTCCTTATGTGCAGTTTCGCCGAACTGAACAGGGGCTTCTTCACTCCGATCACTTCTTCGACGCCCTTCTTCAGCGCCACCCTCAACGCCGGTATCTTCCATTCCTCTACGTCGAGGCCAATTCCTTCAACTATCCCAACAACCCTTGCGTCGGCGCTTATCACTTCAAGGCCGACGATATCTTCCATCTTGAGCATTCCCAATCCCCAGGCTATTAGGTGATTCCACCGTAAAACACTTTTCGTCCGCCGCAACTAGACCCCCCTCTGATCAACCAGGGAAACGATCCTGCGTCAGCGAAATGATATCAGTACTTCGGCCTTCTCCACTTCATGACGTAGATTATCGAGACGGCCAGGACGAGCGGTATCGCCACGCCGGCGACGATGATCCATACCGGGAAGTTCCCTCCTCCGCCGGAACTGACGTCGACGGCGCGGGACGCCCTGTTGTTGAGCTCGTTCCACTCGGCAATCTGATCGCTCGGATCGACCGTGACGTTTATGTTATGATGGCCCGCGGCGGCGACCCACGTCACCGAAGCCGTCCTGCTCTCACCGATAGGAATGTATGATATGAACTGCTGCGCACCGACCTGAATCCCATCCACGCTGAACACGACCATGACGTTGTTCGCGCTCTCGTTCCCGTAGTTGAACACCTGTGCCGTCAAGTTCACGTTGTCACCATCCGTGATGCTGATGGAGCTCAGGGTGAAGTTCTGGACGGAGATCTCGAGGTCGGGTCGATAGAAGGTCGAGGGACTGACGGTGATCATCTTCGACGCCTGGTTGTTTGTCTCGTTCAGCTCGACGATTTCGTTCGCAGGATCGACAGTCACTTTGATCTGGTGCGTGCCCGCCAATGCCTGCCAATGAACGCTCGCAGTCCGGTTCTCACCGAACGGGACCAGGTCCAGCTGGGTCTCGCCGACCAGAATGCTCCCCCTCTGGAACTTGACGTCGACGTTCGTGGCGTTCAGACTGCCGAGGTTCCACACCGAGACGGAGATCGTAACAATGTCGTTCTCCTCGATCTCGTTTGGAGAGAAGGTGATGTCGTCAGGGGTGATGGCGAGATCGGGCCACTTCTGCCCCTCGTTCTCAACCGTGACCGTGATCAGCGCTGTCTCCGAATAAGCCTCTCCGTCGTACGACCTCGCTCGGATCTCATAGGGTCCGTTGACCAGAGCGCTCGCGTTCACTACGAGCTCCCAAGCGACCTTGCCGCTGGCCACCTGCCATCCGCTGTCGTAGGTGCCTCCGACGCTGACCACTCGCAACTGGACCGAATCCAGCGTCTCATTGCCGTCCGGGTCGGAAGCGTTCCCGATGACCGCGACTTCGCCATTGATGGTCGCGCCATCGGCCGGGTAGTTGATCTTGCAGATCGGAGGTCGGTCAATCATCTTCGTGAAGTAGATGTCCATGTTTCCGGCGAAATTGTCATCATAAACGATCAGAGGCGTGCCGTTGAGGCCTGTAGCGACGTCGAGAGAATCGACGGGGCCGATGTTGGGCGGCGCATTGTCAGCTATAACGCTGGCAGAGAAAGAGGTGCCGGAGTTGCGCGACATCGCATATCTAACGTGGTATGTGCCGGCCATGTTGTCACGGTATGCCACCGATATGTTGCCTCCCATATCAACGGCGATCTGCGGATCCGCTTGCTGGCTTCCGGAGGATCCGTCGCTGACGAGGACGGAAGAGAGGAAGTGGGCTCCGCCGTCGTTCGACCTCGCGAATCGGATGTCCAGGCTCCCCAAGCGTTCATCGTGCCAGACCGCGCAGGGCTCCCCGTCCGGCAAGATCGCGGCATCGGACATCGCCTGCCTGGTCTCGGCTTTCCCGTCGCTCACCTCGACGTTCGGCCCGAAGCTGCTCCCGGAGTCGTTCGAGTAGGCTCCGTATATATCGAGGAGGGAGTCGGCCCTGGAATCGTGCCATGTGATGAACACGCAGTCACCCATCGCGGCGATGCTCGGAAACGCCTGCGTGGACAGCGAAGATCCGGTGCTGTCGATCCTGATTGCTGGAAAGAGGAATGTTTGCCCCCAGTCGAGGGACCTCGACATGAAGATGTTCGGATAGGCCTGTATAGTCTCGTTCGTGTCCTCCGCCCAAACGACGTATATCGTGTTGTTCGCGATAGCGATGTCGGGGTCGTCCTGAGCGATCTGTGCAAGAGGAACGACCGGGACGTTAGCGGAGAAGGTCGAGCCGTTGTCGTCGGACTTCGAGAAGTAGATTCTGGACACGCCGCTCCTGTCATCGCTCCAGACGACGAAGACCGAGCCCGTGTCGTTCACCGCCACCGCAGGCGAGGACCTGCTAGAAACGCCACCGACGGCGTCGTCCACCCTGACCTTCGACAGGAACGAGGCCCCGCCGTCCTCCGACCGACCGTAGTAGATCGCACGACCTCCGTACAAGTCCGCCCAGACCACAGAAATGTTCGACATGGGATCGACGGCAATCCGCGGCGAAATCTGATCCCCCGATTCGTGCCCGTTGACGGAAACGCTTGCTTCGAAGACCTGCGCCTCCGCCATGGATGTAAAGGGAAGGATCGATACTGAGGCAGAGAGCAAGGCGAACAAAACGAACAAGGCTCCGACTTTACCGCGCATCGGCCGTCACCCGCATCCTATGGTATGGTACAGATGATATAAGATGGTTTCACACAATCCAATATGGTCCGGACTGACCCACCAAGACGATCATCAAGAAAGCTAGATTCCTCGCACGGATGACTCAAGTTCTGCAGCATGCCGTCCTGCTCTGCTCCCTCATGAACTGAAGAAGATAGTAATCCCCTCCTGCTCCTTTGCCCGTGGAGCCGCTCGCCTTCCATCCCCCGAACGCCTGCCCGCCGACCATCGCGCCAGTAGATCCGCCGCGCTTCCTGTTCGAGTACGTCACCCCGGATTCTGTGTTTTCGAAGAAGTACTCCAACTCCCTCTCGTCCTGACTGAATATCCCTGCCGTCAGGCCGTACTCGACGTCGTTCGCCTTCTTCATCGCCTCCTCGAGGCCGGCGACCTTCTGGAGACAAAGGAATGGAAGGAACAGTTCATTCTTTATCAAGTAGTGATCGGGAGGCAGATCGGAAGCGATCGTCGGCTGCACGAAGTGACCCTTTCCGAGAGCGCAGTCCGTCAATGTCAGACCACCAGCAATTATCCTTCCATCCCTCCTCGCCATATCCGCGCAGTTCTCGAAATCCTTCACCGCTTTGTCCGTCACTACGGGCCCGAGGAACACTTCTCTCCTCGCGGGATCTCCGATCTTGATGCCTTTCGTTCGATCGACGAGCTTCGACGTGAACTCATCGTACACCGACCTGTGGACATATACTCTCGAGCATGCGCTGCACTTCTGCCCCCCGTAGCCGAACGCTGAGTTCGCAACGCCGGCGACGGCGTCGTCGACGTTCGCCTTCGATGTGACGATGATGGGGTTCTTACCTCCCATCTCCGCGATAACAGGGATCGGGTGAGCGCGGCCCGTCTGCCTGATTATGCCGTACCCCACGTCCTTAGAACCCGTGAACACGACGCCCCTTATCGTACGGTGGTTGATGAGCGCGCCCCCGACCTCGGCCCCCGGACCCGCGACGAAGTTCAGCACTCCGTCCGGAAGCCCCGCCCGGCTGAAGATGTCGTACACCATGTAGACCGGCAGGGGCACGGGGCTCGAAGGTTTCAGGACAACTGTGTTCCCAGTAATCAGAGCGCCGGTCGTCATCCCTGTCGTGATCGCAGCGGGGAAGTTGAAGGGGCATATCACCGCCCAGACCCCGTAAGGCCTGAGAACGCTCATCACTTTCTCCTCCGAATAGGGGGATCGCATCTCCCTCGTGAAACCGTCGTTCTTCTCCATCTGCCAGCGGTAGTACTCGATGAAATCGATCGCCTCGTCGACGTCCGCCATCGCCTCGTACCGATTCTTGCCGTTGTCGAGCGTGATGGCCGCGGCCAGAAGGAACTTGTCCTTCCTCATCAGCATGGCGGCCCTCTGGAAGAACTTGAGACGGTCCTTGTAGTCCAACCTCGACCAGTCCTTGAACGCCCCGTCGGCCGCAAGGACAGCGTCGTCGACGTCCCCCTTCGTTCCCTTCTGAAACCTGCCGACGATCAGGGAGGTGTCGCTGGGACAACTGTCCTCGAACTCCCTCGGCGCCTTCCTCTCTCTGCCGTCTATGACGTTCGGATAGGATCGCCCCGCTGTCTCAAGCAGCGACTTGTATGCTTTTTCGCACTTCGAATGGATCTCCTCGACGTTGCCGGCCTTCGTTGCCCGCTCGAATGTGACCTCGTTCCGAAAAGACATGAAGTCCACCTGCTTGTGAGCACGGAGCTGACACCTAATAACCCCTTTTGATGCGGCAGGGCACAATTATTCTTATAGTATGACCGCGCGAGAGTGTGGGGGGATACTTCGTGCCCAAGTTGGTATCGGAGAGCAAGGAGATGATGCAGGCTTTGGGCTTGGAATGGGAACCCGTGGCAGTGAGACTCCAGAGCACGCCGGATGAAAGGGGCGACAGCTCGAGGAAGATAAGGATATGTCAGGCCTTCGACGCGGTCAGGCGCGAGAACGTAATTCTGAACTTCTCAAAGGAGAACTGCATTTGCCCTGGTGCAAGGCACTTCACCGGACTGGAGACGATGCCGCTTGAGAAGGTGGCAGGCGTTTGGACGAACGTTCACAAGGCTTACGAATCGGTGGAGAAAGCGTTGGAATCGATAAGGAAGCAGCCTCAGCCAGTCAAGATGGGGGAATACGTCGTCCTGAGCCCTCTCAGCAAGATGGAAAAGAAGCCAGACATGGTCTCGGTCTTCGTCAACCCGGCCCAGGCGGATCGCCTTCTGGGACTCATCTCATATAGGGGGGCCGAGCCTTTTAGTTATTATCCAGTGAGCAACGTCTGCTCGATAATCACAAATACCTTGGCCAAGGGCAGACCGGAGATCAACTTTGTCGCGGGTCATGGGAGAGGATTCGCGGACTGGTCCCAGGGTGAAATGATGGTGGGACTGCCATTCCACCTCTACTTGGAAGCTTGCAGGAACATTCCGAGCTCAGGATTCGGCACCGCGCTAAAGAAGTGATCGACAATAGCGTCCTATCCTCGCTCGCGCCGACTGAGAAAGCGATATGCTCAGGATATCTGATGCTCGCTATCAGGAACGTGACACCGATTCAGGGAGTGCCGAATGGAAATCGGAGACCTTTGAACCGCGCCAAGAAAGGTAGATATTGAACTAGAGCGACTATAAGAAAGCGGAGGAGAAGACGATGGAGCGTTTCGATGTGTGCGTCGTCGGAAGCGGACTTGCCGGGCTGTCGGCCGCGTACGAGGCTGCGAAGACCGGGGCCAGCGTCTGTCTCCTATGCAAAGGATGCGTCGGGAAAGCGTCTGCAACAAGCATGTCCGCAGGCATCTTCACGCACCCTACCGAGGGGCTCAGGGAGGAGGAGCTGCTCAGGGCTACGATGGACATCGGATGCGGAATCAATGACGAACGCCTCGTCCGAAGGTTGGTGGAAGAAGGGCGGGCGGTCCCCGAATTCATGAAGGAGGTAGGGATGAGCTTCGACACGAAACCCTCCGGCATTCATCTTAGGAGGCAGAAGCTCGTGTTTCCCGGCGTCGAGCTTGCGCTGCTGATGAAGGCAGTTCTCGGGAAGATTGGCGTGACGTTCTTCGAGCACTGCGTCACGGACTCGCTGCTGATGGAGAATGGGACGTGCGCTGGAACGCTCAACCTGGACAGGAAGGGGAATGCATTCGCGATCGCTTCCTCCTCGACAGTTCTCGCCACCGGGGGATTCTGTGCCATATACCAGGACCACGACAACCCGTCCGGAGCGGTCGGGGACGGCATCGCGATTGCGCTCGAAGCGGGCGCGCATGCGAGGGACCTCGAATTCGTCCAGTTCTTCCCCATCGGCATGAAGCAGGAAGGCTTTCCCCCATTCGTCCTCTTCCCGCCCTATGCGGAAGGCGCGAGGATCGTGAACGAGAAGGGAGAGGACGTCCTCAGGAAGAGGATCCCCGAGGAGACGAACCTCACAAGAGCTGTGCTCCTCCAACGGGACAAGGTATGCCAGGCGATAGCGTTCGAGGAGGCGAGGGGTAGGAAGTGCTATCTCGAATTGTCGAAGGTGACCGACTGGGACAAGGTCGACATGGCAACGCTGAACTCGATGTACCAACTCAAGACGTATGGTTTCTCGCCCTCGCAGGGGAAGATCGGGATCGGTCCAACCGCGCATCACTCCATGGGCGGAGTGATCGTAGATGAGGATTGCCGGACCGGCGTCGAGGGCCTGTACGCTGCGGGGGAGGTCGTCGGCGGGCTGCACGGAGCGAACAGGAGAGGCGGGAATGCCCTCACCGAGGCGCTCGTGTTCGGAAGGATATCTGGACGAATTGCGGCGGAGGGGGCTTTGAAGGCTGCTGGAGGACCGTCCGTAGAGCCGGAGGGTTCGAGGAGGGAAGAGGAAGCGGACCTCTCAATAGTCGAGGAGATGAAAGACGAGGTCAGGGGGGCTTGCTCCAGGTCCCTCGGGATAATCAGGTCCAGGGACTCCCTGATAGACGGGAAGGAGAGGACGAAGAGGGTCCGACAGGATATCCTGGCAATCAGGTCTCGGAGTGCGGCGAGCGCGAAGCTTAGAGAGTTGGAAAGCATGGCGACCGTTGCCGAGGCCGCGATGAACTCGGCCCTCCTGAGGCAAGAGAGCAGGGGCTCGCACTTCCGAAAGGACTTTCCCGTCGAGGACGAACGCTGGCTCGGACACGTCGAAGTGTCGATGTCGGGCAGAGACCTGTCGTATTCCCTCGTGTCGAAAGAGACGCGCGGGTGAGCCAGAAGGTTTGACGCTGTTCTCACGCGCCCGAACTCTCGTCCGCTGAACTTCGGAGTGGGAAAGCTAGGCAGATAAGGATTTGAACCGGATAGTCCATGCTTGATGGAACGAGGATCAGGTGAAGCGATTGAGGATATCGATACTCGGCACGGGATACGTCGGCCTCGTGACGGGAGTCTGCTTCTGCGAACTCGGTCACGAGGTCCTGTGCATAGACAACGTCCCGGAGAAGATCGAATTGCTCAAGCAAGGCCAGACCCCGATTCACGAGCCCGGGGTCGACAGGCTGCTGACGAAACACTTGAGGAGGGGCAATTTCAGAGTGGCTGGAAGTACCGACGGGCTGCTCCAGACAGATATCACCTTCATATGCGTCGGGACGCCGTCGAGGAAAGACGGCTCCATGGATCTCATGGCGGTGAAGCGGGCCGCGGAGGATGTCGGGAAGGCGCTGAGGAAGAAGAGTGAGTATCATGTTGTTGTCGTCAAGAGCACTGTCGTCCCGACGACCACCGAGACCGTGATCCTTCCGGCGCTGGAACGTGCCTCAGGGAAGAAGGCTGGCCGGGAATTCGGACTGGCGGTCAACCCGGAGTTCCTGAAGGAAGGGTCGGCGGTCAAGGACTTCATGAAGCCGGACAGGGTTGTCATCGGTGCATTGGACAAGGTGTCCGCGAAGGCGGTTCGCACACTCTACGCATCCTTCGACTGCCCGATCGTCAAAGTGGATCTGTCGACTGCAGAGATGATCAAGGTCGCCTCAAACGCCTTCCTGGCCGCGAAGATATCCTTCATCAATGAGATCGGGGACATATGCAAGACCCTAGGTATCGACGTCAGGGACGTGGCGAAGGGTATGGGGTACGACAAGAGGATAGGGGGCCAATTCCTAAGAGCGGGATGCGGTTTCGGGGGCAGCTGCTTCCCGAAAGACGTTTCTGGCCTGGCCTCGGAGGCGAGGAGGAGAGGCCTGGACCCAGTTATGCTCGACTCGATACTCGAAGTCAACAAGGCCCAGCCATTGAAGATGATCGAGCTCCTCGAGAAGCACATGGATGTCAAAGGGAAGAAGATCGCGGTGCTCGGTCTGGCGTTCAAGCCGGACACCGACGACATAAGGGACGCGAGGTCGAAGGTGATTGTGAAGGAGCTCCTCATAAAGGGAGCGGTAGTGCGCTGTCACGATCCGCAGGCCATGGAGAACTTCAGGAGGGAGTTCCCGAAGCTCGATTACTGTTCTTCTCCGAGGGAGTGTGTGAGGGGCAGCGATGCGGTCATGATCGTCACGGAATGGCCAGAGTACGCGGACCCGGGACTTTATGGTTCGAAGCTAGTTATCGATGGCAGAGGAGTCGTCAGAACGAAGAACTACGAGGGGATTTGCTGGTGAATCGATGAAGGCGATCATTCCTGCAGCGGGTCTGGGGATAAGGTTCCTGCCGATGACGAAGGTCCAGCCGAAGGAGATGCTACCAGTCGTCGATAAGCCGACGATACAGTACGTCGTGGAGGAGGCGATTGCGGCAGGGATCACTGATATCATCATCGTGACGGGCGCGGGCAAGCGGGCGATAGAGGACCACTTCGACAAGTCGCCCGAGCTCGAGTCGGTCTTGGAGAGGCAGGGCAAGACTAAGGAGCTCAAGGAGATCCGGCGGATCGCGAACATGGTGGACATCCACTACATCAGGCAGAAGGTGCCGAGGGGTCTAGGGGACGCGATACACTGCGCGAGGAACCACATCGGGATGGAGCCATTCGCGGTGATGCTCGGAGACACTATCAACATATCGAAGGTTCCGGTCGTGAAGCAGCTGATGAACGCGCACGAGGAGGTCGGGGCGTCAGTTCTCGCGGTCGAGCCCGTCGCGAAGGAGAAGATCTCCGATTACGGAATCATTGACGGAAAGCTGGTTAAGGAGCGCCTCTATCTGATCGATGATCTGGTCGAGAAGCCGAGGGCGGAGGACGCGCCGTCGAACGTAGGGATAACCGGGACCTACGTTCTAACGCCGGGCATCTTCGAATGCATCGAGGAAACCCCGCCAGGCACAAAAGGGGAGGTCCAGCTCACCGATGCGCTCAGGATCCTCAGGAAGAAGGAGAAGATCTACGGATATTGGTTTGAGGGGACCCGATACGACATCGGGGACAAGTTAGGGTGGATGAAGACGAACTTCGAGCTCACCCTCTCGCATCCGGAGTTCTCAGGACCGATGCGGGAATTCATGCGCGAGGCGCTCGAGAAGAGCATGAAGAAGACTGGAAAGAAGTGAGGACGCGTTATGGAGAATCAAGCGGCGCGCGGCTTTCACCGAGGGCGCTTCACCCTCTCTGCCTCCTATTCGTGAGTCTTCTTACGGTCTTCTCGACCTTCATGTCCTGCGCGAGCGCGTCCACGGAACGATGTCTGAGATAAAGCGGGCCGATCGCGGCGATTGCCAATCCTCCAAGCGTGTCGGAGACGAGGTCGGTGGCGGTATCGGCCAGGGAATACTGCATGCGGGTCCCCAGCGAGGTATCGAGGATGAACTCGATGATCTCCCATAACACGCCCATCGACGAGACGAAGACGACGATGAAGAACGGCAGGAACCTCGGCGGCAGGTGGATCGTGTCCACGTACTTGTCCACTATCACGATGCCGATGAAGCCGAAGACGGCTATGAGGGAGGTGGAGAGGAAGTGCGTGAGCTTGTCCCACCACCACATGGTGTCGTAGAGCTTCACCAGGACACCGAAGTTGTGAAGGAAGATCACGATGAATATCCAGAGGGTCAGTTCGAAAGGCAAGACCATGATCTTCTCCCGCTTCAGGAACCACGGTATCGAGACGAACCCGAAGCCGAAGAGGGCGGAGCCTGCAGCGTACAGATCCCCGCCGAACAGACCGACTATGAACATGACCAATAGAAGCGCTTGGAAGAAATAGGAGAGGAACCTCTCCCACCAGACCTTGTTCATTCCTCACCCCCGATCCGTCCGATGCTGAAGCGCCGCAGCCTCTCCAGCGGCATGTGCCTGAGATACAGGGTCAGGACAATGCCCATGACTATCCCGCCGAAGAAGCTGTAGACCAGGTTCATCATCAGTTCTCGGTTGCTTGCCACGATGCTCGTGCCGAAGAGCTGGTCCGACACAAAATTCCCGATGGCGAAGAGGCTGCTGAGCGCCATCGTGAGCAGAACCGTGAAGGCGACCGCGAACACCTTGTTCGTCCTCAGGCTCGTGTAGGCATGAAGGTCCATCATCGTAACGAAACCGATGAAGAACGTCGCCAGGACCTCAGACGCTCTCAGGAGGTTGTCGTAGTAGAACCTGTCGTTCCAGCCGAGGTTCTGAGGGACTGAGTAGAGGTAGAACGGTATCGCTATTAGGAAGAGAAGCTCGAACGGCAGTATGTTCCCCAAGTCCCTTCTCACGACAGCTGGCAGGACGGCGATGCACAAGGCCCAGAATCCCATGATCGTCCAGAAGAGATTGACGGAGAATATCGCATACTCCGTCGCGAGGAAGAGGGAAATCACCGCCGTCCAAGAGAGGGCGACCTCGATCTGCTGTCTCACCATCGCTTCTTGTAACGCTCGGTCGATACTTAAGAAATGTCGGCATTATGCCAGGAAGAAAAACGGACCTCAGCAGGAGATGACCAGCAAAGGAACCGTGGCCCTGCGTATGACCTCTTCGGACGTGCTGCCGAGCGCGAGGCCCTTGAGGAAGCTCTTCCCGCTCCGTCCGATTATGATCAACGACGCCTCCACCTCCTTCGACACTTCTAAGATATTATAAACGGGGGTTCCGTAGTGGACATGCGTCGAGACCACGAAATCCTCAGACTGTAGGTCCTTCTTCAGCTCCTCCATCCTCGCCTTCACCTCGGCGAACCGCTTGTCGTCCCCGACGCCATACTTCGTCGATTCGATCACATGGAGTAGAACGACGTTCTTCAAACCCTTTCTCGACAGGTGGTCCAACGTGTCCTTCATCCTGTCCGTGCAGATCGACAGGTCGATAGGAACTAGGGCCGTCCGGAAAAGGAATTCGCAGGCGCGCCTCACCTTCCGATTTCCTTCATCCTCGATGACCTCCAGCTTGTTGAGAAGGACCGGCTTTGCGGTCTTTCTGAGGACGCCAAAGGAAGTGCTGCCGAGAAGGAACTCATGGGCCCTCCCCTTCCCGCTGGATGCCATGCCGACGAGCGTCACGGACTCTCTCTCCGCGACCTCCGCGATGACCGACGCCGGATCGCCTTCGATGCTAGCGAACCGCGTCTTGAACCCCCGCTCATCGAGTCGTTTGATGATATTCTCGACGACACGCATCTGTTCGTTCGCCACCTTCCCATCCTTCTGGGTGACATGTAGAAGAACGACCTCCTCGGAGCCGAACTGCCTGAGCTCGGCGACGCAGTCGAGCATCATCAGTGATTGCTCGGAGAAATCGATTGGGAGCAGGATCTTCTCGAACACCGATGGAATATTCGTGGACATAGTTAAACACTTTCTGATTGTCGTGCGTGGCATGGATTAATGCCTCCTGAGACGATATCGAGGGAGGTGCTTTCCGATTGAGGTTCAACAGGTCCTCCGCGATCCTTGTTCTCCTATTCGTCGTGATAATAACCTTCTCGCTGTTCTTGACGTGCAGGAACATCGTCTCGGCGGATGAGTCGCTGTTCCTGAACATCAGCAGCTCCTGGAACCCGAGCTTCGATCCGCTGTTCAGGGCGCTGACCGAGCTTGGATCGTTCGCATTCTGGTTCGTCATTGTCTTCGTTCTCTGGATCTTCGGCAAGAGGACGCTGGCGACCTACCTGCTCGTCGCGATACTCATTCACATTGCGATAGGCGGCAGCGTGAAGTATATCATCGACAGACCCCGCCCGTTCGAGGTCTTTCCCGACGCGTTCGCGCTCTACAATCCCACCGATCCTTCGTTCCCGTCCGGTCACACGGAAGGCACCTTCGCCGCTGCCGCCGTGCTCGGATTGAGGAGCAAGAAGCTTCTTGCACCCTTGTCGTTGCTTGCGGTCTTCGTGGGTTTCAGCAGACTATACATCGGCGTGCATTTCCCTCTCGATGTCATTTCGGGGGCGGTCTTCGGAGTGCTGATCGGAGCTTTTGCCGCAGGTCTGGACGTCTCGAAACTGCAGAGCAGGATGGAATCCGGATGGAACAGAATCGTGGACGCTGTGAGAGGCAAACCGAAAAAAGAAGCATAATGATTAATTATATATTATTCAGACAATTAAAAAAATCCCATCTCTCGATCTCGCGGCATGAATTCTTCAAGCATTCTTTCGCTGACACGAGAATGTCGAGAAGGATTCCCGCGCAGTTTACAGAAAAAGTTAAACACATTGGGCGAAGGTAAGAGTGTGGACAATTGGGCAGACGATGAGCCGCTTTGGAAGGGCTCAGACGGTGAATCACCGTCTGCAGATTCCTCGGTCCCAGCTGCTCCGGCCCGCTTGCGGGCCGATAACCGGTCCCTTACTTCTTCTTTTTCTTTGTCGCCTTCTTCTTCTTCGGCATCGCCTTCACCTTCTTTTTCGGTCCGCACTTTCCGCAGGACATCCTCTTTTCCTCCGATGGGAATATGTTCCCAGCGGAATAGATGGTGAAGCTGAATATATGAAACTTTGTCCTGTCCATACTCGCCGATTCCACTTCGCGCATCACATTATTCAATCGATTCTCTTCGTTCTTCGAGCTGTGATCGCACGCGAGATTTTTCATTATTGATATCGAAACTTTATGCATACAATCTAGAAAATTCTGAAGTCTGGACGTGCATGTTCCGGGGAATCAAAAGTGATAATCAATCGAGATAATTTAAATAGGGTACGACCGCTGCTTTATCTCCGAGAATAACATGCACGCACTCGAAACATCGAGGCTCTTGACGGAGGAATATTCCGCTAAGATTCTGCTCGCGACAATGGGAAAGCCGAGAAGCGCGTTCGAGCTCAGCGACAACCTGGGTATACCGATCGCCGCATGCTACCGCAAGATCAACCTCCTCGAAGACGCAGGACTTTTGTTCTGCAACGAGAGGAAGCTCACGCAGGCAGGAAAGAGAATAAGCATGTACAAGTCGAGGGTCAAGAACGCGCAGATCATCTTCGAGCGGAACAAGATCCGTGCGAAGCTGGAGATGATCGACGGGACGACCGAGGACTACAACTACGACATCGACATGACCGAGCTCATGAACGAGATGCCGACAATGGTAAAGGCCTGAGAGCGGACCGGGACGCCTGCATTCACCTATGCAAATGAACACTCCTTCCCCCTTTTTTTTCTTATTTCTTATTCTTGACTCTGGCCGGACTGCAACCATTCCTGAGAATGCTCCCGAAGCATCTAAGAGCGAACGAGGCGAGTGGCAAAACAGAATCTGAAAGAATGGACGGACTGGTCGATGGAACGTCTTGATTTCAAGTCGATCGTGGAGAACACGCAGGACATCACATATCTTCCAGATTCCGAAGGCAGGATTGCCTAGGTGAACCCGATCGTTGAGAAGGCATCGGGTTACACGAGAGAGGAGCTTATCGGACGACCGTTCAGCGAACTCCTCGGGACGCAAGCCAAGACCATCGCTTCGACCCTCTTCGGAAGACGCAGGGAGGATAGTTCGGCACCAACAAGATACGTCATCGAGCTTGCGACCAAGGACGGGAAAGTCGGACATGCGAGATTCATGTTCACCATTTCCTGGACCAGACAGGAACGTCCTGGGTTCAGGGGACAATCAGGGATATCACCGAACATATGATGCTGAGGAAGTCGGTGGAAGCGGAGAAGCGACGTTTCGAGAGCCTCGTCGAGAGCGCATCGAGCATTATCGTGGGTCTCGATCTGCAGGGCAGGATCACTCTCCTCAACCACGGTGTCGAAGCAACTCTCGGCTACAGGAAGAGTGAGGCCATAGGCAAGAGCGTGTTCGATCTCTTCGTACCCGACGAGGCCCGACAGGCTTTCATCAAGCGTGCTACGAAGGCAGCACGGAAGGAAATCTTCGGGAAAATCCCTCACGGGATAACGCCCGTGAGGACGAAGGACGGAAGTCAGATCCAAGTGACGTGGACGGTCAACCTGCTAACCGACGAGAAAGACGACGCCGCCGGTTTCATAGGTATAGGCCAGGACATCACCGAAATGATCAATCTTGAGGAGGAGTTGAAGGACCGCAACAGAATCCTTGAGGTCCTCAATCAGCTCGGCCTGACAACATCGATCTCGTTTGACACGAAAGAGATCGTCAGCGCTGCGCTAGAAATGACCTTGAGATTCTTCGGCTTCAAGAAGGGCGTTGCGTTCATCGTCAACAGCATCAACGCTGACATACTCCCGCGAATGAATTCGTGGGGTTCCACTTTTTCTTTGTTTCCGTCCTCACCTGTTGCCATCGGAGCGGGTTTTGCAGAACCATTTTGTCAAGTTTCAATGTCGCAGAGCATCCATTGCGTTGCATTTTTGGGGGTATCAGTGCTCCCTTTGCATACATCCCTGTCTGCATGCAATCGGGATATATCCTTATCCATGCCGGATTGGATGAGGTATGGGGATATTCCCAACTTCCTTGCGGAAGGTTTTGTTATGATAGTTTCCTGTGTGCATCCGATCAAGGACGACTTATCCGCAGGACTTTTCACAAACACATATCTGCCCTTGAAACGCATAGACCTTTGCATTCATCCCACGATTCAAATCGTGGGCTTTCTGCTCCGCTATCCTGTAATGTCGAGAGGATCGCGGCAATCAACGTTGAGAACCCGAGCTTCGATGAGGAAGGGATCACTTACTTCCCCGAGGGGGTCAGAGATTCGATCATTTCGAAGGGGAAGATTGTCTTCATCAAAGACGGGGCGAAGGACCCGCGTGTCGCGAAGGCGATGCCGAACATAGAGTCTGCGGTCTTCCTCTCGCTTAGAGGACATACAAGAACGGTCGGGGTCCTCTGCATGTGCTCGGACGTTCCGCGCGAGTTCAGCCCCAATGATATTGCGACGCTCGAAGCTGCCTCGCTCATGCTCGGCTACCCGCTCGAGAACTCTCAACTTTATGAGGATCTCAGGAGATACTCAGGCATTATAGAGCTATACAACGACAATCATACTTCACGACGCGAACAACTACATTGTCCCCGTCGTCTCCTATGTGATACTCGCCGACGAGAACGTTGGGACGCCCGAAGCCCAGACGAGATATCTTAAGAAGGCACTCAACTCACTTGAGAGGCTGAACAACTTCTTGTCCGACGTTCGCTTCCTGATCAGAACCCTCGAGGAGAAAGACGTCAAGTTCGAGCCCGTCGACCTGACGAGACCGCTCAATGACGCGATCGACGTTACGAAGAACAGGTTCGAGAAGACGAGCATAGTCATAGAATCGCAGAGCGCAGAAGCGCTGTCGGGTGTGCGGGTCAGCGCGAACAAGACGCTCACTCACCTGTACATGAACATACTGACGAACGCGGTCAAGCACGGTGCCCCCGGGCCAGTCGTGGTCCGGGGAGGCGTCGACAGTGCAAGAGGGACCTGCAGGGTCGAGATAGAGGACAAGGGTCCTGGAATCTCCGACAAGAACAAACAGCGCGTGTTCGAGCGGCGCTTCGCAGAAGGATCGGTGAAGACGCCGAAGGGCTCGGGCCTTGGACTGACCATAGTGAAGACGCTTGCAGAAAAGTACCACGGCAGGGTCTGGGTCGAGGATAGGGTAAAGGGAGACCACACGAAAGGCGCCAAGTTCGTCATCGAGCTTCCATTGGCGAGACATCAGAATCCATGATCGAGAATTGAAGCCGAGTTCAGATCATCTCGTGCTCCTCTATCAGAAGAACGACGACAATCCGTCTTCCAATGATATCCTCGACTGGAAATCCAGCACCTTCTTGGCGAGCGTGACATCCGCCACGCTGTGCCTTATGTCCCCGACCCTCGATTGGACATGCTCGATCTTGAGCCCTCCCCGGACCGCTGAGAGGGTATCTGCGAGCTCGTTTATCGAGGTCGCCCTGCCGGAGCCGCAGTTAAGGATCACGTCTCTAACCGGTGACTCAACTGCCATCCGTATCATCCTCGCGACGTCCTTGGCGTGGATGAAATCCCTTGTCTGCTCCCCGTCTCCCTCGATCGAAAGAGGGTTGCCTGCCTTAGCCCGCTCGATGAACTTCGTGACGACGCCAGAGTAGGGGCTCTTAGGATCCGCCCTCGGGGAGTAGAAGTTGAACGGACGCACGATGATGAATCTCAAACCGCGACACACAGCGAATGCCTGCACGTACGCCTCCGCCGCGAGTTTGCTGACGCCATAGAAGGATTTTGGAGCCTTAGGATGACCCTCGTCCACCGGCAGGTGGCGGGGGTCGCCGTACACCGCCGCACTCGAGACGTACACGAACTTCTTGACGCCTGCATCAGCTGACGCCTTCAGCATTGAGAGCGTACCAATGACGTTGATGTCAGCGTCCAGCTTAGGGTCCTCGAGGCTCTTCTCGACGCTAACCTGCGCGGCCGCGTGGACGACCGCGTCTACACCATCGCATGCTTTCGCTACCCCGGCAGGATCCCTGATGTCGACATTCGCCACGAGCCACTTGTGTCCTTCGATCGACGGCATCCGGACGTCGATGCTCCGGGCCTCATGCCTCCCTTTGAGTTCTTCCAGAAGGTAGGAGCCGAGCTGTCCGGAGCCGCCCGTCACAAGGACTTTCACGCCAGCCGATATGAACGGTCGACCATATACGATTTACTGATGTCCTTGAGCCATCGGGACTGGCGAATCCTTTTAGAACACAGAGAAGCATGATGGAAATGGATGCGAGCACTGGTCACCGGCGGGGCGGGCTTCATAGGATCCCATCTTTGCGAGCGGCTCTTGGACTCTGGCGACAAGGTCATCTGCTTGGACAATTACCGAACTGGAAGCAGGGACAACGTTGAGCATCTGAGAGATAGCAGGGACTTCGAGGTCGTCAAGAAGGATCTGATCGTTCCCTTGAACTTCAAGGTCAATCGAATATACAACCTAGCATGTCCGGCATCCCCTTCGCAATACCAGAAGGACCCGATAGGCACGATCAAGGTCAACACGCTCGCGATGATCAACGTGCTCGAACTTGCCCGGAAGACGAAGGCGAGAATTCTTCAGGCATCGACCTCGGAGGTGTACGGCGACCCTCTGGTCCATCCTCAGACCGAGGACTACTGGGGGAACGTGAACCCGATCGGGCCTCGGAGCTGCTACGACGAAGGCAAGAGGATCGCGGAGAGCCTGATGTTCGCGTACAGCGCTCAACACGGGGTCGACATCCGGGTCGCGAGGATCTTCAACACCTACGGGCCGAGAATGAGCGCGGATGACGGGCGCGTCGTCTCGAACTTCATTGTCCAGGCGTTGAAATGCCAGGACATCACGGTCTTCGGCGACGGAAGCCAGACGAGGTCGTTCTGCTACGTATCCGACATGATCGAGGGGTTCGTCAGACTGATGGACGCGGAGGATTTCACGGGACCAGTGAATCTCGGGAACCCCGCCGAGATCACCGTCCTAGACCTTGCGAACAAGATCAAGAAGATGACCGGCTCTTCATCGAAGATAGCATTCCGGCCGTTGCCCAAGGACGACCCGGTCAGGCGCAGGCCCGACATCACTCTGGCGAAGAGGGTGCTGGGATGGGAGCCGAAGGTGGATCTTGAGACGGGTCTCAGGGAGACGATCGAGTACTTCAGGAAGATGGTCGGATAATCTTCGACACCCACAGAAATCATTATGAGCCACGAATCGAATAGAAAGGCTCAGAGGAAGGATGAGATGACACTGGAACTTACGAGCTCTGATCGCAAGGATGTGATTTCTAAGGACGGAAGAAAGATAGGAGTGCTTGTCGGGGTCAACGTCGACACGAAGACCTGGACGGTGCACGCGATCGTGGTGGAAGTCAACAAGGACATCATCGAGGAGCTGCACATCAAGAAGTCGATGCTGAAGCTGCCGAGGGTGACCCTCAAGACCGACCTCGTCGGCGTCGTCGGGGACATCGTCCATCTGAACGTCGACCTGAAGAGTCTCAAAGATTACGTGTGAGCGGCATCGGAAGCGAGATTCCGTTCGGCACTTACCCTCACCGCTCAGCTTATGATCAAGCCGACGCCATACATGACGGCAACGCCGATGATGACGGCGACGAAGACCGAGTATCTCTTCTTCTCCTCGGTGAACGACTCGGGCAACAGATCGTAGATCCCCACGTAAAGAAACGTTCCCGCAGCGAGCGCGAGGGGTATTCCGAGCTCAATGCCCGACACGAGGTCCATCGTGAGTATTGCGATCCATGCGAAGATCGGCTTGACCGACGCCAGCATCCCGACGTAAGTCAGTATCTTCTTCTTTGGCAGCCCTGCGAGCCGGAAGACGGTCGATAGAGAGAAGAGCTCCACGCCCTCGTGCGCGATAATCGCCAAGAAGATGATCATACCGAGAGTCTGGTCGACGACGACCGCGACACCGAGGCTCAGGCCAGCGATCGCGGAGTGCACCGAAAGCCCGATGAACGCCGTCACGCCGGTCAATAGGTGCTTGTGCTCGCACTCCTCCGTGCACTCCTCTCTGTGCTCGTAGAAGACGACCCTCTCTGCGAGTAACACCACCACGAAACCCACGAGGACGAAAGCGAGGGCTGTCCCCGCCTCCATGAGATCGATTGAGTCGGGGATCATGTGAAGGAATGCCGCCCCGATGAACACTCCCGCGCTGAAACCGGTGAACAAGTGCAGCTGGACTGAGCTCCAGTTCCGCAGGAGCGGGAGCACGCCCCCGATGAACGCGACCGCTATGATCGCAAGGGAGAATATCAGCAACAGGAGAAGCTGGTGCAAACCCTGACCTTCCTAGAGAAGAGGAGTACCGAGTAGGAATGTCATATACTTTATTCATCACAGAGAACATGGATTCCTTGTCCTCCTTAGTCAAAGAAAGAATTAACTAGGCTTCCCTCGCATTCTGAACCCCAAGGTGTTCTTTCATGTGCGCCAAAGAGGAGCCCAAGGGAAAGCTTGTCGTCAATCTGGACCCTATGATCGAGTTCGCTAGCAAGGGCATCGTGAGCAAGACGTTCTTGGATACGCCCGATGCGAATGTGGGCCTTTTCTGCATGGAGAAGGGACAGAGCCTTTCCGAGCACACCTCCACGATGCCCGCGGCGATCCACGTACTTAAGGGCAAGGCGAAGATCAGACTCGGCAAAGAGGACCACGAGTGCGGCCCTGGGACATGGATCTACATGCCCCCCAAACTCAACCATGCGCTTCTGGCGATGGAGGATCTCGTCTTCCTGCTGACGCTGTTCCCGCGCGGGAAGAAGTGAAGAATGGGATTTCGCTCAAGGATCGAAAGACAGAGAAACAAGATACTATGATGATCATTCGATCGCAGCGCTTTCAAGGGCGTCGACACCTGTCTCCAGAATTGGATCGGAATCGTCCGAGACGATCATGAGCTGACCCTACTTACTTTCGGGACGGGTCTCGAGGATGGATGAGAAGGATTGATCTCAGTCTCGGTCGACCGCCCCCTTCGCGATCATGTCGACGCGGTGCAGGTCCCTAAGAAGCAGGGTCGTCCTTTCGATATCCGACTCAAGCTCCTCTCTGCCCTTTTGGGGGAACTCCGCACGCATGCACGCCCAAAGCTCACAGTCCCTAGGTCTCGTGATCTTGCCTCTAGATGCAACGTACAACTCCGCGTTCGATATCATATTCATCAAATCATGGGAGAACCGCGGAAGCAGTGAATTTTCTACCGCCGAGGGGCGGCTTTTTTTAAGGCCCTTGCTCGGTTCATATTTTCATGCCAGCAGCGGTTCATACCGCCGTCCGGCGGCGATATCATTATCAATCTATCCGATAATGAATCAAACATGACCGCTTACGAGGCTAAGATCGAGGTCACTCACGACTGCCCATACTGTGCTATAACGAGGCGCTTCCCTGACGCTCACATCTCGGTCTGGTGCGACTCCCGGAGCCACGTCATCGAGGTGGCGAGCGACTCGGACGACGAGCTTGGTGAGATAGAGAAGGAATTCGTCCGGAACACGGCTGACTCCGAATCATTCAGGCAGGGGCGGAACGTGAACATCATCACGAGGGACTGCGACTGCGAAGAGTCCAGTTCGATATCGGATCTCATAGCGGAATCCGGATGCTGGTACGTGCCTCCCGCCAGATTCCACGGAGGGTGGGAGTACTACAAGATCATGTCATGGAAGAAGGAGAACATCTCGAGACTCGTCCGCTCGATTGAGAGGATCGGAGGGAATGTCAAGCTCGCCTCGATCAGGTCGCTCGGCGACCAAGGCGTCTCGGGCGAATCCTGCCTGACCTCCGCTAGCATCGTCGCTGGCCTCACCCGAAAGCAGATAGAAGCGTTGGCAAAGGCGTATCAGATGGGCTACTTCGAGACGCCGGCGAGGATCGACGCGGACGCAATGGCGAAGAAGGCCGGATTGTCCAGATCGACCTTCGCTGAGCACCTCAGGAAGGCCGAGTCAAAGGTTCTCTCGAACATCTTCCCCATACTGGAGATGGCCTCGAGGGGCATGCGGACGAAGTAGGCTGTCCCGATCCAATCGGCAATCAGAGCGAGGGGGCAGAATCGGCCCTAGTCAGCGAGCTTCCTCAGGAGCCATGCCATGTTCTTGCCGAGGTTCTTCAGCGTGTCGACGGCTTCCTTGTCGTTGTTTATGTCTCCGGGCTTCAAAGCCGTCCCCACGTTCCAATAGCTCGAACCGACGACGATCCACTGCCCGATCAGGAAGAAGTAGTTGAGGTCCGCGAATGTCGCCAGCGCTCCGGCCCGCCGATTCACCGCGACCCCTGCGCCGACCTTCCTCTTGAACAGGTCCCCGTTCGCCCTCGACACAAAACCGACGCGGTCGATGAAGGCCTTCATCTGCGCGGTCACGTTCCCGAAGTAGACAGGAGAGCCAAGAATGACCCCGTCGGCCTCGATCATCTTCTCGATGTACTTGTTCAGGTTGTCGCTGTCGATGATGCATTTCCTGTCCTTGTTCTTGATGCAGGCCATGCAAGCTGTGCAGTCCTCGATCCCCTCGCTCCCGAACTGCACGATTTCGGTCTCGATCCCTTCGTTCTTCAGCTCATCCAGCGCAATCTGCAGCGCGATGCTAGTGTTCCCGTTCTTCCTCGGGCTTCCGTTGAAAGCGACTACCTTCATCCCTTACCACCTTCGCTCCTCGCTTTTTTCGAGAATACGAATATGATGATAATAATTTGCCGTTCTTCCATTCGGGAGGCTCTTCGGGCTTTTTCGAAGAGTAGCCACAACCTTCAAGTCTGACAAGGCGTTTCCTTCGATGTCCGCGCGGCGCGTCAATGCCCTCACGCTCTAGTGGCGATTGAGCGCCCTGGGGACTTGAAAGGGAGGTACGGGATGCAGTTGCTGCTGAGGTTCATACAGGACGCGAACACAGGGAAGGGCGTCATCGAGGTGCTGGAGCAGAGAACGATCACCTGCAGGGCCAGGATCGGGATGATATCGTACGACGACGAGGCGGGTAAGAAGTTCTTCGTGGACGCATTGACTCAGATGGGAATGACTGGCGAGGTCATCCCCCTGAAGAAGTAAGAGGCGGAACGATGCAACTGATACTCAAGATCGCTCATGATGAGAAATCCGGAAAGGGCATCATCGAGATCATCGAGAACAAGAGCCCGATGATCCATGCGGTGGTCGGGTTTCTGGCGTACGAGAACGAGGATCAGAAAAAGTTCTTCGTCGACACGCTCCTCAAGGGCGGGAAGTTCGGAGAGGTCCAGAACCTATAGGCCCTATCACTTTGCCGGTTTGAAGGCGAAGATCCTGTCATTCGCGACTGCGAGGAAAGCCTGAACGGCAGTCTCCTCGTCCAGCTTCTTTATCTCCTTCCCTTTCGCGTTCTCGATCACCGCTTTGACAAACGACCTCGCCTCCTTTTCCGAGTAAAGGCGCTGGTCGGTCACCTTCACTCTGACGAATCCAGCCCTCTTGATCTCCGAGAGATACTCCTCTTCTGGCAGCGCCCCGGAGACGCAAGCGCTCCAAAGCTCCAGGTTGCCCTTCGCCTTCTCCGGCAACTCCCTGACCAGCACCCTATCTGAGACAGCGAGCTTTCCACCAGGCTTCAGCACCCGGTACGCCTCACGAAAGACCTTTCCCTTGTCTGTGACGAGGTTGATGACGCAGTTGCTGATGATCACGTCCACGGAGTCCGATCCCACAGGGAGGTCCTCAATTACACCCTTCCTGAACTCGACATTTTCGAGGCCTAGCTCATCCGCCATCTTGTTCGCCTTGAGCACCATTTGGCGCGTCGCGTCGACGCCGATGACCTTGCCCGAGGGTCCGACTCTCTCGGAAGCGAGGAAGACATCGAGGCCCGCACCGCTCCCAAGGTCGAGGACGACTTGACCTGGCTTGAGCGCGCCGATTGCGACAGGGTTCCCGCAACCGCAGTTGGATGCTTTCAAATCATCTGGCATCGCCGCCAGATCTTCCTCGCTGTAAATCTTCACAATCTCATTTTGAGTTGTTCTTGCCTCGCAGCACGATTTACCCTCGGTAGCGACCCGTTCGTACCTGCTCATAACCGCGGTCCTCACCTTCTCATCCTGCGCCTTCTTACCTGTCATCGCTTCCCTACCTTCTGCCTACGGACCCGATGAAATCACTCGATCTATTTAATTACTCCGTGGAACGGCGATTCAGACCTTGCATAAGAAAGCAATAAATACTGTGCCGCTTGATACGAGTAACACGAATTAGAAAATCGTGTTAAGGGGGAAAGGAAAAATGCACATTCCTGACGGTATCATGTCTCCGGAGGTCTTGGCGGTTGGGTGGGTCGTTGCTCTTGCAATCATCGCCCTCGCAGTTCTGAAGGTGAACAAGAAGACCGATGACAAGACCGTGCCGTTGATGGCCGTACTGGCTGCTGGCATCTTTGTCGCTCAAATGCTTAATTTCCCGATATTTGGGGGAACGACAGGACATCTCGTAGGGGCCGCACTTGCAGTCGTACTCGTGGGACCGTGGGCCGGCGTAATGATCATAACTATCATTCTTATCATCCAGTGCTTCGCGTTTGGTGACGGAGGCCTGACCGTTCTCGGCCTGAACCTGACGAACATGGCCATCATAGGCCCTTTCGTCGCTTGGGGAACCCTCAAGTTGTTCCGTGGGAGAATGGAGAAGACGGGAGTGCTCGCAGCCGCGTGGGCCTCGGTCTTCATCGCCTCCTTCGCGTGCGCACTCGAACTCGCCGCCAGCTACCAGATCTCCGGCGGGGCCTATGGGATCGAGGCGGCGATATCGATGCCTGCTATGCTAGGATACCATGCCGTGATCGGGATTGGAGAGGCAATCATAACCGCCGCAATCTACTTCTACCTGCTGAGGGTCGCGCCCGATATCATCAAGACTAGGACCCCAGCGAAGGGGGAGGCATCATGATCGATCGGAAGTATCTGAAGGCGATCGCGGGCATCTTCGTGCTCTTCGCAATCGGTCTCGTCTTCTTCTTCATCTTCTCTGCGCCGTATGGAGACGGTCTGGAGAAGACAATGAAGGAGGCTGGCATTGAGGAAGGCGAGCCTGTCTACCAGGCTCCCCTGAACTACGGTGAGGACTACGTTACGGCTCTTATCGCTGGTATCGTAGGATTCGGCCTCACGATCGGAATGGGGTACGGTTTCTTCAAGCTGACTCGAAAGAAGGAAGAGATCAAGGAAACGAAATGAAGCATCATGAGATCGACCAGTATGCAAAGCAGTCGCCTCTGTGTAGGTTCGACCCGAGGGTAAAGACGCTGAGCACGATCGTCCTAGTCGTCGCGATCGCCTTCCTGCGTGAGCCCCTCCCTCTTCTCCTATGCCTTGGATTCCTCCTTGTGCTGGTCTCGATCTCGGGAATCCCTGCGAGGCATGTGGGGAAGTCATACGTCCTTGCATCGTCTTTCATTCTTTTTGCGTTCCTCACGATGTGGTACTCGTCAGGTCTGGACGAGGGCGTCAACGTTTTCCTGAGGATATCGACCTCGGTCGTCGCGCTCATAGTCCTCACCACAACGACGCCTTTCTTCGACCTCCTGAAGGCCCTGCGCTGGTTCAAGGTCCCTGTGATCATTTCGTCGCTCCTCCTTTTCACTTATAGGTTCATCTTCGTTTTCCAGGATGAGCTGGAGAGGATGAAGCTCGCACGCCTGGCTAGAGGCTTCAAGGGAGGGAAGAGCCTCCTGAACAAAGAAGCGCTTCGGACGATCGCTTACACCGCCGGAATGATCCTTGTCCGCTCCAACGCCCGGGCGAACAATATTTATGATGCCTTGCTTTCTCGGGGCTACACGGGCGAGATCAAGACGCTCAATAGCCCTCGGGCAGGGGCGAAGGATGCCGCGCTCGCGATCGCGTTCGTGGGCGTCGCGGTCTTGTCCCTTTGCATCCAGACCGATGTGATCATTTGGACGCTCTGAAACTGGCGGGCGTAGGATACGTCTACTCTGACGGAATTCGCGCGCTTGAGAACATCTCGTTCTCAGTTGGTCAGGGGGAGAGGGTCTCCCTCGTCGGACCGAACGGCGCTGGGAAAAGCACACTCCTAAGGATCCTCGCTGGTCTCTATCTCCCCACCTCCGGCATAGCCGAGATCATGGGAACGCAACTGACGAAGAAAGACGCGGAGAGACTCCGCAGAAACGTAGGTTTCCTATTCCAAGATCCGGACGACCAGATATTCATGCCGACGGTCTGGGACGACGTCGCTTTCGGTCCCATTAACCTCGGTCTTCCGGTGGATGAAGTGAAGGAAAGGGTCAGGGAAGCGATGAGGCAGACGGGAATCGAAGGGTATGAGGAAAGAGTGCCTCATCACCTGAGCTTCGGCGAGAAGAAGAGGGTGGCGATCGCGGGGGTGTTGGCAATGAAGGCGCCGATCCTGTTGCTAGATGAGCCTACCGCCAACTTGGACCCGCAGGGGAGGAGGGATCTTATTAGGATCCTTGATGCCCTTTCCGAGACTGTCGTCCTGGCCACCCACGACCTGTCGGTCGCCTTCGAACTCACTGATCGGGCCGTTGTACTGAAGAAGACGAAGCTCTACGACGGGAACTTCCGGACACTGGTAGAAGACGACAGAACGCTCGCCGATGCGAGCCTCGAACTGCCGTCCCTATGCAGGCTCATGAAAACGTGGAGAGACAGAACTGGGGGGAGCTTCCCGCTGCCTCTCACGGTCGAGGAAGCGCTGTCCATCCTCCTCAGGGACAGCTTTCGATGACCCGTAAACCGCACTATTCCGGCCCGCGGGGCCGAACTGTTCGACGCCTGTCCTAATCAGTTCGTCACTTGAACCAAAAATCAATTCAGCCACTCCTCGTCCTTGCCAACGTCGTGATCAACATGCACACGCATGCAGGTTGGGGACTGGCCGCGTCCGCTTTACTCGCAATCCTATTTGTGGCATCGCCGGTGACGGCGATGACCGCCCCCGCGGAAACGGCGGACGAACGCACCCAGGGCATGGATTTCATCCCTGGTGACCATGGCATGAGCCAAGAACAGATGAGGCAAAGGATCAGGGAGACGACGCAGCTTGCATTCGAGTACAAGCTGTTCGGCCCGTTGGAGTACTCCAACGGGAGCGCGGAAGGGTACTTCGTCCAATTCGAGTATGATGAAGGCAGCGGGGCCCTCGGGAATTACACCGTCAGAATTGGCGATGCCTTCATGAGGATGATCGACTTAGTGGCCGTTGATGGCTTCCTACCCGACGATTTCGATGTCGTCGGTTCGACCTTGAAGGCTTGGGATGAATCGGTATTCTTGATCGTCCACAACAATCCGACAACCCTCCTGCATTTCACAAACAACCACACCGAGACCTCAATCTCTTTCAGGCTGTCCGAAGGTGCGAACGTTGAGAATCTAATCGACCAGGTACCGCCTGGAAGCTCTGCCGTGCGTGTCTCCACGACGGAGATTTCGGGCGTGATCGGTGCGTACCCGGGGACGATTGAGATCGAGGAGACAAGTGAAGGGACCTACGTGAATCTGACCCTGGGACGGGGGGCCGCCTTCTTCCGCATACCAGCTGGAATGACCGGGACGAGCGCTGATGACGAGGAGGCGATCCTCGACAGCATAGTCGCCGCTAGGATATGCGCGGAAGTATCGGTCGTGGTCAGGGATGGGGACGTTCTCGCCGTAGGCTCTGAGCTGCAAAATCGCATGCGGATTAGGATTGAGGAGGCTGCCCAGAACAGAATCGTGCTTACCGTCGGCTCTGAGATCTCCTCGGGCAAGATGATACAGCTCACCTGCGACGACGGCACGATGGAGCGCACCAGGACGGTCGGCATCGCGATGGATGGAGTAAACGTGAGGCAGGCGGTCACTCTCCAGGAGATGCTATCGGCCTCGGGCTCCACTTCCGAGGACGCGGTCTTCTACACCATAGCTGGCGAGAACAACACAAAGGTTCTCGTGTACGTTCCGCACTTCTCCGAGCACACGCTGACGATAGAGGGTGTCGAATCAGGGATCTCTCTCGAGTACTTGGCAGTTCTCGGCGTCGTCCTCGCGGTTGCCGTGGCCGTGGCAGCCATAGCTCTGATGAGGAAGAAGTAAACGGGGCCCGAAATACCCAACAGAGGGACAGCGCAGGGAGGCGCTCCCCCACGGAGCCCTCCCTTCACGTTTTATTCGTCGAGAGACAACATGAGCAGCGAGAATATCATCTGCGCGAATCGGATGACAAGTTTGTGACAATCAGTAATGTGAGACTCGGCCCATCAAGGCTTCAGCAGCACGACCTCGTACAGCTTCTTGGTGAACGGCCCCGAGGGATCCTCGAACTCCTTCGTGTACTGAAGATCGTACCCAGCGGCTAGCCTCTGCACCTTCTCCATCGAGAAGAAGTGCACAACGAAACCCAATTGATTCTCCCACATGTCCTCGCCGTGGTGCTTCCCCTTCCCGTAATGAGGGTCCTTGATGTTCCTCACGGAGTAGATGTTCATCCCGCCGTGCTTCAGCACGCGGTGGCACTCCTTGAAGATATAGGCCAGCTCATTCTCGCTCAAGTGCATCGTGAAGAACATGTGCGAGAAGACACCGTCGACCGACTCGTCCAGCAGCGGTATGCCGTGCCTGAGGTCCCGGACCTCCGCGGTCAGGTTCTTCTCGAGGCCGAGCTTCTTCGCCCTTTCCTTCAACTGATCCATGCACGTCCCAGAGTAATCGTATGCGACGACATCAAGGCCGTGCTTCAGAAAGTGCAGGGTGTCCCGACCCTGCCCGCAACCGAGCTCGAGGACCCTCTTCGCTCCGTTGCCGACAAACGTCCTCATCGCTCCCATTCCGAACTCGCTCGGCTCCTGGCCGAAGAAATCCGCGCTCGATTGATACGTTTTGTCCCAGTGGTTCTTTTGGTTAGTCTCGACTACTTTCCCATCCATGCCAACTGCAACAGCGAGGAGGTTCTTAATCTTTGCTGGACAGCCCCGAAGGACCTGGATCAACGCTCCCGCAGCTCCTTCCGCCCCTCACCTCCAGCCAAATCGTGCCATGCGGCAACGTAGGTTTTTTTACAGGGCGACTCCCTTACCGCCACAGAGGAATCCGGCATGAAATGGAAGTCCGACGAGCACTGGGTAAGCCACTACAACTTCGCGAATGAGATCAGGTTCCCGAAGAAGATCAGGTTCCACGACACGACGTTCCGGGACGGGGAGCAGCAGCCCGGCGTCGTGTTCACGAGCGACGAGAAGGTACGGATCGGCACGATGATGAGCGAGATCGGCATCGACAGAATCGAGGGGGGCATGCCGCTCGTGTCAGAGGACGACAAGAAGGCGGTCAAGAGGCTCGCCAATGCCGGACTGGACAGCGAGATTTTCGCGTTCACGAGATGCATGAAGAACGACGTAGAGACTTCGGTCGACTGCGGCGTCGACGGGGTCATCATGGAGGTGCCGTCGAGCGGGCAGCTGATCGGGGACGCGTACGAGTGGTCGGAGGAGAAGGCGAAGAGCCTTGCCGTGGAAGCGACGGCATACGCGCACGACCACGGCCTGTATGTCTCTTTCTTTTGCATCGACCTGTCCAGGGCTGACAGCGCCTGGTCGATCGATCTGATCAACGCGGTTGCGACGGAGGGTCACATGGACGCGCTGAACGTCGTCGACACCTTCGGGGTCCTTTCCCCGGAAGGAATGACGGAGCTCGTCAAGATGCTGAAGAAGCACTTCAAGGTCCCGATCGAGGTGCACACCCACAACGACTTCGGGCTGGCAGTGGCGAACACTCTGGCGGCCGTGAAGGCCGGGGCGGAGGTCGTCCACACGACGGTCAATGGCCTCGGGGAGAGGTCCGGCAACGCGTCCTTCGAGGAGACGGCGATGTGCCTCAAGCTCCTCTACGGCCAGGACATCGGCCTCGACTTCTCGAGGTTCAAGGAGCTGTCCGATGCTGTGGAGAAGGCGAGCGGCGTCAAGAAAGCACCGAACAAGGCGATTGTCGGGAACGAGCTGTACGACGTGGAGTCGGGCATAGTCGCCGGGTGGTGGAAGACTCTGGAGAAAAAGAACCGCGCGCTGACGATGTTCCCCTACCTCTGGTCGATGGTCGGGCAGAGTGCTCCGAAGATCGTCCTCGGGAAGAAGAGCGGTCTCGCCTCAGTGCAGTACTACGCCGATCAGTTCGGTATCATGCTGGATGAGGAGAAAGCGAGGAATGTATTGCTGAGGATCAAGGAAGAATCGATAAGGAGAAAGGGACTGCTGACCCCCGAGGAGTTCAAGAGGATAGCGGAAGAGATGAAGTGAGCGGTGTTCGTTCCAGGATCACAAGCCGAGCTCTCTGAAGAGGATCATCGTCTTCGACGCTGCGGCACTCCCCTGCACGATCGAGTCTCGGACGTCCTTGGGTGAATCGACCGTCCCTGCCAGGAACACTCCGTTGACAGAGGATTCGACGGGCGCGATGCATGCGTCCTTCTCGACCACGAGCCCATCGGGAGTCTGAGGCACCCCGAGCATGCGAAACAATCGCTCGTTCTCCGCCGGCTGCCTCAGCCCGACGCTGAGCACCACGATGTCGGCGGGGATCTCGTACAGCTCCATCAACAGCGTGTTCTCCCCGCATACCAGGAGACTGTCGTACTTGGCCTTCTTCATGACCATCGAAGGTTGTCCCCGCACAAACTTGACGCCAAGCTGCCGCGCCTTCTTGTACATGTCCTCGTGACCCTTTCCCGCCGCCCTCACGTCTATGTATAATACGTACACATCGGTTCCGGGGAATCGCTCCTTGACGAGGATCGAATTCTTGATCGCCCCCATACAGCACACCGCACTGCAGTAAGGCACGCCCCTCTTCTCGACCCGGGAGCCGACGCACTGGACAAAGACAATCGTCCTTGCAGACTTGCCGTCGCTCGGTCTGGCTATAGTCTCCTTCGTTTTTTCGGCATTAGCCAACATGCCTTCGAACTCGAGGGAGGTGACCACATCCTTGTGCCTTCCGTAGCCGAACTCTGGAATGATGGAAGGGTCTAAGGGTTCTAGGCCAGTGGCAAGTATGATCCCCGCGACCTTGAGGTGGGAGAGTTTCTCCTTCTCGGCGTCATTCCTTGAACGCACTTCCACTGAGAAGCCTCCGGCGACGCCGAACACCGAGACGATCTCGCTCTCCACATGGACCGTTATATTCTTGTGGTTCCCGACCTGCCGAGCGAACTCTGAGACAACCTCCTTCGCAGGTTGCATGCTCGGAAAGATGCGATTCAGCTCCGGGACCCTCCCCCCGAGCCTCGGTCTCTTCTCGACGAGATCGACCTCCAGACCCATCCTCGCGAGGTCGAGGGCCGCCTGCATACCCGCCACGCCTCCCCCGACCACAAGCACGCTCCTTTCCAAAGGAATCCTACCCCTGGCCGCCCTTCGGGAACGGCCATTCTGTTGATGAACGACGAATGAGGGTACGTGATAGTTAAACCTTCCACGAGAGGGGCTATGGGGACGGGGCGCGGCGAGCAAAAGGTAATAACAGCACCTGCCCCAATATCGGAATCAATCCTCATCTCAGTCGACAGAAAAGGGTTTTCATGGATGCCTGGGTAGCCGCCATCGCGAGCGTCGTTATCGTCAGCGCACTCTCACTCATCGGGATCGTGCTCCTGATGGTCAGCGACAGGGTACTAAAGAGCTTCGTATTCGTGCTCGTCGGGCTTGCGGTAGGGAACCTCTTCGGAGACGCGTTCATCCATCTGATACTAGAGGCTTTCGGTATCACCACCTCAGCGACGCTGACCTCCGTCTACATCCTGCTTGGCATCTTTGCGTTCTTCGTTCTCGAGAAGTTCCTGCACTGGAGGCACGAGCACAGCTGCGAGTTCGAGGAGGTCTGCATAAAGCCGGTCGAGTACATCAACCTGGTATCCGACGGAGTGCACAACCTCATCGACGGACTGCTGATCGGGGTATCGTATCTGGCTAGCTTCGAGATAGGGGTCGCCACGACCCTGCAATCATCATGCACGAGATACCGCAGGAGATCGGGGACTTCGGCGTCCTGATCCATTCAGGCTTCACGAAGAGGAGAGCGCTGTTCTTCAACTTCCTCGCGGCGTCGGTCGCAATCGCTGGGACCATTGCCTCATTGCTGATCGGTGAGACGGTGCAGAGCTACAAGGTCATCATGTTGCCCATTGCGGCCGGAGGGTTCATATACACCGCCGGCGGCGACCTAGTGCCGGAGATGCAACGCGAATCGAGCACGAAGAAATCGGCCATTCAGATACTGGCGATAGCTGGCGGCGTCGGGCTGATATTGATGCTCACCTTTTTCGAGTAGACGCCCCGTGACCTCAGTCAGCAGCCGGTGTCGCCTTCATCCTCTTCCTGACCGCCACGAGCATTGCCACTCCCGCAATCTGCGCGCCTAGCGAGAATATCACGGTCGCGGAGACCGAGTAGACGTAGAGGATGCCCATCAGCACCGTTCCGAAGAACCAGAAGATCCCGAACGCGGTGGAGAATATGCCGTACGCTGAGCCGCGCTTGTTCGGCGGGACCATTTGCGCTATGACCGCTCGCATGACGGACTCCTGCAGGCCACACCCCAGCCCGAACAGCGCCATGCCGGCGAGGGCGAAGTAGAAATCACCCAGGAAGACAAGGGGCGCGAAGAACGCGGAGACTAACGTGCCGATTATCAAGACCGTCATGCCCCTGCGGTCGTACATCCTGCCGAAGCCTATGGCGGCCAGGGCGTCCACGCCGTTCGCCATGGCGTAGAAAATCGGGATCCAGATCTCCGGGACCGAAGCGATCTTCTGGAAGTGGTACGAGATGAACGGGAAGTCTGCATAGCCGGCCGCGATGAGGGACGCGGCGGCGACGTACAACCAGAAAGCCTTTGGGAACTTCCGCCGACCCTGCGGAACCTCGACGATCTCGAGTTCCCTCGGCTTCGGATAGTGCTTCCAGGCCGCGACGAGGACTATCATCGTCACGACGGCGGGGAAGACCAGGATGGCGAAGCCGAGCTGATAGCCCCCCTTGAACATGATGACGATCGCAACGGCCACCGGCCCGAGCATCGCCCCCACTGAGCTGAGCGCCTCGTGCAGTCCGAAGGCCCAGCCGCCCCCCATCTCTTTCGCGGCATGGGACAGCATCGCATCTCGGGCCGGGGTCCGGAGCGCCTTCCCGGCGCGCTCGATGATGATCAAGACGGCGACCGTCGCCCAGTCGCCGGTGAAGGCGAGGAAAGGGACCGCGAAAAGATTCACCCCATACCCGACGAACATCAGGGTCCAGTATCGTCCGGTCTTGTCAATCAGGCTCCCGGACAGGATGCGGGGCGTGTATCCGATGAGCTCCCCGAAGCCGATGATGAGAGCGACCGCCGTGGCGCTGGCACCGAGGATCGCGAGGTACGAGCCCGTAATGCTCTTCGCTCCGTCGTACGTCATGTCCGCGAAGAGACTGGCCAAGCCCAACAATACGATGAACCTGAAGGCGCTCTTCCTTGAGCTCCCAACGGGGTCATCCCTCGGGCTAGTCTGCTGCTCTGCCACCGCGATCCCATCCCCATGAAATAAACTGCGAGTCTCAATGTGGATAGA
>Ga0315282_10002050_pt1 | contig 37561 bp, 25 predicted proteins | sample YL17G07_20_MG_FD_203693 | JGI IMG/M metagenome (GOLD analysis project Ga0315282, IMG submission 203693) | Sediment microbial communities from Yellowstone Lake, YNP, Wyoming, USA - YL17G07_20 | ecosystem: Environmental > Aquatic > Freshwater > Lake > Sediment | place: USA: Wyoming | collected... | reverse complement strand
GTGCTACTATGTAAACGACGGGGATCGGGAGGGGGACGTATACTGCGAATCGACGGGCAGCGATCTGAACGACGGGATTACGCCGGCGACAGCGAAGGCGAGCATCCAGGCGATACTTGACACGTATGATCTGGAGCCTGGGGATATTGTGTACGTGGACACGGGGCACTATGACCTGTCGGCGAACATTCTGATACCTGGCAGGGACAGCGGATCTTCTGCGGCGTATGTAACGATACTGGGCAGTTACGCGGCAGGGGGGACGGTTCTTGACCGTCAGGGGGCAAGCGTATCGAGCGTAGTGCGGCTTGATGAGCCTGCGGATTATGTGCGGTTGGAGAATCTGCGACTTACAGGCGCGCAGGACGGCGTATACGTGTCGAGTCATTTCCGGCACTATGAGATAAAGGGTTGCGATATTTACGGGAACAGCCGGTATGGGGTGTACTCGCCGGACGACCATTACAGTTGGGACACTCCGACGATTATGGTAAAGTCGTGTCGAGTGTATGGGAATGTGTCGGGGGGGATAGTGATTGGAACTCGCGCTAACGCGTCGACGGTTGACGGATGCACGTTGAGCGGCAACGGCGGGACCCAGGTGAGCGGAGGTAATACAGTTCGCGACAACGTTGTGTGGGCGGCGGGGACCGGGCGCATATGCGTAGGGGTGCGGACCGATGGTTACGTTGCGGACTACAATGACTTCTTTGCTACGGGGGGGGCGCAGGTAAGCAATTACGGGGCGACGCTTGGGGAGATGCAGCGAGCGACGGGCCAAGACGCTCACAGCATGAGCGCCGACCCGTTGTTTGCGGATGCGGCGGGGGGGGATTTTCATCTCAAGTCCACAAGCGGGCGATGGAACCCTATAACGAGGCTGTGCGATCTGACGGATGAGGTCGACAGTCCGTGCATAGACGCTGGCGATCCGACAGCGCCGGTGGGAAGCGAGCCGATGCCCAATGGAGGTCGGATCAACATAGGATCGGATGGGGGCACGGAGCAGGCGTCGAAGTCGAACGCGGGGACGGTGCAATTCGACGCGGCGTCATACAGCGTTTCAGAGGCAGGCGGTTCGGTGGTCATAGGCGTGAGCAGACTGGACGGCTGCACGTGCGACTCCAGCGCAACCTATGCGACAAGCGACGGAACGGCTCTGGCGGGGCGCGATTACGCGCCTATGAGCGGAGTGCTGACGTGGGCGCGAGGGGAGACAGGGACCAAGACGTTCAGCGTGCCGATAGTTGCTGACTCGGTGTATGAGGGCAACCAGACGATTAACCTGACGTTAAGCAATCTGACGCAGGGAGCGATGCTGGGCATGCGCGGTACAGCTACGATTGAGATCCGTGACGACGAGATCGGCGTAACCACGACGAGCCTGCCCATGGGCCAAGTAGGGACGGGATACAATCAGGCGCTTTCGGCAACGGGTGGCGTCACGCCATACTCGTGGTCGATATCCTCGGGAAGTTTGCCGGCGGGGCTTTCCATCGATACCGTGTCGGGAGTGATAGACGGCACGCCGAGCGCGACGTGCACGGCGAACTTCACTGTCAGGGTGACAGACTCACAGTCGCCGGCGTGCAGCGGTACGAAGGCGTTGAGCATCGCCGTGGGAGCGGCGGGGCCGACATATCAGTTCGGCGCGAACGATACGGAGACATCAACGACGAACACCAATTACGTCAACAAGGTCATGCTTACCGTCGATGCGTCCGTGGCTGATGATTGGATCATCTTCGGTTTCTGCGAGTTCAGATGTCCCAATTCCGCCTACGCCACATACGTGCAGCTCTTCATTGACGGGGTCGGAGAGGGGCAGAATACGAGAAAGCCCGTGGATCCGACGGACTATCTGCCGTTTGTGACGGTGAAGGTGAAGAACCTTACTGCGGGATCGCATACGATCGTGCTGAAGTACCGCGCGGGCAACGCGGCGGCGGCGGCATTTGTGCGCAACGCTCGCGTCTGTGCGATACGGAAGGCGTCTCTCGAGGTTTACAACACGGCGTACGACGACGCGAAGCCGCTTACCATCAGCAGTGCGGATGTTGCCGTGCTTACCTGGACGCCGGAGAGGGCAGGAAATTACCTGGTGATATCGACCGCGGAGCTTAACGCCTCCACGAGTGTTTCCACTGACCTGCAGACCTACTACAACGGTACTCTTAACGACGAAGGGGTCATGCGCGCCGCGGACAACGGCGACTATACGACATTCATGAGCTTCAACTACTGCGCCAACGCTCCGGCAGGGGCGCCGATTACCCACAAGATCACCGGCAGGAAGATGGCCACAGATCCCGTTAACCACTACATCAGGCGCGCAAGAATACTGGCGCTGAGACTGTCGCAAAGTCGGTTTAACAACACGGCCGCGGGCTACAGCACGGAGAAGACCACTACCCAGACGACGTTCCAGGAAGCCCTTGCGACGACGTGGACGCTCGGCGTGAACGGGAAATGGCTGTTCCTCAATAGCGCTCGCGTCTTGAACACTTCGACGAGTTACCAAACGGAGGTAAGGGTGCAGCTCAACAACACCACGACGTGCGCGGACCAGATAATGAGGCCGAAGGCGTCCAACGATCTCTTGAACTTCAGCTCGATAGACATCCGCGACTTGACGACGCCGCGGCAGGTGGATATGGACTTCCGCACGACAGACACAGCGGGAACGGCCAAGGTCAGACGCTTGAGATTCTACGGGTTGCCGCTGGATCAGCAATAGGTTTCGTGCAAAGTTATGGAAACACGCGGGCTCGCGGAGATCGCGAGCCCGCGGTATTCTGCGGAAGGGGCGCCCCGAGGTGCGCCAAAGTTTCAGTTGTCAAAGAGCACGCGGCCAGGGGCCGCGGGGCTTGAGGCTCGTGGCTTGAGGCTTGAGCAACACCCCAAACCATTCCAGAAGCTAAGCACGATCCGCAGACGGGGCCAAGCGAAGTCGGCACCTGTCTTCCCCAAGCACTCAGGGGGATGCGCGGGAACTGGTGTTGAGATCCTGCATTCCTTTGAGGCCGCTTGTGCCTGCGGCACCGGGACAACGAGTTGTCCGGGCTACGGGCGGCGGGGAGGCCTGGGCCTCAAGCGACATGAGGGACTTGAAGTGGGCGTCGCCGGTCCAGCGGGAGCCCGCGGCGCGGCGGGCGGCGCGGTAGGCGCGGCGGCGCATGTTCAAGCAGGCGCGGCAGACGCGGGCGTAGCGGCCCTTGGAATAACGAGTGATGCAGTTGGGGCCGTAGAGGGGGTGGCCGCGCTTGCAGTGGGTGCGGCGGCCGTTGTGGTGGTGGATGCCGCAGTAGCGCTTGGCGCGGCGGACGTTGTCCGCGTTGGTCGAGAGCTCAAAGTGCTCGGGATTACAGCAGAGGCGATTTTCGCAACCGTGGTGGACGACCAGGTCCGTCGGAACGTGGCCAAGAAGGATCTCATGGATGAGCCGATGGACCAGCCATACCTGGCCGCGGAGCTTGATGCGGCCGTAGCCTTCGCTATCACGAGGACCGGTCCAGATAATGCAGTCGCCTTCCTGGCGGCGCCGGGAGAAGAGGAGATCAAGCTCGCCGGGGGTGAGGGGCAGAAGAACGGAGTAGTCGCGAATACGGAACATAGAAACCTCCTGTGCGAAAGGTGCGAAAAGTGCGAAAAGGAATGGCGCCACCGATTCACACCGATGCACGCCGATACAGAACGAGTCTGAAGTTCCAGGAACAGAACTATTGACGATCCGCAGATGACGCAGACGATTCAGCGCGGCCGGAGGCCGCAACCAAACGAGAAACAAAGAAAGAATGATCATCCGCAGATTACGCCGATTACGCAGATTGCGGGAGACCCGACTTGCGACGTAACCTGCGGCGGCGCAATAACCTGCTCCTGCCAGGGAGCAAAATGCTTGCTGAAAAGCAAAGCATTCGCGACCGAGCAGTGCAGATTATGAAACCGACCCAAGTACCCGCTTTGCCGGAAGCGTCACCGGCAGGACGCGGTAGCAGGCCCAAGGGGCCACCTCAAATCATTCTCAGGCGCAGTCCACAGTGGGCGCAAAGAGGGCAACAATGCCGACAGAGGCACTTCACCACCAAGGCACCAAGAACACCAAGGGCACCGAGAAAAGACCAGTCCGAAGTCTGAAGTCCGAAGTCCGAAGGAAAACCGTACAACCAGCAAGGCTGAAGGAAAACCAAACTGAACCGAGACCGGAGACTGGAGACCGTCCTTCGCCAAGGCTCCGGACGGCAAGCCGGAGACCGGAGCAACTGCACAAAACAAGTCTGAAGTCCGAAGGAACTGCAAAACCTTTCTCACGCGGAGTCCGCAGGGTCCGCAGAGGAAGGCGTGCGCGAACAAAGGCATTTCACCACCAAAGCACCAAGGGACCAAGAAGATCAGTCCGAAGTCTGAAGTCCGAAGAAAGAGCAAACCAAACCTTACGATCCGCAGATGGCCGCAGATGTGCGCAGATGACAGACGAGGCTGAAGAGTCCTGATAGGTCTGGACTTTGTTCCGGCCGAGGGCTGAAGCAAAGAGGAATCAGTCCCTCTGTACAAATGCGGGGTGCACGAGTCTCTCAGGTGTTTTGGGCAGGTTTTCGGGTGGTGAAGAGCGGAGGGAGTTGACGTAAGTCGGGGACGAGGGGCGGTCGCTAAGTTACGTAAGGCGTTCGAGCGACAGGTGTTGCAACGAGGCGTGGAATGGCGCCAGATAGGACTTAGGGCATTTCGATATTTTTTTGACGAACGCGGATTTTCCCGCAAGGGTGCACGAGTCTTTGGGTCTTTTCGGGGTCTCGGGCCGGTCAGGAGAGGGCTTTCTCGCGCGCTCTCGCAAGGTAGTAGGAAACCGTACCCGGACTGCAACGGAAGATCTCCGCAATCGTTCTATGGCTCTCGCCGCACTTGTAGAACAGTTCGACGATGCCCCATTCGCGAGGGGTGTATCTGTCGCGGCAGTCGAGAATCTGATCGACGACGGCCAGGTGCTGTTCACGGTAAGCGACTTCGGAGGCGGGGAGGTCTTCGAAGTCATCCATTGGGGTGGTTCGCGTTCTGGGAATTGCCATGTGTCAAGTCCTCGACGATAAAGCCCTTGAGTCGGAAACACGCCAGCTACCGGTACGACGCAGAAGAATGGGCACGGGTGAAGATGGGACTAATTGTAGGGTGCAATGACGCGGCGTCAAGACAAAAAGTGATGAATTGTGAAGAATTTCTGTTCTTTCTGTAAGTCACATAGCCACAAGGAGTAGGGAACGCGGCGACGAGTCGGGCTTCGCCAAAGCTGCACCATGGAGAGCCAGCAACAGGAGGCTGAAGGCAGAAGCCATTATCTGTGTTTCGTGCCTGGACTGCGCATATATCTTCCGGGGGGACAAAAAAGAACTTTCCGCGACTCTGAACGTCCCAATGTATGAAAGGGAGATATGTTCGCTCGCGCAAGCGCCGTGGCATGGGGCAGAATTGGTTGCTTGACGAGGCGCGTTGGGGAGTGGGCACAGTTGAAAGGAGACACAGCAATGACTCCGAAAGGAAAGGCTGGGATCCTCTCGGCGTGGGTTGTAGCGGTCATGGTGCTTGGCGCGGCAGCGGGTGTGGCGTGCGGGCAGGGACCGGAGGAGACAGCCGCGACGAAGGCGATAACCGAACAGGCAGCGCGGGCGCTTGACCTGTCGCCGGCGGTGTTTGTTGAGAACAAGGGGCAGTGGGATGAGAGGATAAGATACGGATTCGACGGCAAGGGGGTGAGGGTGTCGTTTACGGATGCCGGGCCGGTGTTCCAGATGCTCGGAGCGACAGGCGACAAGGAGCAGCAGGAGACGGCGCAGGCGGTATTTAGTGCGACGTTTGCCGGCGCGACGCAGGTGAGGCCGGTGGCGCTGGAGCAGGCATCCGCTCAAGTCAACTACTACATAGGGAGCGACCCGGCAAAGTGGCGGCCGGGTGTGGCGTCGTACAAGAAGATAGTCTACAAGGGGCTGTATGATGGGATTGACCTCTACACGTGGGGGAAACGATGCGGCCTCAAGTATGAATTTCACGTGGCGCCGGGGGCGGACTGGCGGCAGGTTGTGGTGAGATATGACGGCACTGAGAAGCTTTCCATAGATGGGAAAGGCGCGCTCCATATAAGGACGGCGCTTGGGGAGATGGTGGATGATGCGCCGGTGGTGTACCAGGAGGCGGCAAGCGGGCGTCACGAAATCCAATCGCGGTTCAGGCTTGTTGGCGAGACGGCGTATGGATTTGAGGTGACAGACTCTGTTGACGCGGGGCTACCGCTTGTGCTCGATCCGAACCTTGATTGGGGAAGCTATCTTGGCGGGAGTGCACAAGAATGGGGCTTGGCGATTACGTGCGACAGCACGGGCAACGCGTACGTGGCGGGCTGGACACAATCGCAGGATTTCCCGGCGGCCGGAGGGTTCATAACGAGCCGACCTGGAGGCGAATTCGACGGGTTCGTGGCGAAGGTCACGCCGAAAGGGGCGCTTGAATGGGCGAGCTACCTTGGCGGAACCGATGTTGACGTTTGCTCCGGGATTGCCTGCGACAGTACGGGCGATGCGTGGGTAACGGGATCCACCTCATCGGCTGACTTCCCGACGGTGGGAGGCTTCCAGGGCTATGGCGGCAATGGCCTCGAAGACGTGTTCGTGGCGAGAATCACGCGGGGGGGCGCGCTTGCGTGGGCGAGTTACCTCGGTGGGAGTAACAATGAGGAAGGCTTTGCGATTACTTGCGATAGTACAGGCGATGCATGGGTAACGGGGTGGACCGGTTCGGCTGACTTTCCCGTGCCGGGCGGGTCGCCGTACAGCTCGGCGTATGACGATGCATTCGCGGCCAGGATCACTCCTGGCGGGGCGCTTGTGTGGGCAACGTGTCTTGGCGGAAGCGGTGAGGAAAGGGGCAACGGGATAGCTTGCGACAGTACGGGCAACGCGTGGGTGGCCGGGGGGACTACGTCCACGGATTTTCCCACGCCGGGCGGGTTCAGCACCGAACTCAGAGGCGATGGCGATGCCTTCGTGGCGAAGATCACCCCTTCAGGAACGGTTGCATGGGCAAGCTATCTTGGCGGCAGTGGCGCCGAGCATGTTTACGGAACCCGAGGCATTTCATGTGATAGTACGGGCAACGCGTGGGTAGTCGGGCGCACCGAGTCCGTGGATTTTCCCACGCCGGGCGGGTTCAGCACCACGCTCAGAGGCGCTGGCGATGCCTTCGTGGCCAGAATTGCACCACACGGAGAGTTGGTATGGGCCTCTTACCTTGGCGGCGATGACGGTGACGCGGGAGCCGGCGTTTCCTGCGATAGTTCGGGCAATGCATGGGTGACGGGAGAGACCCAATCCCTGGATTTCCCGACACTAAGGGGATTCAAGACCACCTTAGACTCGGTTGACGGACATGACGGCTTCGTGGCGGAAATCACGCCGTACGGAACGCTCGCGTGGGGCAGTTACCTTGGCGGTAGCGGCGGCGACTTCTGCGAGGGCATCGCGTGCGACTCATCGGACAGCATATGGGTAACGGGAGTTACCGGCGCTACCGACTTTCCAACGCCGGGTGGTTTCCAGGTAACCATGGCCGGCGGGGGCAACGACGCATTCATCGTCCGCATTGGGGGGCTTCGCATAGCGACTGGGTGGCTGCCCGCCGGCGTCGTCGGCGTACCGTACTCCCAGACACTTGCGACGGCCAACGGAACCGCACCGTACAGATGGAGCATTGTCTCCGGCAGTCTGCCTCCGGGCCTCTCTCTTGACAGTGCGACAGGCAAGATTTCCGGCACGCCGACTATGGCAGGCACGTGGGACTTCACGGCACAGTTGGTTGACAGCGGATATCCTGCGCAGAAGACGAGGATGGCGCTGAGCATGACGATAGCGCCTGGCGGGCCAACCTACCACTTTGCGGCGAGCGACTCTGAGACATCAACTACAAGCACAAGCTACCACGGGAAGGTGGCCTGCACCTTCACGCCGCCTTTTGCAGACGACTGGATCATCTTCGGGTTCTGCGAGTTCAGGTGTCCCAACGTCAACTATGCGACGTTTGTGCAGCTCTTTGTCGATGGGGTGGGGGAGGGGCAGAATACGAGAAAGCCTGTCGATTCGATGGACTATCTGCCGTTTATCTCGGTGAAGGTGAAGAACCTGTCGGCGGCGCCCCACACGATAAGGATCATGTACCGCGCGGGTAGCCCTGCTGCTGCGGCATACATCCGCAATGCGCGGATCTGCGCGGTGAGGAAGGCGGGGCTGGAGTTCTATAGCGTCGCCAACGACAACGCGAAGGCACTGACGATCAGCAACGCGGATATTGCCGTACTCAGGTGGACGCCTGCGGCGGTGGGCAACTATCTTGTGGTCTCGACGGCGGAACTCAATGCTACGACGACGGTTTCCACGGACCTGCAGACGCTCTACAACGGGGTGGTCAACGACGAGGGGATAATGAGGGCGGCGGACAACGGAGACTACACGACGTTTATGAGCTTCAACTACTGCGCGAACGCGCCGACGGGAATAGCAATAACTCATAAGATCACCGGCAGGAAGATGGCGGCGGATCCGGTCAATCACTACATAAGGCGCGCGAGGATACTTGCCATACGGCTCTCGAACGGGCGGTTTAGCGGCACCGCGGCGGGGTCGGGCACGCAGCAGACGACGACGCGGACGGCTTGGACTCAATGCCTCACGACGACATGGACGTACGGAGCCAACGGCAATTGGCTCCTCCTGGACAGCGCGCGCCTGAACAACTCGTCGACGAACTATCAGACAGAGGTGAGGGTGCAGCTTAACAACGGGCCGATTTGCGGGCAGCAGCTGATGAGGCCGAAGCACACGACGGATCTCCTCAATTACAGCTCGATAGACGTGCGCGCTCTGACGACGACGAGGAAGGTGGATATGGATTTCCGGACGACGAATGCCGCTGGGACGGCGATGGTGAAGAGACTCAGGTTCTACGGACTGCCGCTGGATGCGCAATAGCGCGGCCGGATGCGGTGGGCGCGAAGAGTGCGACCGGCCTACGCCGAGGCTACGGCACGGCAAGAAGGTATGACCGGCCTACGCCAAGGCTACGGCTGGCAAGAAGGTGCGAAAGGGAGATAGCACCAGACGCGGGCTCGCGAGAAATCGCGGGCCCACGCTGTTTCTGGGGAGGGGCACGCCGTTGGAGCGAGAGCGGAGGAACAAGGGAGCAACGCGCTGGCGGGAAAAGGTGGGAAAGGCGCTCGGCCGTGGGCCGCGAGTTTGAACGTGGGAAGGTGGGAAAGCGCGAAGGGAACAGCTGGCGATGCGCGCCGGTGATGTTAGCCACTGGTGCACGCCGATGAACACGATGAGCGCGCGTGGGGCGCGTGAAGGGGCATTCGAGAGGACACATCAGGTTCGGGAGCCGGGGAGAACGCGTGCGCTGAAGCGCACCCTATGAAACTACGGCGGGGCGCCGTAAATGAGATGGTCACCGGCGTAGAAGGTAGCGCCGTAAAGTCGATCCACCGGAGGCGGACCTGTCGACGGATCGTACTGGAGGGCGACTCATCGAGAGAGCCCCTACGATGATGTTAGTCGGGAAGAGGCCGGACAGAGGTGCAGGATCTGATGGTCTTGCGGACCCGCTTGTGCTTGCGGCACCCCGACAACGAGTTGTCGGGGCTACAATATCAGTCAGGTGATGATGCGGTTGCGGGGCAGAATTGCCGGCCGAGGCCACAGTCTGGAGCGCTCCCTCACCCTGCCCTCTCCCAGAGGGAGAGGGGATGTTATTGCGGTGCGGTGCTTTGGACAGCAGGCGAGCGCTTGGACGGAGGGACCCATTTGGTTTTCACGGGGAGGCGGGCGCCGGGGTTCTGGCGGAGGAAGTCGTCGACGGATTTGTTGATATTGAGCGTGGTCTTCTGGCAGACCTCAAGGGGGTCGAGGTCGCCGTTCCAGACGCCTTGAAGATCGCTTCTGGCGTCGGTGAAGGCGGGGTCGGCAGGGAAGGGCCAGTACATGTAGCGAGCGTACGCAACGGAGTCAAGGAATGCCCGGTCGTGATCCGGCGGAACGCCCGGATGGGTGACGGTTTTCTCGGCCCACTTTCTTACCGCAGGCAGGGCGGTGTTATTGCTCTTGATAACTTCCTGGCCGGCGTCGCTTACGAGGAACTTGATGTAGTCCCATGCCATGCGCTTGCGGCTTTCCTGGACGGTCTTCGGGATAATGTAGAGTCCCACGATGAACGTGGTGGCGCGGTACTTGTCGTGAGGGAGCTCGCAAACGTCCCACGCGAAGGATTTCACCTTATCCTTGTTTTTCTCCTGGAAGAACGCCGGCAGGAAATAGCGGGTCTCGGTCGTCATGGCAAGATGGCCCGAGATGAAGAGGCTCGTGGCGTTGAAGTCTCCCATTACTACTGAGGACGGCATGACTTTGTCCTTCAAGGCGAGGTCGGCGAGCCACCCGATGCCCTCGACGGTGATGGGGTTGTCGAAGGTTGCCCTCGACAGATCGTCGCTCATGAAGGAGCCGCCGCGCTGCCAGATCCAACAGGGGTAGCGGTTCCAGTGGTTGTTATTCGTGTAGAAGCCCCAGATATCGGGCACGCCGTCGCCGTTAATGTCTCTGGTGAGCTTCTTAGCGGCGGCAAGCATCTCGGCTTGAGTCCAGTCGCGGTTGGGGTAGGGGACGCCGGCTTCGTCGAAGAGGGTCTTATTGTACCACAGGCACACAGGTGAGAAGGTGGCTGGGATCGCCCACTGGGAACCGTCCCAGTTTCCTTCGTCCATGCATTCCTTCAGGATCGAGGAGGGGTCGAAAGCGGGATCGGTTTTGATCCAGTCGTCGAGCGGCTCGACTTCGCCGGCCTGGACGAATTTGGGCAGGTTGGGCTGTCCCATGTCGCTAACGTCCGGAGGGATGCCGGCGACGATCATGTATTCGAGTTTCTGCCAGATATTCTCCCACGTGAAGCGGACGGAGTTGACCGCGATATCAGGATGAACCTTCTTATACGCTTCATCAAACTTCTTCTGGTCGTCAACATAGGCGGTGTCGGCGGGAATGAGGATTGTGATGGTCTTATTGGGGTCCGAGGGAGGCTTACTGTAGGTCATGTAGCCCATCACGCCGGTGATTGCCAGAAGCACGGCGACGAAGGTAGCGAAGAGGATGTTCTCGGTCTCGAAACGCTCTTTCATGGCGGGTCTGCGGGCCTCGATTTCGGGAAGGCAGAATTCTACTCGTGCCGGCGTACAGTGTCAACGATGCGTGCCGCGAATGCGAAGGGTGTGAAGAGTGCGAAAGGACACCCACCCCGCCATCTCTCGGATGGAGAGGGATGTGACCGGCACAGAAACTGCGGCGCAAGGCGGTGGACAGGAAAGTCCGCACAACAAAGGCGCTTGGGCTGCGTGCCAGCGCACAGGCGCCGGTCGGGCTTACAAGGGGCGCTGCATGGCGCTGAGGGGTTCGGGTTTACAGGTCGTTGAGGAACTCCAGGGCCTTCGGGTTCTTTTCAAGGATTGTGCACATGCTTTCGAGCGACATATGATTCCTCTGCCTGAGCTTCCCGCAGGCCTCGAGCTTGGCTTCGCGCGAGATTCTCCCTTCGGCGTTGACGATAGAGGAGCATGGGACGCTGCACATGGACACGTTCCAGCATTTGATGCACTGGTCGGCGGAGACGGCAGCGTTCTTTTCACATATATTCATAATGGCGTCCATGTCGAAGCCGTTGTCAACGTCGCCGATAATGAGATCGGGGGCCTGGCTTGGCAGGCGCTCACAGGGGAGCATCTTGCCGTCGACGCGCACGAAGACTCTCTCCTGCCCCGGCAGGCACATTCCGAAGTTGAGATGCACTGTCGGGGGCAGGATCGCCTTGCCCGCGTACATTCTGCCGGTCCGGCAGTATGCCGGCACGAGATGGAGATCATACATGTGCCTCAGGAAACGGTATCTGCGCTCGGCTCTGGGAGACTCGGGGGGGCGGGAGAACGACAAGGCGCCGGAGGAGGCGGCTTCAACGTACTCGGCCCACAGTTCCTCCCTGCCGGTGATGCGCTTCTGCTCCGGCTCCAGGGAATTCCAGAAGCACGGCGGGTCTTCCGACTGGAGGCCATTGAAGCGTATAGCCCGCCCGGGCATGAGGTCCCAGTCCTGGTAGAATTCCGCGAGCTTGAGGAGGTCCAGCGGAGGCGCCATCACGCCAAGAAGCGCCACGTGCTCGGCGTAATAGGCGGGCAGGTTTTCCTTCATCCAGCGCAGGTTTTTCACGACGGTATCCCAGGACGGCTTGCCGTTGGCGAATCTTCTGTAACGGTCGTGATACTCCTTGGGGCCGTCGAGGCTTACGTTAAGAGTGACGGTGTTGGCTGCCATGAATCTGGCTATCTCGGGCCTCAGAAGTGTCCCGTTGAGCGTGCAGTTGATGAGATACTCGTCGCCATCGTCGAGGGCGCGGACGTACTCAGTGACGCGCTTTACGAGCGGCCAATTGGTGAGCGGCTCGCCGCCGTAGAAGCCGATGCACGGTCTTGGAGCGGCGTCCCCGATGGATACCTTCTGGCCGCTTTTCAAGGCGGCGCACTGCTTTTTCCATCTCGCGAGGGTGCCCTGGCAGCGCGGCACAAAGAACCGTAACGCCTTCTCGGCGGTCTCCCAGGTCATCATACTATGCGAGTGCCTTCTTTCGGCAATGCGGCCGCCGGTGTAGTAGCAGTACTTGCAGCGGAGATTGCACACTTCCGAAACGCAGAGTACAAGCTGGGTGCAATTGGCCTTCAGGGTCTCTTCGGCGTAGTCTCTCGTGAAAGCAGGCTTCACGGCCTTCGGCCGGTTGGCCGAGAAGAGCTCGTTAGTTTCGCCAAGCTGGCGAATCTGGGCGCGCGTATCGCTTACTTCGCGCTCGGCCGTCGCCGGCAGGGAGGCGGCGATTTCGGAATCGCTCTTGTCCCAATTGGAGAGCACCGCCCAATGCAGGTCATCGACGTGCAAGACATCGTTTGAATTGACGTCGTAGGCGTACTTGGCCTCTTCAGTCTGGAACAGGTGCACAAATGGGGCCGCGGTCTGCGCGGCTGTCTTACGCTCTTTGGCAATAGTCATGGCTATGCTTCCTTTATACCAAAGTCAAATCTTCCTTGTCATTCCCGAGGGGCGCCGGCCACGCCGGGGACCCTACGGACAAATCCACCCGCGGCCGCGGGCGCTACATTCCGGACTCCCTTGCAGGGCGGCGGCCCTTTTACTCCGCCAGGCAAGGCGAGACCGGATGGTCACGTCGCGGCGTTAGTTACAGGATGCCGCTCTTGATCCAGGAGGCTTCGTCGGTACGCTCAGCAGTGGCATTCGTGCTCTGCGCTGTGGTCTGCAGCGACGGGTTGCCGGCGCACTGCGAGGTGCAGTCGTAGGAGCAACCGCCCCTGCATGACATGGCGCAGTCGTAGGTGCAGGCGCAGGACTGCTGAACGGCGATCTCGGCGGGCATAACGCGTCTCGGCTTTTCGAAACCCGTCTTTTCGACACCGTTCACTTTGAACTTCAGTTGATCAGCTGTCATGGGTTTCCCCCTTTCTGACAGACTCTCTGTCGGGCCCATAGGCATAGTGCGCCGCCCGCGGCCGCGGGGCATAATCCGTCCGCCTTGGTCTGACCAGGTGCGGAATGCCGCCACGCGGACCGGGCCGTTGCGGGCAGCAAGGTGGCTGCCCGCGGGCGCGAGGGCAGCTAACGTATCTGTCCGCCGGTTGGGAGGGAGACTCTCATGAAGATGCGCGTTCGCGATGTGTCGCCGGGGGCATGACCGTGTAGAGATCCGCCCGCGCATGCGAGAGAACAAGATGTGCGCCAGTCCATCCCAATCCCCTGTTCGTCGGAGCGCCGGGCCGGGAACGCTGGACGTACCATCTACTGATTGGGGGACCGAACAAGGGCAATGGTAACTACCGGCTTTTCCGAGTCAATCCAAAAAGGGCCTTTTTTCAAATATTTCGGGCGGGTCGGCGCGGGGCTCGGCCGTTGGCCTCATGTGGCAAGAGCGGGACAGATGCGAAAGGACGGGGGCGCCGGTCTTGAGACGATGAGAAAGCGCAAGGTGACACGGCCCTCACCTATCCTGTTCCGCAGAGAGAGGGGATCCTATTGCGCGGCGGTGCTTTGCATGTTGGCCGAGCGCTGTGACGGCGGCACCCACTTCGTCTTCACGGGGAGGTGCGCGTCGGGGTTGGCGCGGAGGTAGTCGTCGACGGCTTTGTTCATGCTGAGGGTGATCTTCTGGCAGACTTCGGCGACGTCGAGGTCACCGTTCCAGACGCCCTGGAGGTCGCTGCGGCCGTCCATGAAGGCTTCGTCGGCGGGGAAGGGGTGGTAGAAGTAGCGGGCATAGGAAACGCAGTCGAGGAAGGCGTGGTCGTGTGCGGGCTGACGGCCGGGGTGGACCACGGTCTTCTCGGCGAGCTCCTTAATCACGGGCAGGGCGGTGTTGTCGTCGGCGATGATCTGCTGGCCGGTGCCGCTCACGAGAAACTTCATGTATTCCCAGGCCATTCTCTTACGCTCGGGCGGAACAGTGCTCGGGATGATGTCGAGGTCGAGGATGAGCGTCGTAGCGCGGAACTTCTCGTGAGGCAATTCGCAGACGTCCCAGTCGAAGGACTTCACTTTGCTCACGTTTTTGCCCTGGAAGAAGCTCGAGAGGAAGTAGCGCGTCTGGATCGTCATCGCGAGGTGGCCGGAGATGAAGAGGTTCGCGACGTTGGTGGTGCCCATGACGGTCGTCGTGGGCATCACACGATCCTTGAGCGATAGATTGGCGAGCCAGCGCATGCCTTCGATGGTGATGGGCGAGTCAAAGGTCGAGCGCGTCATATCGGGAGTGTTGAAGTCGCCGCCACGCTGCCAGATGAAGGAGGGGTAGCGGTTCCAGTGGTTGTTGTCGGTGAAGAAGCCCCAGTAGTCGGGGACGCCGTCGCCGTTGATGTCGCGGGTGAGCTTCTTGGCGTTGGCGACGAGGTCTTCCTGCGTCCAATCGGCCGTCGGGTAGGCGAGACCCGCTTCGTCGAAGAGATTCTTATTGTACCAGAGGCAGGTGGTGGAGAAGCTCTCGGGGAGCGACCACTGCTTGTTGTCCCAGTTGCCTTCGTCGAGGACCTCTTTGTAGATCGCGTCCATGCTGAAGGAGGGGTCGCTCTCGATCCACTTATCCAGGGGCTCGACCTCTCCGGTGCTGACGAATTTGGGGAGGTTGGGCTGCTGCATGCCGGAGATGTCGGGGGGGATGTTGGCGACGATCATGTATTCGAGCTTCTGCCAGATGTTGTCCCAGGGGAAGCGGATGGGCTCGATGTCGGCGTCGGGGTGGAGCTTCCTATACGCCTCAGTGAGGCGCGCCTGGCGATCGACGTACTGGGTGTCGGCGGGGATGAGGATCTTGATGGTTTTCGCGGGGTCCTTGGGAGGGATGCGGTAGACGACCCAGCCCATCGCGCCGGTGATGGACAGAAGGACGGCGACAAAGATGACGAAGAGGACGTTTTCGGTATCGAGATGCTCTTTCATGGGCTATAACACCAGACCGGAGACTGGAGACCGGAGACCGGAGCAGAACCACGAACACGACCCAAGCTGAAGACTGAAGCAAGCCATAACAGACAAACCCAAGCTGCAGATCGCAAGGTAACTTACAAAGACCAAGGTAAAGGCGGCGGCGCAGTACTGCCGCGGCGATTCTACATGTATTGGCGCGCGTGTCAATGCAGCGCGGGACACACGCGCTGCCGGGAGGGGCGCGGCGGGGCGACCCCTCCCGGCACCCCCGGAGTGGGGGGGAGGTTATTTACCGGATCTCAATACTCATAGCAGCCAATGTCGTAGACGCTATTGCGCGGACGGGTGTTGCCGTCCATGTCGTCGGTGACCTCGGCCAGAGGCGTACCGGCGTCGATAGCGGGCGAACCGGCCTTCAGGTGGTAATCATTGCCCGAGTAGTTGACGAAAAGCGCGGTCGGCGTGGAGATGAGCGAGTGAACGTCGTAGCCGTAGGTGCGCCAAGTAGTGAGGTTGACGAAGCTTGACTCATTGGTGGCGCTGAAGACGTCGATGACCACGTTGTAGTCGCTCTCGAAACCACTCGCGGAGGAGCTGTAGGTGCTGATCGAGCCGTGCGAGCCGTCGGTCCTGGCATTATAGAGGATGTTGTTCTTGATCTTGTTGCCGACAGGGCTGGAGGTTGACGGCCGAATGACGACGGCCCACTGGCCCGTGGCGGGGACGCACACGGTGTTGTTGTAGATCAGGTCGTTACTCGACCCCTGGGCGCCGTCGATCTGGAAGAGGGCGAAGCCGCCCATGTTGCCGTAGAGCAGGTTGTTCTTGAAGGTCGAATTGTTAATGCCGTCGAGATTGACGCCCTTATCCGGGTTGTTGTAGCTCTTGTTCTTCTCATAGAGGTAGTAGAGACCGAGACCGTTGCCGCCCTGGGACAGGTCGCCGTTGTTCTGGAAGCCTTCGTTGGTATTGGCATAGACGCTGGTCTGTCGGTAGGTGTTGTAGGTGCCGGCGTTGGCGCAGTAGGAGCCGTGCTCCTTGTTGGCGGTACTACTGCAATTGGTGGTCAGGTTGTTGTTGCCGTGGCTGACGTAGAGGCCACGCGACGTGGAATTGCGCACGGTGAGATTCTGGAATGTGCAGTGATTGACCCAGCGGGAATCGACGGTCATGAGGCGCTTCTTGCTGCCGCCATCGACGACGAAGCCATTCACGACCCAGTACTCACTTGTCGTCGAAGCACTCCCGCCTTCGATTTCGATAATGGCGTTTTGAGCCGCGGCGGAGCACTTGGCGTTAAGGGTCACGCCGCCGACGTTTTCGGCCATGAACGTGATAGGCGCGGAAGACGTGCCCTTGTTGCCGTAAACGTGCCAGCCGGCATAAGTGCCGTTTCTGACGATGACGGTGTCGCCGGCGATTACGGTGGTGGCGGCCTTCTGCAGGGTGAGCCACGGCTGGCTCGAACTGCCGGGCCACGAGTCGTTGCCATTAGTGGCGACGTAATAAGTCGTGCCGAACGATGCCGCGCAGAAACCAACTACAAGAACGGCCGCGAGAATTGATGATCTCATAGCGTTACCTCCCGGCCAGACGACTGGCCATAAGCAGGAACTCACCTCGACAGCGATACACTTACCCTCGCACAGTACAATCCGAACAAACGCCCTTCACCATCGCCTCAGGGTCCGGGGCCGACCGATAGCGGCCTGTGCTGCGGCGCTTACGCTTTTCATCACCTCCTTTGCCGCCGAGAGACTGCGGTTGCGGGACAATTGACCGGAGAATGAGGCGGAGACAGCCTGATGAAGTCACGAATGACCCATGAAGCCACGGGGATGGCATCAGAGAGGGAAGACAGCGGAAGTGGCCATGGGCGCGAAGTCGCGGAGTTCGAGTTGTCCGTTTGCTTGCCCAGCCACCATGCAGCCTATGGGACGGTGACCGACACGCTCTATTCGGGCAATCTTTATACAGGGGCGGGGCGCGAAATTCAAGTGCGAAAAGCGCGAAAGGTGCGAAAAGTGCGAAAGGGGCGCGCCAAAGGCGCGAGTAGGAAAGTGGGAACGTGGGAGGGTTGGAACGTGCAAGACGGCATAGCCCTCACCCCTTTCCCTGAGGGCGAGCGGATTGGGCCGGCGCGGAAACCGGCGGGCGACGCATGCGTCGCCCCTACAGAAGGGGTAGGAGCAGGGCAGGGGTTTCTTTTGGGTTGTGCGGGGTGGGGGTGTGCTTATAATTCGGGCTTTCAGCGTATATCAGTAAGTGGCTGTGTCTGAGGCAGCGGGTCCGGTATTTCGCGTGCCTATCGGCAGTCGGACGAAGGGCGCACGGCCGTGCGCCCCTACGATTTGGGAAGCCAGGGGCGTTGGAAAGACATGAAAGTACTCATCACCGGGTCGAGCGGGCAGATCGGGACGAACCTCATCGAGGCGCTGAAGGCCAAGGGGCACACGCCCGTGGGGATCGATATACGGCCGAGTCCGTGGCTCGATTCGTTTGAGACGATTCTCGTCGATCTGACCAATCCGCCGGCGGATTTCGCGCGGAAGATGGCGACGGGCGGGTTCGATTGCGTGATCCATCTCGCGGCGCACGCGAAGGTGTACGAGCTCGTCGAAAACCCCGCGAAGGCGCTTCAGAACGTGCAGATGATTTTCCATGCGATCGAGATAAGCCGGCTTGGGGGGATACCGTTTGTGTTCGGATCAAGCCGGGAGGTCTACGGGGACGTCACGCGGCATCTTACGGAGGAGTCGCACGCGGACTTCGTGATCGCCGAGAGCCCATACTCGGCGTCGAAGATCGCGGGCGAGGCGTTCGTGTATTCGTACTCGCGATGCTACGGGCTGCCGCATCTCGTGTTCCGGTTTTCGAACGTGTACGGCCGGTACGACAACGACATAGAGAGGCTGGAGCGCGTAGTGCCGCTTTTCATCCGGAAGATCGAGGCGGGGGAGCCGATCACGATATACGGGCCGGAGAAGGTCCTCGACTTCACGTACGTGAGCGACTGCGTGTCGGGAATCGTGTCGGGTATCGAGAGGCTCGTCGATGGGCGCGTGGCGAATGAGACGATCAACCTCGCGTACGGAGAGGGGCGCAGCCTCGGAGAACTCGTAGAGATCATTTCGAAGACGCTTGGCGCGAAGCCGAAGGTAACGAATCTGCCGACACGATCGGGCGAAGTGACGAGGTACGTCGCGAATATCGCTAAGGCGCGCAAGACGCTTGACTATAATCCGGGCACGGCGCTATCCGAGGGAGTGCCGAAGGAGATAGAGTGGTCGAGAGCATGGCGGCGGCGCCACGCGTGAGCAGGTGAGAATGTGGGAAGGTGCAAAAGCACAAGCGTTTGTCGCGGGCGAAAGCCGGATAGGACGCGTGCGCTGAAGCGCACCCTATGAGATCGGCGCAGAAGGCGGCGCCGTAAGGTGGCAGACAGGAATGTCTGCCCCACCTAGGGCGCACGGCCGTGCGCCCCTACGATGGCGGGCGACGCATGCGTCGCCCCTACAGCGAGGCATGGTTGCATATCCTGTGGGAGGGGGTAATGGCAAACGAACTCATTCCGCAACCGAAGGCATTCGACACTCAGAGGGGGGGCTTCAGGGCTGATATGAGGGCGACGATCACGTCGACGCCTTCGGGGGAGACCGCGGTTGAGCATCTGTCTGAAACCGTGTTTGCCAAGACATCGTTTATGCTGCCGGTCGATTTCAAGAAGGGCGCGGGGCACGTCCTTTACGTGGCAATCAAGGGCGAGCCGAAGGCAGAGATTGCGAAGGCGAAGAAGGCACTCGCAGCGGCAGGGAAGTCGCCCGAGGCGTACGGCGCTGTCGTGACGGGGAACGGCATTGCGGCAGCGGCCAACTCTTCGACTGGGCTTACGTACGCGGCAGTGACTCTTGCGCAGGTCGCGGACAGGGTCGATGGGTACCCGTTCTGGCCGGCCTGCACGATCAGCGACTGGCCGGACCTGGAGCTGCGGGCGGTTCATCTCGACCTCAAGCATCACATGGAGAAGCTCGATTACCTCGGCGAGCTCGTGCCGCGGCTTGCGTCGTTCAAGGTAAATGGGCTTGTGCTGGAGCTGGAGAACAAGTTCCTGTACCACAGGCGGCCGGAGATCTCGGCGCCAATAGGCTTCTCTCCGGATGAGCTGCAGGAGTTGGTCGAGTGCTGCAAGAAATATGGGATCGAGCTCATCCCGCTCGTGCAGGGGCTCGGGCATGCCAGCTATATATTGAGGCATCCCAAGTACGCGAAACTGCGCGAGAAGGCGGGCAGTTTCGCGGAATTCTGCCCGCGACTGGAGGGGACGTACGACGTTCTCTTCGACCTCTATGAGGAGGTCGCGGCGGCGACGGAGGGGACGAAATACTTCCACATCGGCGGCGACGAGGCGTGGCTCATGGGCAATTGCCCGCGCTGCTCGAAGGCGCTCAAAACCAGGTCGAAATTCAGCCTCTACGAGATATGGCTGAACCGCTGCGCGGGCAAGATACGCAAGCTCGGGCGCGTTCCGATGGTCTGGGACGACATGCTGATCAAGGACGCGGCGGACGACTGGAGCAAGCTGCCGAGGGATCTCTTCTACGTGCGGTGGAGCTACCGCGCGAACGCGGCGGAGAGGAACAAGGAGTTCGTCGAGAAGTACGCCAGGAGCGGCTTGAGAGTTATCGTGGCGGCGGCGATTCAGACATGCGCACCGGGCGTGCCGAACTACATGGACGAGCACCTGCCGAACATCAACGGTTGGGGCAAGGCGGCCGCGGGGGCGGGGCTCACCGGGATTCTCACGACCGCGTGGGAGGACAGCGGGAATCATACGGAGACGTTCTGGCCGGGATATGCGGCGACGGGCGCGATCGGCTGGAACAGCGCCGATACGATCGATTTCGATTTTGTGCTGAGGTTCGCGCGCGTGTTCCACGGCGCGACCGACGGAAGGATCGCGTCGGCGTATCGAGTGCTCGGGAAGGCGGGCAACGCCGCGTGGGGCCTGTTCTCAGCGCATGAGCCGTACAAGGCGCACGAGATGTATCCGCTGCCGGCTTTGGCGCCGGCTGAGCCGGGGAAGCGTTGGCGCGATGCCAACGCCGAGCGGATCGTAACGGCAACGCAGCTTGCGGCGGAGCTTCGCGAGGTCAAGAAGGTTCTTAGTGCCGAGATGCTATCGGGCAAGCGCGAGAACCCGTATGCCCTCGAGGTGCTTCTCTCTGCGACGCGGATCATGCTCGCGCGCGTAGATCTCTTCTTTGCGCTACGGGACGCCGAGATTGCGATTGAGGACGCGTATGCCGCGTTCGCGGCAAGCGACAAGTCGCGCGCGTCGGCTCTACTGCATGACGCGGCGGTTGGAATATGGGGAGCGCTTGGCTCGGCGGAGTCGGCGCTTTCGTCGCTTGCGGCGGCGTGGGAGCTGACGCGGTTCCCGCAGGACATGTCGCTATTCGAAGCGCCTGAAGCGAAGTATGTGCACGATTTCAACAACTACGGCCACCTCGCGTGCAAGACAAAGGACCTGTCGTACATCATCTACCCCGAGCGTAACATTGGCGCCAGGGAGATGGCGGGGCGGCTGATGAGCGCGTCGGAGGAAGTCAAGACGGCGAAGTCGTGGCCGATGAAGACGGAGTAGATTATCTGTCGATCGTGCAGGCGCGCAAGACGCGCCTGTAAGGTCGATCCGCCAGAGGCGGACCTGTCGGCGGATCGTACTGCCGGGCGATGCATGCGTCGCCCCTACAATTGGCGCCGGGCCTGCTCAAGTATGAAGATCACTATTCTTGGCAGCGCGTCAGGGATATCGATGCCGCGAAGGGGCCACGCATCGGTTGCGCTTGAGGCGGGAACGGGACTGTACCTCTTCGACCTCGGCGAGCCCGTGGGCCGGCAGCTTCTGGCGCTAAGGATGCCTGTCGAGAGGCTCAAAGCGGCGTTCATCTCGCACATGCACGTCGACCACGTGGGCGGGCTTTTCCAGACGATCAAGAACCTCGACCTCTACCACAACCACCCGGAGTACCTGCCGCAGGTTGAAGCGCTGACGATCGCGCTGCCGGCGGAGGCGGTAGATGCGGTGAAAGCCTTCTTCATCGCATGCCATAGCTTCCCGGAGAGAAACCCTGTCAAGGTAAGCTACATTCCGGTCAGGCAGGGGCCGGTCTATCACGACGAGAGCATCTCGGTCACGGCCCTGCGATCCACACACCTCGACGGTCTGGCCTCGTTCCTTGCGGCACATCCTGAATACAGTCCGGCAAGACAGGCTTTCTCGTATGAGATCAAGGCCGAGGGCAGGAGGGTCATCTACAGCGGCGACCTTGGCGAGGTAGGGGACATCATGGCGACGGCGGCGGGCGCGGATCTACTGATTCTCGAATTTGGCCACCTTCTGCCGCTTGATGAGAACCTGGAACGCCTCGCGCCACTCGGAATCAAGAAGATCATCCTGACGCACATATTCCCGGCCTTCACAGACAAGACCGCCGAGTTGCAGGAGATAGCCGACCGTGTCATGCCGGGTGTTGTGACGGTCGCCGAAGACGGGCTGGAAGTGATAGTTTCCTGATTGTCGTTCGGCCGCGTGCTGTCTACAGGATTCCTGCACCGGCAACGCGGGGTCGGCGAGTTGTAGGAAGGGCGCAGAGTGGGCGTTCCGGCCAGGGCGGGTACGGAGCGAGCGCCCCCACGTAAACAGAACAATGGCGGCCATGATTTCTGTATAATATGGGTTCCGGGGGCCGATGTTGGTGCAGGGGCCCCGTTTCGAGTGGCCCCAGAGCCTATTTCAGTAGGCCTCGTGAGCGGCGTTGCGAGCGCCCACGGGCCGAATGCAAGGAACTTTCGACGATGGCTTATCCGGAGATAAGTCGAGGAGGAGTGACGGGAGCTGCGGCCCGTGGCCGCCGCAACCCGAAGGGACGCATGCGATATACTTCGCATCGCTTTGTCGCTCGTCGTCGGCGTATTTCGAATACGCCTTCCTCGTCGCTTATGAGCGCTGCTCGCATCTCGCGGCGTCGCTGCCACGATGCCTACTGAAATAGGCTCTTAGGACGCGGATTCGCTGGGCGTTTCGATGAAACAGATCGAAAACGAGATTGTCATACCGGGCTGGAGGGTTGCCCTCAGGGCAATCGTGGCCTGTCTATTCGTTTTTCTGGCGTTTGTTCTCATCTGCAATATCGCATGCCGTGCCGGCACGTTGGGGAGCGCTTCGTACGTCATCCGCACCCCATTTGATGTGCTTGACGGCGTCCGCATGTGCATCATCGCGCTTGTCTTGAGCGCCGCGGGCGCGATCATCTACAGGTATCCTTTCACACGCCCATCGATACTGGCACTCGCGGCTGGGATTGCCGTCGTCAACCTGGACCCTGCGCTCTTCGGTTTCGACAGCATTCTCCTGGATCAGGTGCGCGCGCTTGTGGCCTATCCGGCGGTTTTCCACGAAAGCACTAACAGCGCAATCGCGATGACCACCGTCGCGGCGTTCACGAGGACGCGAATGTACCTTGTGTTCTATCTCGGGTACATCCTGTGGGTCCTCGCGGTGCTCTACTCGGGCTACATCGGGCAATATATCGCGAGCTTCGCCCTGATGCGCAAGCAGGAGGCGCGCAAGGAGAAGTCGCTGTACGTCGCTGAGAACGCCGGCAGGGGGTTCGCGGCGAGCGCGACGGCGGGGGTAATTGCGGTGTTTTTCGCGTGCATGCTTTCGGCAATAGTGGCGCAGGCGGGGTCGATAAGGGAAGAGACGCCATGGTATTTCCCGGCGTCGATAACCGCGGCCGACATGGCCAGGGCGATCGAGAAGGCCGCTCAGGAGAAGCCGGAGCTTCGTGGCATCGCCGCGCTTGACGACGATTCGGCCGGACGGTGGGAACCGCCTGACATTCTGCCGCCGTTCGGGCCGCTCAGGCCGCCTTCAGCGACCAAGCCGATAGCACAAGCGTCGTTATCGAAGCAGGCCGCTGCCAAGCCGCCGATGCCGGCGGTAGAATCATCGAATACAACAGGACGCACGGGCGGCAGGGGCGCTGCGCCTGCGGTGGAATCCTCCGCTGCGGAGATGCGCGCCGGCGCCAAGCCCGCTGCGCTCACGGTCGAGTCCACCGCATCAGCAAGTGCGCCGCAGAGCAAGGCATCCGCGGCGGCTGTGGAGTCCTCGGCGCCGAGGATCAATTCCTCTGCGCCGCGGGAGGTCAGGCACACAGCGGCAGCAGGGTCCCGTCAAACCAGGCCGGGCGCCGCTTCGGCAGCAGACTCAAGAGATGGGTCCGGGGGAGCGGTCTACCAGCACATGGAGCGGCTGCGCGCGTCGCTTCTTCTCGCGGCGATATCGTTCTTCGTGGGCGCGTATATCGTGGGGATTCTCGTGAGGCCGCGCACGAGCACATGGGTGGCCTGCGGCGTAATCGTCGCGGTAATGCTTCTGCCGGCGCTGTCCATACTGTTCTTCCTGCCGTCGGAAGACCTTGAGTCCGTTGTGCCCGTGGCCAACTCCGGGGACCTGGTGCTCCTGGCAGGGGCATTTTACTCAAAGAGGATGATAGCCGCGAGCGCGTACTTTCGCCTCTTGGAGCTGTCACCGTTTACTCTTGCATCCACGGCGGTCATCAGCGCCCTCGCCGGCGACTGGACAGCGAAGGTGCTGACCAAGCGCCACCAGGAACGCCAAAGGTTGCAGTCGTTCAAGGACAGTCCGAAGTCCGAAGTCTGAAGTCTGGAGAAAGCAGGCTGAAGACTGAAGGCTGAAGACTGAAGCAAGAGAAGAATCAATTGTTCGCGGATTGCGCAGAGTACGCAGATAAGGGCCTGTGTCTGTTACTGCTTCTGCCTTACAGCCGACTGCACTTCACGAGTTTTCTGCCGCCGTGCCATCGCAAGTCTACCTTCACGTCGACGTTGCCGTGTACTGTGATGCGGGGCTCTTCGGTCGGCCTCTTGCGGCGCTCGCAGCGGAGGTCGAGGGTGCCTGTTGGGCCGAAGGGGTAGCGCGAGACGCCGTGGGCTTCGGTGAGGCGGATGTCCCAGACAATGCGCTTGTCGGGAACCGAGGGGCGTAAGCCCAGGACGTATTCGAAGAAGATCGAGATGGGCCCAAGGCCGCTCCAGCCGACGAAGTCATGCATGGCGGGCTTCCCGGGCGCGGCCTTCTCGGGAGCGTAGTTCTCCCAGAAGGTGCCGGTCCTCTCGAAGACCTTGAGCACGTTGTCGTAGTGGTTGCGGGCGACGTCGGCCGCGAGATCGTCGAAGCCCGTCTCTGTGAGGCCGCGAAGGATCATGTAGTTGGTCGGCGGCCAGACGCCTCCCTGCCAGTAGCCGCCCGTGGCCTTGTACTCGGGATTGTCGGCGGAGAGGGTGGGGACGCGGTGCGGGCGGTTGAAGGTCTTCCTGTCGCAAAGGTGCGCGACAAACGGCTTGAGCCGCTTAGGCGGGACGACCCCTGCAAGAAGCGTCCAGTAGGCCGCAATGCTCTTGACGGAGCTAACCTTGCCGTCGCGGAAGCGGTCGCTGTAGAACTTCGTATCCTCGCGCCACATTCTGGCGTTCATGTAGGCGGCAAGCGTTTTCATCTCGGCAACGATGTCTCTGGTGTCTTTCGCGCGGCCGAGGACTTTTGCCATCCTGACAAGCATCTTTCCCGCGAGCACCGCTTGCGCGGTCGCGTCGATCCATGCCATGTGGCCGTGGACAAACTGCGGGTTCACGGCGCCGGGGATGCGAGGCTGGTTATCCATGCCGCAGCCCCAGCCGCTCGACCAGTAGGAGCCATCGGGCCAGGTGCGGTGATGCCTCGTCCAGTGGTAGTATGCCAGAAGCGGCGGGAAGATCTTCGCGAGCCGATCCTTGTCGCCGAAGTTGAGGAAGTATTCCCACTCGCACCACGGCATGAGATTGGGGCCGGTCGAAACGGGATCGTAGCGGTGGAAGCGGTCATTCCCGTTCCACTCCTGGAGCTCGCGCGTAATGAAACCGTCAGGGTGCTGGACCGCGTAGAAATTGTCGAGGGTGCGCTGGAACTCGAAGGCCCTGCGACCATATTTCGCGAACATCAGGATGAACGACGAATCCCACATGAAGATGCAGTCGTTGAACGCGGTATCGATGTACGGCGCGATGAAGCCGTTGCCGCGCAGCACGCGCTTACAGTTGCGGAACGCGAGGTCCCACGCCTTCCAGTAGCACTCGATCGCCGACTCGTGCCCCTCCCAGAACGGCTCGGGGAGTGCTGCGCGCGATTCGGGGAAGTTGCGCGGATACGATCTATCCGGCTTCATGTTTAGGAACACGTTTTCGTCGACGAGGGGTTCGGGGACGTAGCGATCTGTGTAGCAAAGAGATCTGTCCTTGCCAGGCATAGTTGCCCCTTTCTGGTAGTCTCACGCAGATTGACGCTTCATTCAGTTGCGCGAAGTACTTCCGTCATCTGTTCCGTAACAGCCGATTATATCATCACCCTCTGCCTACTGCTCCTTTGCAAGCACCGGCGATGCCGGATTTTCGCGCTTGAGGTCGAGGCGGAAGCGCCACGACCGGTCTGGCGTCTTGACGGTCAGCCGGGAGGTGCCGTCTTTTGTCTCAACGGCGGCCTCGGCGAAGGCGGGTTTGGCCGACGGGCAGGCGGAGAGGACAGTGATGAAGACGCAGGAAGGGGACTTATCGGCGTTGGAAACGCGGAGCGTCTCCAGCTTATTTTTGATTACACCACCCTCGGTGTTGAGCAACTCCTGCTGGAGCGATTCAGCGGAAACCTTGTCCGGCATGAGCACAGAGAGCCGGAGCGCTCCACGCGTGCCGGTTGCAGTGAAAGCGCCGGCATCGTCCTTCTTGAATGGGAAGTCGCTATGGAAGAAGAGCGTGAATGTGGACGGCTTGGCCGCTTCGAGCTCATCGACGACTACCCATGTTGACGGCTTCAGAAAGTACAGGCTGCGCCGGAACGTCTTCAGGCCGGCTTCCGCCTTGTATGCAGGGGCGATCTCGCCGCAGACGAAATCCATGTCGGTGGTCGTGGAGGAAGCGAGGATCCGCGCGCAGCGCTTGTCCTTCATGAGCGCATCGCCGCGGAACCAGTTGTAACCCTCGCCTTCCTGACCCACGCCGTTGACGAGGATGGTATTCTGGTACTCGGTCGTCTTCTTCGTGTAGCCGTCGTCGGCGATGAGGTTTTCGCCGTAGGCGAATATCTGGAACGCGCCCTCGTCGGGGTGGACATGGCCCGAGCCGGGGTCCTCGGCGAGGGCTTCGAGAGCCTTGAAGCCGACGTGAGGGCCGCATTTGAAGGCGGTGAGCGTCTCATCGCCGGACCAGCCGGTGCGCATGAAGACAAGGCCGAGATCGTCGAACACCTTGAACGCCGGCAGATCGGCAGGGCTCCTGGGAGCGACCGAAGGATCATACCAGAGCACGTTCAGAAACTGGGCGACGGGGTGGTTGACGTTCGCCTCGTCGACGGCGTCGGCGAGCCCCTGCGCGTACCCGTCTTTGTACTCGGCGGCGAGTTTGCGCAGGATGTAGTCAGGCCCGTACCAATCGAAGCGGGGGCTGTCGCCAAAGGACATGAGGTCGGCCTTCTTCGTCCAATATTCGCGGGGCAGGCTTGAGTAGAGCCGGAAGGAGGCGGTCCTGCTGAACCACGTGTTGCCCTTGAAGAAGTCGATTCCGAGAAGCCCCCGCGAGAGGTCCATGAACTTGAGCATATACTCGATGCCGTAGCCCCAATAGGGGACGCCTTCGAAGGATGCGCCGTCCTCGCCGAGGAGCGCGAAGGTCTTGCGGTATTTTTCGAGCGGCAGGTTGATGAGCCTGTCACAGTCGTCGGCCTCGCCATAGAGGGCGAAACCAACGGCTGCGATGCCGGTGATATTGACCCAGAGGTGATTCTGCAGATAGGAGTCCGCCCAGTAGATCTCTTTTGTCGCGGCGGCCTCGCAATCGACGTTCGCGCGCTTGAGGAGTTTCTCGCGGATCGTCTTTCGCGTCGCCGCATCGAGGTCGTCATATAGCCAGTCATAGGCGAGGGCGATGCCATAGAGCTGGTGCCCGGCGGCAAGGTCCTTGCCGTCGAAGTCGCCCAAGCCCCATGTCTTGTAGTCGAGCGAGGTCAGCATCCAGCCTTTGGCCGAGTCCAGGTACTTCCTTTCGCCGGTCATGAGGTACGCGAGGGCCAGGTGCGGCATGACTTCTCCGACCTCGCGCTGCCAAAGCTGCTCGGTGCCGCTCCAGCCATCGTCGACGACATACTGCCTGGGACCGTCGGCGACTGCGCGGTCGGCGATCTTCTGGATTTCGGCAAAGAGCCGGGCGTAATCCTTGTCGTCGTGGACGAGTTTCTTCAGTTGGGCGGCACGCTCCGCGGTGATGTGCAGCCGCGGGTGCTCGGCCTTCATGCGATCCAGAGGCTGGGGCGGCTGCTTGAAGCTGTAGTCGGGGGCAGCGGTTTCGGCCGCAAGCGCGCCTGCGCACGGCAGGGCGACATAGACGAAAGCGAAGACAAGCACAAGCCTCAACATAGCGTACCTCCTCACAGTCTGACGATCTTAGACGCGTGGATGAAAGGGTACGCGCAGGGTGCGGCACTGCAAGCGTTTTCCGGGCACAAGACGCGGGCCGCAAAGCCGTGCAGCGACAGGGTCTCAGCGCTCACGGCGCCCGCAGTCCGTTTCACAAAGGATTCAGTTGTCAAAGAACGAAAGGGTTGGGCTGAAGACTGAAGGCTGAAGGCCGAAGCGAAAGCCAGATAACATGGTCCCTCTATAACCAATACAGGGGACAGAGTCTTTGGACAATTCGTGAGACGTAAGTCCAATAGCCTGTTTTCCAGATATGGACGTAAGATCCTGGGCGGGCAGTGACTTAACGAAAAAACGAGGAATTCGGATTCCTATTCCGGAGGCGACAGAGTCCGACGGCGTTCCGGCGCGATGAGACACAATGTGTAGGGGTCTTGTGCAGAGCTCAAGGTGAGTGTGGGCGAAGAGAACGAAATAAACGAACGCGCGATAGCGGTCGCGCCGCCATCGAATGGTCGACCGTTGACACGCGCGTGTGGCTATGGTAGAAAGCATTGCGCGGCGGGGGGAATGAGGACCAATATGCCGTGGTCATGCCAGCCGCTGTTGCGACCTATGGGAGAGCCCATTTGACTTGGTGAATGCAGCAATGCATTCCGACGGACCATAGCATGTTGGCAGTTAGCGTCAGGACGCAACTGCTTGGAGGATTCCAGAATTGCGAACGCTGAAGGCAGAGATGGTCCCTTGGACCACGTACGGCACCGCCAGCGGGGCCATCACGGGCGCCAAAGCGCAGAATGCTGAGTATCGGGCTGTCTCAGACGAGGATGTGTCGGGCAGGCGAATACTGCGGTTTTGCTGGACTGACTCGGCGCTTGCTCTTGAACTTGACAATGGCTCCTTTCTGAACGTGACCGCGGGTGAGGATCAAGTGCTGTGCTCCCTAACGCGCGAGTCGGCGATTGGCGCGACTGAGAGTCTGCAGGACGATGTGCTCCTCGATACGGGCGGAGAACCCAGGCAGTGGCGACGAACTGAGATTGCGGAGCGCTATAGCGGCAAGGTGCTCAGCAGACTGTGGTTTGCGCGGACGCACATTTTCATCTATGCGAGAGAGATGCCGCTGCTTATTCTATGCCTTCTCGCAAAGCGCGCTCCTGATGGCGTGCCTGTATTGTTGTGGAATGAATCTCAGTGACGACATGGATCTATGGGACTTTCCGGAGACGCGGCCGTGTATTGTCGCGATAAGGCTATTGGCAAGCTTTGTATGGCGCACTCTTCGACGGAGTAAACCATGCGACTGATATTGTCGGGACGCAGCCTGGAGGACAAGGAAACCGCTGAATGGTTCAAGCGCATCTCGTTCGATTGTCTGGGATGGCTCGAGTTCAACCCGGCAAGAGTTCCATATGAGGAGGGCGTGGTTTCATTGTCGATTCCGGTCAGGAGAGTTGTCTTGAGCGGGTACACTGGATCGAGCTTTTTGCGCATTTTCAGATCGTTTGTTCCCAGCCGAATGTCCTATGTTCCAGGCGTGCTGACAATAGGGAACGTGCTGGGAGTCAATGCTGTCGGGCGCACTCCTGCCGTCGACAAGTGGGTGACAGTGGAGCCGGCGATGGCCAACATCAGCACGCACGACCGGCCAAATGTGATTTACATAGGGCCCGACCCCTTTTCATTGGATGCATCATCAGGCATTGAAGTGGAGATAGGCCAGCTTCATCTGGAGTACTGCGACGAGGCCGAAGGAGACGGCCCGCGCCAGTGAGCTTTCCTAAGCTGTCAGACTTGGCGCGGCCCCGGGAATTGCCCGGGGCCGCGCGGAAAACAGATTGTTATCCCGCAAGCTCACGGATTCTGGGGGGCCATGTACGGTGCTGGCGGCGTTGGAGCGTTCTGGTCGTAGCCGTATCCACCGCCGTAATAGCCGCCGTAGTTGTCGCCGTAGCCATAGTAACCGTAGTCGGGATACGGGTTGGAATAGTCGTACGGTGCGTTGTAGTTGTACGGATAGCTGTAGTCATAAGGGGCGCTGTAGTCGTAGGGGGCGTAGTAGGGGTAGCCGTAGCCATAGGGGACAGTATAGCCGAAACCGAAGGGGGTGACGTAGAAGGGAGTGACTTCGCCTTCTTCCTCCTCTTCTTCGCCTTCCTCGCCCTCACCTCTGAAACGCTCGCCTTCGCCGCGGAAATGCTCGCCTTCACCTTCGAAACCGCCGCGACGCTCACCCCCAAAGCCGCGCTCGCCGCCTCTGGCACCGCCCTCACCGCGCATCTCTCCCTCGCCGCGCCCTCTGGCTTCGCCGCCGCGCTCGCCGCCTTCTCTTTCGGCGACGGGCAGGAAGGTCACGTCAGCGGATTCGACGGCGGTTGCCGTTGATTCGAGCGTGTGGCGCATCATGCCACGATGGCTCGTCATCGCGCAGCTGCGCTCTCCGAGGATCTGGAAGTCGCTCGCATCAATCACGCCATCGCCGTTAAGGTCGAGGCTCGCATATTCGCGGACATCCGGCCCCAGTTCATCCATTGAGATCTTGCCGTCGTTGTTCTTGTCGTATTTCTTCAGAAGCGCGTTCAGCATGCGCTGCTCGAGGTGACTGTTGACGGCCATCGTGGCGTCGTCCATGGTGACGTACCCCTTTTTATCCTTGTCGGCGCTCATGACTTTCTTGTCGAATTCCTGCAAATCCTCGGGGGTGATCTTGCCGTCCTTCTTCAGGTCGAGTTTCCGGAAGATCATGTCCACCATCATGTCCGCGCGGCAAAGCCGCTCGTGGTAACGCGCGGCGGCGCTGTAGGAGCGGCCCATGCCTGGCCTGCCGCCCATGTATCGGCCGTAACCCCAGCGGTCGCCATAGTAGCCGCCCATGGAGGGGCCGGCGTATCCACGATAGCCCCATTCGCGTCCGTAATAGCCGCCCATCGGCGGGCGCTGAGCGTACGGCGGCGGGCACCAAATGTAGACGCCTGCGGCGGGCCCCGGCGCGCCCTGCCAGCCCCAACGTTCGCCGGACTCCCGCCGCTGGCCGGGCTTTTCCGGCGCGGCCTTCATCTCCCTGGCGTACTCCTTGCCCGATTCCATTTTACCCTTCTCGGACTTGCCGTAGCGGCTGTGGCAGGCACACGCGGAGAGGCTCATGGCAAGCAGAATAGCCAATGCTGAAGGCAGGTATCGCTTCATTTCGAATCGTCCAAATGGGGACGTTGCAAGTCCGTGCGTCAGACCTTATGAGAAGTAGACATTGCCGATGGGGAGAGAGTTGCAGGAAGGGGCCGGGATGGCGATTAGCGCCGACCGCGGGAGCGCGATTCACCTATGATGGGTGAGGCGATGCTGATAGTCGAAGGATTGCCCGGTGTTCCGGCGAGGGCGTACACACGGAGGTCCGCCCCTACAAAGGCATTGGCAGGGCCGAGGCCGGTACGGGGCCTGCCCCTACGGAAGCACTGATGATTTATTCGCGCCAGACCCACTCGGAAGATTCGAGGGTGACGGGGTCTATCTCCAGGTGCCACTCGTCGCCGGGCCGGTAGTAGGTGGCCTTGAAGGTGCGGTACATGACGACGAGGCCGCCGTCCTTGCCCTGGTTGACCGTGAAATCGCCGGAAAGGCCGCTGACGTAGAGTAAAAGCTTCTTGGCTTCTGCGTCGACGCCCTTGAAGACGGCGAGACCCTTCTTGGTTTCGCCGGGCTTGATGATTCCGATTATCTTCGAGAAGCCGAGCATATCCCGACCGCAACGCTTGCTGATCTCGGCCTCGGCTCCAGGGTAAACACCCGCGGTAGCGACGATGCCGTTCTCGGATTCGATCTGTATCGCCGGGTAGAAATCGATCTCTTGCGAGGTGTCGTTTTTCACTTCGTAGCAGACGTAAGTGAATATCGTATTCGTGGTGCCTTCCGTAAGGTTGATCACACGCGGCGGATTCGAGCTGAACGTCAGCTCCCACGTGTTCAGGCGGCTCATCCGGACGTCGGCGGCATAGGCCGCGACGGCAAGGCCGACAAAGAACAAGGAGGCACAGGCAGCTTTACGCAACATCGACTTTTCTCCTTCGCGTTTTTCTGTAGTCGCCAATCGCGCCGGTCGGGCAGACCGCGACACACTCTCCGCACGACACACACTTATTATAGTCAATCTCGGCGAGAAAGTCCTGTATTTCTATGGCTTTTGCGTTGCAGGCCTTCACACACAGGCCGCAGGCGATGCAAGCATGCTCGCATTTTTCTCGCGCCACCGCGCCCTTATCTTTCGACCGGCAAAGGACATGCACTTCGTCTGCACGCCTCTCAACGGTTACGATGCCCTTGGGACATGCCTTTACGCAAATGCCGCAGCCGGTGCACCTTTCCTCATCAACAACCGGCAGCCCCTTGTCAGACATCCATATTGCACCTGAGGGGCAGACCCGCGCGCAGGTCCCGAGGCCAAGGCAGGCGAATCGGCATTCGTAAACTCCGCCCACGATTGCGGTTGCGGCGCGACAGTCGCCGATACCGCTATAATCGATGCTCGGAGCGGACTCGCGGTTGCAGTGCACAACCGCGACTTGCTGCTCGCGTGGCTCGATCGTCTGGCCGACGAGGTTGGCGACAGCCTTCGCAGCGGGGCCGCCGCCTGGGATGCATGCCGTGGCCGGCACTTTGCCGGCCGCCACCGCTTGGGCGTAGGCCGCGCAGCCGCCATAACCGCAGGCGCCGCAATTAGTTCCGGCCAATGCCGCGAGCACCTTCTCCTCAAGCGGATCGCGCTTTACGGCGAATCGCGCATTGGCGATAGCGAGAACGAGGGCGAAAGCCGCGCCAAGGACGCCGAGGGCGAGTACTGAGGCGATTACTATCCCATAGTCCATCGAAGACATCCATTCTTACCGTGTGGCGCCTGCCAGGCCGCCGAAGCCCATGAAGGCCAGCGCCATAAGCGCCGTGCAGATGAACGCTATCGGCGCGCCTTTCATCGCTTCCGGCACGCCCAGGAGATCGAGCCTTTCGCGGATCGCGCTCATGAGCACCATTACAAGCGCGAATCCGACGCCGGCGAAGAATCCCTGTAGCGTCGCCGCCGCAAATGTCAGCACTTCCGGCGTGTCCGTCGTGTTGAGGAGCGCAACGCCGAGGACGGCGCAGTTTGTCGTGATAAGCGGCAGATAGATGCCGAGCGCGAGATAGAGCTTGGGCGTCGTTCGACGCATTACGAGCTCTACAAGCTGTACGAGTGTCGCTATCACGAGAATATACGTAACGGTCTTCAGCACGAGCACAAGGCTTGCGTCCGGCTTGATGATCGCGAGGGCTGCGAAGACGTTGAAACCCGAATCCGCGGCTGGAAGCAGCATGTAGCGGTAGATGAGCCACGAGACCGACGACGCGAGCGTCATCACGAACGTCACCGCCGCGCCCATGCCGAAGGCGCTGCTCGCACGGTTGGTGACGCCGATGAAGGGGCACAGGCCGAGGAATCGCGCGAGAACGAAGTTCGACACAAAGACCATCGAGATCACGATGGTGAAGAATGAACTGATATCGACGGTGTAGGCCATTGCAACCATCACGCAGTCTCCGGCTTCGCGGCCATCTCGCGCGACGTCAGGGGGGCGGCTGCGGCTCGCGGTTGGCGTCGCCTGCGCGAGAGCTTGAGCGCGTTGAAGATCCCGAGGAGGATACCGATCACCAGAAACGCGCCGGGGGCCATGACCATGATGTAGGCGGGGGGGTACGTGCTCCAGACGGGCATGCCAAGAAGCGTTCCGGCGCCGAGAGCCTCTCGTATGCCGGAGATCAGCAAAAGCGCGCCGAGGTAGCCGATGCCGACGCCGATGCCGTCAACGAGGCTTCGGGCGATTCCGTTCTTGTACGCGTACGCTTCGGCCTGGCCGAAGATGATGCAGTTGACCACGATGAGGGGGACGAAGATGCCCAGGGATCTGTTGACCGCGTCCGGAAGGTAAGCCTTCATGAGCATCTCCGCTATTGTCACGAACGAAGCGATGATGACCACAAAGCAGGGGATGCGGATTTCGCTCGGGATGAGCCTTCGGCAGGCAGAGATGATTACATTGGATGCGACGAGCACGCATGTGGCGGCGACGGCCATCCAGAAGCCGTTAACGATGGTAACGGTTACGGCAAGGGTAGGGCACAGCCCCAACACGAGGACGAAAGTCGGGTTTTCCTTAACGGCGCCCCGCAGGAGTTCTCTATAAACCCACACATCATGCCTCGCGCGATCCGAAGAAGCGGTTTTGATCGATTATCGGCGATTATATCGGCGGTGGAGGAGGGGTCAATCGACGCTCAAGCCCTGCCCAGGGCGAACGCAAAGTCGGCATCCGGCTCTGTAGGGGCGACGCATGCGTCGCCCGCGAACGACTCGACCGCCGTGTAAATGCCGGGATTTCCCTGGCGCAGCCAATTCTCACCGTGCCCACGGGGACTCCTGCCGCCTGACAACGCCCATTCCTGCCGGCGTTCCGCGACTTTGCGTTTGCCCTGAAGGCCCTGCCCTGGGTGCGCATCCCGTTTCGTTTCGCCCAACTGCGATGGCGTAGAAGACCACATGTTGGTGTATTCCACCATATCGAAAGGCCAGATGTGACACAAAGGCACTGCATTTGGGCCAGACAGGCTTTGGCACGGCAATTGCTCCTATGAGGATTGCACGATTTGGGAGGCGTAGCATCTTGATATTCTGCGAAATCGGCGGCCCGCGCGCGCAGGCCGGCAGCTTGCACGCGCGGAAATAGTTGGGGGACCGTTTCCGAGAGCGACACCCGGCCGGGCTCGTTGCGCCGGGCCGCCGTTCTGGAAGTGTGTTTTGGCGCAGAGCACTGCAGCGGGCGAGAGACCGGACCTTCTCGCAGCGCAAAGCGAGGCGCTATACCCGGCATGTGGGATTGGTACTTGGAGGCTCCATGTCGCCGACGGCGATTCCGGCGAAGGTCGAGCCGGCCGCCAAGGTCCGGTGCGACTGTAATGAAGCGCGACTGCCTGAGGGCCCTAATCCGCGGCTCTTGGCGATCATGGCCAAGGGGCCGAAGGCGTGCCATGGGCACGCGGCAGTTGAGGCGCTGCGAGCGGGCGCGGGTGCGAGTTGCGTGACGTTCTATCGCGGCCAGGGCCACGGGTGGCGCGTGGAGTGTGAAGCCGCGGCGCCTGGGTTTGCCGCGATGGCTCCGCCTGAGGAAATCATGGGCCGACATGGCGCGATGGTTTCCGGCGCCGTGTCGCAGCAGGGCGTGACGTGGGTGGCGGCCGGAAGCGCCGAAGGGCTTCTGGTAGCGGCGTTTGAGGGCGCACGGGAAGACGCGCGGACGGCGTTTGAGGCATCGGGGGCGCCGGTCGCGGAGTTTCTGGCGCGCTGTTATTCGAGCGATGAGGCGCCTGACGGGGCGGATGCGCTCCTGGGGGCGATCTCGAGCATCATACATGATTCGCTTGACATCGTGACCGGTTTCGCAATGTGCGCCGGGGTGTACTCGCAGCAACGGCAATCGGGGCTGCCGGCGACGCCGCAGGAGGAAGCTATCCTCCAGAGGACGGCAGCGGCGCTTGAGGCGCTATGCCGGGAGTATGCGCGTCTGGACAGGGCCGTGTCGATGCGGCTGCTGCGGCAACGCGCCGCCGGACTTATCGCTTCGTACGCCGAGCTCCTTCGGACTCTCGGCATCGAGGTCGAAACGACCTCGGTGGATAAAGGTTTTTCGCTGTCTGCTCATGCGCGAGGGGTCGCGCTCAGGGCGCTTGTGCATCTTGCCCTCGCGATGCTGGAAGCGGGGGCGCGTGAAGCGAAGGTGAGGGCGCGGACAACGGTCGCTTCGAGGATCGCGGTGTCGTTTGTCTGCGGGGCCCACTCCGCGCGCCACCTCGCCCGGGCGGTTGCCGGGGCAGTCGAACTCGTGGACGCCAAAGGCGGAAAGGCAGAAGTGAGGAGGCGCGGGCGCTGTGCGATGGTGAGTCTTACGTTCGCAAACGCACCGAGCGTCAGATCGTAGGGAATTTGGGTTACTAAGCGGGTCGACCATCTGGAAGCAGGCATGTTACCGGGCCGGAACACCCTGTTTCCAACCCGGGTCGGCCCGCTTCTTTCTTTCCTGGAGTGATACCGGCTGCTCGGGCCATGCAAGGCGGACGAGGGGACCTATTGGGCGTAGAGACAGTCAGTCCGAAGTCTGAAGTCCGAAGTCCGAAGGCAAGGGATGGCTAATCGGACTACTGGCCCGTGAGGCGGGAGTAGAGGTCACAAAGGCTCCGGGCGAGGCGGCGGGAGGAGAAGCGAGAGCGCGCCGCGGCGGAAGCGGCCAAGGCGAGGCGGGTGCGTTCCGAAAGACTCGAGGAGAGGCGCAGGACGGCATCGGCGAGGGCCTGGGCATCGTTGGGTCTGATGAGGAGGCCGGTTGTCTCAGGCTCCACGAATTCGCGGACACCGCGGAGGTCAGGCGCGATGATCGCTTTGCCGGCGGCCATCGCATGAACGAGGGGCCGTATGCCTTCGAAGTCGCCGGTGGGCAGGACGGCGATGTCGGCTGATGCGAGCGTGCCGAAGAGCGATTGGGATGCCGAGACCGTTACGCGATGCGAGAGGGCCATCGAGACGAGGGCGGCTTGAACGTAACTCTCATCTTCAGCGCAGCAGGGGAGGAGGAATGCAGCGTCGCCTTCGCCGCGGAGGATGAGGGCGGCGCTCTGGAGAAAGTAGAGGATTGCGGCGCGTCGGCGTCCGCTGCGCAAGTCGATTGGCAGCAATGCCACGTCGACAGATGAGCCTGACTTCGCTCCGGCGGCGCTCATATCGGGCGGCTCAATGCCAAAAGGGATCGCTGTGACCTTCCCGGGTGAGAATCCGCTTCGCGAGATCACGATCTCTCTGGCATAGGCGGACGGAGCCACCACCGCGCCAAACGCTCGCCGCAGCGACCAGAGGAACGCACGCGCCCGCACGTCGCGAAGGGGTTTGCGCGGCGTGCGACGCGGGAGCGGCGCGTAGACGCTCAGGACAGCCGGGGGCGTATGGGTGACGGTGCGCGCGAGGGCTACCGTTGTTGCCGACGGCACATCGTGGCAATGGATGAGGGCAGGCGGCTCGGCGAGTAGTAGTCGGCGCAGCGCGAGAATACAGCGGGGACCTGTGGGGCAGCGCACGCCGGCCGCGCGATTGGGGACGCCGGCAAACGAGTCGGCGGCGCCGGGGACCCAGAGCTCACTTTCAAAAGCGCAACCACCCTCTGCCGCGTAAGCTGCGAACGCGGCAGCAACCTCAAAACCCGCGCGATTGTGCGGGTTCGCGATACAGTTGAGGACCTTGAGTCTGCCGGCCACTGGATTGTCTCCGGAGTTTGTCAGGCAATGATAGGGTACAGTGGCGGGAAGTCAATCGACGGCGGCTCAAAGCCGACAAACCCTGCTTGCCTCGGGGCGGCCGGGAGGATGCCGTGTGTGACTAACTTTTCTGGCGTTCTCAAATGCTTGCTCACAAAG
>Ga0315282_10002048_pt1 | contig 37574 bp, 30 predicted proteins | sample YL17G07_20_MG_FD_203693 | JGI IMG/M metagenome (GOLD analysis project Ga0315282, IMG submission 203693) | Sediment microbial communities from Yellowstone Lake, YNP, Wyoming, USA - YL17G07_20 | ecosystem: Environmental > Aquatic > Freshwater > Lake > Sediment | place: USA: Wyoming | collected... | reverse complement strand
TGACCTGCTGTTCTCCTGGGCGTCATGCTACGAGGATGGCGGCTGCGCGTCAAGGAGGAGGCGCTGCCGCCCCGCCTCCTCGGCTGCCCTATCTGCCTACCGCCATCAGTTCCCCCGGGTATACGCTGATGTAGAGCGTCCCGCTGGCGTCGGCCGCCAGGGCCGATTCGGGCACGGGCCACTCCGGCCGCCGTTGGCCGACCTTCAACCGCCACAGCTCCCGACCCTGCGCGTCGTACGCGAAGCAGTGCTCGACGCCCGCGAGATAGACAACCCCGTCGGCAGTGACCAGGGGAGGGGAGATCACTTGCTCCCCGAGTTTCGTCTCTCGCACCCTCCGTCCCTGAGGCGAGACGGCATACCACACCTCGCCGCCCTCTCTCCCGGGGATGCAGTGCACGGTCCCGTCCGGGCCGAGGCTGATGAAGCGAACGAGGGACACCCGGGCGTCACGATCACCGAGGGGCAGCTTCCACTGGACCGTTCCCTCGGGCGTTACGGCACACACCGCGGCCGGCTCCGAATAGGCATAGATGGTCCCGTCGCTCCCCACGACTTGGTGACCATACACCTTCGGGAGGTGCCACCTGAGTTGGTTGTCGGGAGTCAGCGCGGAGAGCGCGGGGTCCTTGCTCGTGTCCCAGAGTCCGACATGAATCGTCCCCTCCTTCCCGAATACTGGGCGAGAGAAGGGGACCTCCTTGGTCTGCCACTTCATCGTGCCGTCTGGGGCAAAGGCGGACAGGCCACTCCCGCCAGCTGTGTAGATGATCCCCCCGGGCCCGACCGTCGGCGCCCACGGAGGTGTGCCCTTTGCGTGGCCGTCCCAGAACCACTGGAACTGGGCCTTCCAGCGGACCTTGCCCTCAGGGGTAACCGCCAGCAGTTCCCCGGACTCGCGCGCCACATAAATGGTGCCATCAGCCGCGAGGGCGGCGGAAGAGAAAGCCCCCCAACCCACGTCCGCGCCCTCGGAGGAAAGCTCCCACTTCACCTTCCCTTCCGAACTGATCGCCGACAGCGTGCTGCCGGCCGCAGCCTTCGAGGGCGGCATCGGCCCCGAACCGCTCGCCACGTAGATCGTACCGTCCCGGCCGATAGCGGGAGAGGAGACGTACGGCCACGGAAGCTTGGTCTCCCATTTGAGGCGAGCGGTGTGGGGGCCGGCGGCGGGACTGGCGCCGGTCAGGAAGGGGCCGCGAGGGTCGGGCCACTGGGGCAGGGAAGGCGCGACAGGCGGGCGCGCCGGCGGGGCCTTCGGCGCGCGCCCACACGCCGCCAGGGTCGCCGCTATCAAGAGGGCCATCCCCAGCCGGACTAATCGTGGCACGTGACGGTCGCACATAGCAATCCTCCGTGCGCATTGTACCACGAGCGAGGCCCACCCCGCCTGGCCGCGCGTCAGGGTCCGCCCCACCGGCCGGCCTTGCGCAAACGCCCGCTCTCCGCGACAATAGGGCTCCAAAGGAGCCTTCGGCCATGATCGGCAAGCAGATCCGTCTGGAGCGCATTCTCAATCGCGATACCCGCCGCACGGTGATCGTCCCTATGGACCACGGCACCACGGTCGGCCCCATCTCCGGGCTGGAGGACATGCGGGAAACGGTGCGGATGATGGTGGCCGGGGGCGCCAACGCCATCCTCATGCACAAGGGCATGGTCTCAGCCGGGCACCGCGGCGGGGGGCGGGACATCGGCCTGATCGTCCATCTGTCCGCGGGCACGTCGCTCAGCCCCGACCCGAACGCGAAGGTGCAGGTGTGCACGGTGGAGGAGGCGATCAAGCTGGGCGCGGACGCGGTCTCCATCCACGTGAACCTGGGCGCGCCGACCGACGCGGAAATGCTGCGCGACTTCGGCCAGATCTCCGCGAGCTGCATGACCTGGGGCATGCCCCTGGTGGCGATGGTGTACACCCGCGGGGAGAAGATCAAGAGCGAATATGAGGTGAAGAACATCAAGCACGCGGCGCGGGTGGGGGCGGAGCTGGGGGCGGACATCGTGAAGGTGAACTACCCCGGCTCGCCGGAAGCTTTCCGGGAAGTGGTGGCCGGCTGCCCGGTGCCGGTGGTCATCGCCGGCGGGGAGAAGATCGAGAGCGACGAGGAGTTGTTCCAGATGGTGGTCGGCGCGCTCGCCGGGGGCGGAGCCGGCGCCTCCATCGGCCGCAACGCCTTCCAGCACGCGGACCCGGAGGGCGTCGTGCGCGCCATCGCGATGCTGGTGCACGAGAACGCGGGGGTGGCGGAGGCGAAGGCGTATTTGGAGGGGAGGCGAGGTTAGAGATGAGGGATTCGAGAGTAGAGGTACGGCCACTCTCGACTGTCGAATCCCCAATCTCCCTCCGACTACTTCGTCTCCATCACGGCCTTGACCGTGCTCTCCAACTCGATCTTGGGGCGAGCGCCGTCCAGGGTGTCGACGATCTCGCCCTCCCGGTTGATGACGATGGTGGTGGGGAACCCGGTCACGCCATAGAGCTTGACCGCCTCGGGATTCGAGCCGATGGGGTAGGTGAGCTTCAGTTCGCTGGCCTTTGCCGCAAGCGCGGCGGCGTCATCATCGCCCACGCCGAGCACTTCCAGTCCCTCGGGATGGTACTTCTGGTAGATGGCCTCGATATCGGGCGCTTCCTCAGCGCAGTACCCGCACCAGGAGGCCCAGAAGTTCACCAGCACCGTCTTGCCTTTGAGGTCGGCGAGGCGGATCTTCTTGCCGTCGAGAGTGGTGAGCGTGAAGTCCTTCGCGGCCGGGCCCACGGGCGTCCGGTGGGCGCACCCCGCGAGGGTGGGCAGCAGCGCGGCCAGGCACAGCAGGGGCAGCAGACGACGAGACGCAGACATCATGGCGGTCCCTCCGCGGACGTTTCCAGCGACTGCTCGCCATTCTACCTGGGTGCGGGAGCCACGTCAAGCCTTCGGCCTACCTCCTGAAATGTGTCCACCAGCCGAGCAGGCCCGCGGCCGGCCGGCGGGCTTTGCAGAAACCCTCCCCCATGGCGTACAATGTGGCAAGGGAGAGCTGAGAGTAGACGGCCTTTCACTCTCTACTGTTGAATCTCCAATCTCTCGAACACCGTGAAGCGCATTTGGGTGCGAATTGAGCCGTGGGATAAGGACCTGGCCATCGCCGCCCTGGAGGCGGGGGCGGACGCGGTGGTGCTGGCCGAGGGCGAGCGCGTGCACATGCGTCAGCTCGGCGCGATGCCCGTGGTCGCGCGCGACGGCGACCTCGTGCCGGAGCGCGACGTGGTGTGGAGGGAGATCGCGAACAAGGCCGATGAGGAGCGCGTCGCCGCCTCTGACCTCGACAAGACCGTGGTCCTGCGCACCTCGGACTGGACGGTGATCCCGCTGGAGAACCTGCTCGCGCGGCGGGGCGGGCTGATGCTGGAGGTGAAGAGCGCGGAGGAAGCGCGCCTCGCGCTGGGCGTGTTGGAGAAGGGGGTGGAGGGGGTGGTGCTCGCCGCGCGGAGCGCGGAGGAGATTCGCAAGACCGTGGCGGCCGTGCACGCGGTCCTGCCCAAGATCCCGCTCGTGGCCGCGACCGTCACCACGGTCCAGCCGCTGGGGATGGGCGACCGCGTCTGCCTCGACACCGTGACCAACATGTCCCCCGGCGAGGGGATGCTGGTGGGCAACTCCGCCAGCGGCTTCCTGCTCGTGCACTCCGAGAGTCTCGAGAATCCCTACGTCGCGGCGCGCCCGTTCCGCGTGAACGCCGGCGCGGTGCACGCCTACCTCTACCTGCCCGAGGGCAAGACCAAGTACCTCTCTGAACTGAAGGCCGGGGACGAGGTGCTCACGGTGCGCTACGACGGCACGGCCTCCGTGTCCTACCTCGGCCGCGCCAAGGTCGAGCGCCGGCCGCTGCTGCTGGTGGAGGCGGAGGCCGAGGGCCAACCCGTGTCCCTCGTCTTGCAGAACGCGGAGACCATCCGGCTCACCTCCCCCGAGGGGGAAGCCCTCTCCGTCGCCGCGCTGAAGCCGGGCGACCGCGTCCTCGCCCATCTCACGGCCGGCGGGCGCCACTTCGGGATGGTGATCGAAGAGACCATCACGGAGCGGTAGGGGCGGATCGCCTCGTTTCCCACGTTTTCCTCGTTTCCCCTCTTGACATCCCCGCCTTCATGGTATATACCTTTCAGTGAAAGGTACCGAGGAGTCAAAGGTAATCGCCATGGGACATGACGCACAGCTCCTGAAGGGAACGGCGAAGCTGCTGGCGCTCCGCCTGCTGGCGCGGGAGCCGATGTACGGCTATCAGATGCTGCAGCACCTGGAGGCGCAGAGCGAGGGCTACTTCCAGCTCGGGGACGGCGCGCTCTACTCCCTCCTGCATGAGGTGGAGCAGGAGGGCCTGGCCCGGGGCGCCTGGGCGGAAGCCGCAGACCGGCCGCACCGCCGCCGCTACTACCACCTCACCGCGAAGGGCCGGCGCGAGCTTGCCAAACGCCGAGAGGATTGGGAGGGGTTCTCCCGCGCGATGGCGATGATCCTGGAGGCACACCATGCACGAGTTTGAGGCCTATCTCGAACAGCTCAGGACGGGACTGCCCGTCGGCCCCCGCCGGGCCGCGGAGATCTGTCAAGAGGTGCAGAGTCACCTCGAAGCGCGCCTGCTGCAGTACGAGTCCTCCGGTCTGAGCCACGATGAGGCCGTGGCCAAAGCGATCGCCTCGTTCGGCGACCCGAAGGAGGTCGTCCCGATGCTCCTCCGCGCCAACGCCCAGCACCACCGCGCGCAGGCTCTGCGGTCGCTGGGACTCGGACTGCTGCTCGGACCTCCCCTCTGGTATCTGGTCGGGCTCGCGTGGCTCATGGCGCGCGGGACGCCGCTCGCGCAGGCGCTCACCTACAGCTGGCCGGAGGCGCTGCTCACCGGGGCGATCTTCGGCGGTCTCGCGGGGGTGGCCATCGGCCAGTGGCGGGCGCGGCTGCGGTGGTTCCTCGCCGTCGTGCTGGCCGTTCCCGTCGCTCTGCTCGCGCTCTGGTTCTCTCTGCGCCTCGGGTTCGGGGCCGAGACCGCGATGACTACGGTGCGCGACGCCGCCCCCGGCCTGCGCGACGCGCTGGTGGCCTCCGTCGGGTTGGCCGTCACCTTCGTAGTGTTGGCCTGGGCCATTCACCGGTTCGTGCTGCGTCCGGCGAAGCCGCTCGTCCCCAGCCAGTAGGGGCGCGATTCAGCGCACCCCACGCGCGCTGGATCAAGGACGGGCGTGCGATTCAGCGCACCCCCTACCGGATCCTGCTCAACACCGCGCGCGCGCCGGGTGACTCGCCTCTATTTCTCTTCTCCCTCTTGACAGTGGAGCCACAGGTGCTAATATTTTGGCAGACCCCAGGGAGGGCGAGATGAAGAAGCAGCAGAGCACCCCGCATCTGAGCCGCCGCGAGCGGCAGATCATGGACGTGGTCTACGGCCGCGGGCGGGCCTCCGCGGCCGAGGTGAGGGCCGGCCTGCCCGATCCCCCCAGCTACTCCGCGGTGCGGACGCTGCTCTCTATTCTGGAGACGAAGGGTCACCTCACGCACGTCACCGAGGGGTCGCGCTACATCTACCTGCCCACCCAGCCGCGAGAGCACGCGGGCCGGGCGGCGCTGCGGCAGGTGCTGCGCACGTTCTACGATGGGTCGGTCGGCCAGGCCGTGGCCGCGCTGCTGGACGCGTCGGCGGCGGGCCTGACGCCGGAGGAAGTGGCGGGCATCTCTCGCCTGATCGCGCGGGCGCGCAAGGAGGGACGATGACATGGAGATCGTCCAGTATGTGTCGGCGCACGCGGCGGGGTGGGTGGCGGTGATCGCCGACGCCTCGGTCAAAGGTGCGGTCGTCCTCGGCGCCGCCGCGGTGGGGGCCCTTCTCGCGCGCCGGGCGTCTGCGGCCTGGCGGCACCTGCTATGGACCTTCGCCATCACCGCCGCCCTCTGTCTTCCCCTGCTCTCGAGCCTGCTGCCGGCCTCTCGCATGCGCCCGGTGTCGCGGCTGCTCGTGCAGACCTCGCCCTCCCCGGCCAGGCCGGCGGCCGCGCTTCAGCCGGCTCCGAGCGTGACCCCTACGGCTGTCTCCGCGACTGTTGTAGCCACCTCCGCCGCGGCGCGGACCCCGGCCGTATCCCCACGCCGCGAGGCGGCGGGCCCTCAGCCGCAGCCGGCCGCGGCCCCGGTGCGAAGCCGGTTCCAATTCACCCCCGCGTGGGCTCTGGCGGTCTGGGGTCTGGGCGCGCTGCTCGCCCTGCTCCCGATGCTGGTCGGGATGGTCTGCGCGCGGCGGATGACGCTCCGGTGTTCGCCGCTCTCCGGGGCGGACTGGGAGGAGGTGCAGCGGGAGGCGCACGCCGCGCTGGGGCTGGGCCGGCGGGTGCCCCTCCGGCGGAGCCAGAAGGCCGCCGTCCCCATGGTATGCGGTTGGGTGCGGCCGGTGATCCTGCTGCCGGCCGACGCGGAGGCGTGGACTTCAGAGCGGCGCCGGGTGGTGCTGCTGCACGAGCTGGCGCACGTGAAGCGGGCGGACTGCCTGCTGCAGTTCCTCGCGCAGGTGGCCACCGGGCTCTACTGGTTCAACCCCCTGGCCTGGCTGGCCGGCCGGCAGATGCGACACGAGCGGGAGCGGGCGTGTGACGACCTCGTGCTGTCTGCCGGGTGGAAGCCGTCGGACTACGCCGCGCACCTGCTCGCGCTGACGCGGGGTCTGCCGCGGCTGGGCTGGGCCGCGATCGCGGCGGTGCCGATGGCACGGCGGGCCGGGCTCGAGGCGCGGCTGGGGGACCTGCTCGATTCCCGTCGCGCGCGCGGCCGGGTCACGCGGCGGGCCCTGATCGCTAGTCTCCTCGCGTTGGCCGCGCTGCTGGCGCCGTTGACGCGGGTGCGGGCCTTTGCGGCCGCCGGGTCGAGCGAGACGGAACTGGTGAGCGCGGACCAGGGCCCCGGCGGCCGGGCCTTGCTATTGTGGAAGGCCCCGGAGTCCTTTCCCGGCGACCCCCAGTACGACGCCCGGCTGGACCAGCCGGTGAAGGTGTGGCGGGCCGGCATCTCGCTGGCCGACCTGTTCGCAGAGCTTGGACGCCAGAGCGGAGCCAAGGTCGCCTTCTTCCCGGCAGGGGGCCAGAACCCGCGCGTGCGAGTGCACCTGTTCCTGAACCCGGACCAGCCGCCAACGCTGCGCGACCTGATGGCGCAACTCACCTGGGTGGTGGACGGCCAGTTCGCCTTCGCAGAGGAGGACGGCCAGAAGGCCTACTACCTCCTGACCACGGGCCTGGGTCGCGACGCCGCCGTCGCCGTTCGGGCGCGGGAGGAGGAGAAGCGACTGGAGGGAGTGCAACGGCAGCGCGACCTGAAGGGCAAGCTGCAGGAGCTTCGCGAGGCCTTGCAGCTTCCGCGGGAGGAGGCCCTCCGCTACCAGGGGCAAGACGATCGCATGCTGCTGAACCTGCTCGATCCCGTTCGCCGGGGCGTCGCGCTGATCACGGCCGACTGGCTGCTGCCGATGATCGAGCAGGCTCCCGTCGGGCCTGACGGAGGCGGCTATGGCTGGGGTCTGGCCAGCTCAACACCGGAGGAACGGAAGGCCTGGATCGCGGCCTTCGGAGTACCCGCGTCCCAGTTCAGCGACCCGAAGGTCGTGGCCGGTGCGCGGGTAGACCGGGAGGGACGGGTGACATTGCACTGCCCGATCAAGATGGATGCCTCCGGGAAGGTAGGCCCGGCCGGGGATTACACGGCCGCGGAATACCCCGTGCTCGACCTGGGGCCGGAAGCCGCGTTGGCGCCGGAGGAGGAGGTCGCCCTCCGGCGGGCGCTGGGGGAGACGATCCCCGCCGCGGAGGAGCAGCGCTATGTGGCCCAGCGCCGCGCGGAGCGCGAGGCCGCGCGGAAAGAAAGGGCGAAGGAGCCGGAGGTCAAGCTCTCGGAGCGCATGCGCCAACTGCTGGCCGAAACGCGCCTCCGCCTCACCGGCCGCGCCAACTGGCAGATCCAGGAGGCGGTGGCAAAGGCAACGGGGAGGAATGTGATCTCCGACGGTCTGCTCTATGCCTCGGGGCTCGGCCCCGGCGAGCCCACAGCCCTGGATGCCCTCACCTGGTTCTGTCGGCAGAAGGGGGAGGAGGGTCTGCGCAGCCCCGAATGGGAATGGGGAGACGCGGGGAGCTTCCTGCGCTTCCGGACCACGGACCGGGAGGCATGGAGGGCGGCGATGCTTCCCCCGGAGACCCTCGCGTGGCTGGAGGAGCAGGTCCGTCCTCACCTGCCCGAAGGCGCGACGCAGGCCAGCTTCCGACTCACCCTCGATCAGACGCAGTGGACCCGGCAGTTCGCCCGGTTGAGTGACCTGCAGCTTCGCTACGGCACGCGCGTCCTGCACGGCGACCCTCGGGACCTGCACGAGGTCGCGCGTCACGCCCTATGGGAGAAGGCGTGCGCCTATGGGAAGTACGGGCCCGCGCTGCTCCGGTTCCTGGGCAAGCTGAGCGACGAGCAGTGGCAGCGCCTGCAGCGCGGGAGTCTGACCTGGCCTGCGGAAGTGACGCCGGAGCAGGGAGACCTGCTGAAGCAACTGTTGGTGGTGAAGAGCTTGCCTGGCGAGACACCCGCCTACTCCCGCCTGCGCCTCTCGCTCGGGAACGCGACCTCGGACAAGAGCGGGCGGATGAACCTGGAGCACATCAACCTGACCCCCCCAGCGGCGGCGGCCACCGAGGCCGGAGCCCCGGCGAAAGCGACCGCCGTCAGCAGGGCCGTCAGCAGGAGTGCAACGACAGGAGGCTTTGAGATCTCCTCGGGCGAGTGGTACCAGGCGGTGCTGGTCGCGCTCGCGCCGGGCGAAGGCGGCCGGGAAGCCGAGGTGTTCAAGCGAAGCGCGGCCTTTCTGCCCAAGGCGCTTTCCGTGCAGGCCGAGGCCCCGCAGTAGGGGCGTGATTCATCATGCCCAGAGGGGTGCGATGAATCGCGCCCCTACACCCTCTCCACCCGGTAGCGCACCCACCCCGCCAGCGTCTCCCCCGGCGGGACGATGCTGAGGCCGGAGAGTTCGGCGAGGCCCTTGGCGTAGAGGTTCTGCCCGTCGGGCGAACAGGACAGGTTCTCCACGCACACGAAGGGCTGCCCCATGGGCGAGTAGCACACCATGTGCTTCATGTTCTCGCTGCACTGGATCGTCATACGCAGGCTCTCGTCGCGGAAGAGCAGGCCGGCCTCCTCCTCCGTCTTGGGCCAGAAGATGTCGTCAATGTCCAGGTCGAGGAGGGAGCGCCAGTCGCGCAGGTCGTAGTGGGTCCCGGCCACAGGGAACGTTTTTCCCGTCGGGCGCTGGTCGTTGTAGTCGAACAGCTCGAGGCGCAGGTCCGCGGGCACCTTCACGAAGACGTCCTCGCGCAAGCCGGGGATCTCCCAGAAGGGGTGCAGGCCATAGCCCGCGGGGGCGTTCGAGGCGCCGCGGTTCTCGAAGGTCCACTGAATCTCCAGCCCGCGGGCGATGAACTGGAACGTCGTGGTCAGCTTCCCCTCCCACGGGAAGCCCTCGTAGATGGGATGATCGCGATCCCATTCCAGGGAGGCGACCAACGTATCCTCGCGCCGGGCGATGGCGAAGGTCTCGTCCCGCACCAGGCCGTGGATGAAGTAGTCCTGCCCGTGCTTGCGCTGGTGGATCTCCTTGCCCTCGAAGACATAGGTCGAGTTGGTGAGGCGGCAGGGCGAGGGGAACATCTGGAAACAGCCGCGGATGTGCGGCTCCGGCGCAAACAGGATGTCCGGATCGAAGTGGATGAACTCCCGCCCGTCCACCTGGAGCGACACCAGGTCCGCCCCCAGGTTCGGCAGCAGCGCCATGTGGACACTGTGTCCCTCAATCGTCCCCTCCAGGCTCTCCGTCTGTAGATCGGCCGGCACAAAGGCGCGCATTCCCGCCTCCTCTGGGAGAGACACACCCTGGCAGGTGTGGCATTTCCTTGCAGAGCGTTTGCCGTCGCGGCGAGGCGTTCCTGCCGCCGGGACTCGAAGAGTCGAGCAGTCGAGCAGTCGAGGAGTCGAGAAACAGACAAAGGCGGCCGTCCTACTCTCGAATCTCAACTCTCTACTCTCACCTCCGGAGATGGGCCATGAAGATCACGCGCGTAGAGCCGCTGCTGGTCCCGCCGAACCTGTTCGTGCGAATCCACACGGACGACGGGGTCGTCGGGTATGGCGAGTGCAGCCCCATGAACAACGCGGTGGTAGCCGCGCACCTCGAGCACGCGCTCGCGCCCATCGTCGTGGGCCGCGACCCGTTCGACACCGAGGCCCTCGTCGAGCGCATGTTCGTGAGCACCTACAAGATCGCCGGCCAGGCCCTGGCGATGGCCGTGAGCGGGATCGAGATGGCCCTCTGGGACGTGAAGGGGAAGGCCCTCGGCCTGCCCATCTACAAGCTGCTCGGCGGCGCCTACCGAACTCGCATTCGCATGTACGCCTCCAGCATGCGCCGGGACATCTCCCCCGCGGACGAGGCGCGCCGCCTCGCCGACCTGGTGAAGAAGCACGGGTTCACCGCGGTGAAGGTGCGCGTGGGCAGCACCTTCGGCTTCGACCAGGACGCCGCGCCGGGTCGCTCGGAGGAGGTGGTGCGGGAGGTGCGCCGCGTCCTGGGGGACGAGATCGAGCTGCTGGTGGACGGCAACAGCTGCTTCACCGCGCCCCGCGCGATTGAGTTGGGGCGGGTGCTGGAGGAGGAGGGCGTCTTCCACTTCGAGGAGCCCTGTCCGTACTGGGATCTCGACGCCACCGCGGAGGTGGCCAGCGCGCTGGACACCCCGGTGGCCGGCGGCGAGCAGGACTGGGGCCTCCACCGCTTCCGGGAGATGCTCCAGATCGAAGCTGTGGACATCGTCCAGCCCGACCTCATCAAGGCCGGCGGGTTCTCGGTGTGCAAGAAAGTGGCCGCCCTCGCGGAGGCCTACGGCCGCGTCTGCACCCCGCACCAGACCCAGCCCTTCGGCACGGTGGCCAACCTGCACTTCGCCGCCAGCACCCCCAACTGCCGCTACTCGCAGGAATACAACATCGAACCCCACCCGCTGCTGCACACGCTGTTCAGAGAGCCCGTACTCGAAGTGAAAGACGGCTACCTCACCGTCCCCGACGGGCCGGGGATAGGCGTGGAGATCAACGAGGGGTTGTTCCCCGGGTAGGGGCACAGCAAAGGCGCACTGCTGCAGCAATGCAGAGCTGTGCCCCTACCGCCGCGCCACCTCTATCGAGTAGTCCAGATACCGCTTGATCGCCTGTGGCGGGATGTTCCACGGAATGTGGTTGCCGATGCACATCATGTACCCGCCGGTGATCTGCGCCGTCTCCACCATACTCCGCACCATGGCCTCCATCTCCCCGGGGTCGTTGCGCATCAGCACCCGGTTGTCCCCCTCTCCCGCGAGAAAGCAGTTTTCGTTTTTGCGGGCGATAGCCTTGTAATCAGCATAGGGCTCGGTGATGATCCCCCGCGCGCCGCAGGCGAAGATGTCATCCGCGTAGGCGTCAATGCACCCGTCCACCATGAAGAGCACTTCTTTGCCGGCGGCCTTCACGATCCCCCAGAACTCCTCGTAGCGGGGGAAGATGTACTTCTCCATCCACGCCCGCGAGCACACCGGGCCGCGGGTGGTGACGATGTCATCGTGGCAGACGACGAAGTTCACCGGCAGGCGGGCGAAGGTGCGGAAGACGCGGCGGTTGATCTCGGCGAACTCGTCCATGATCCGTTCGAAGCGCGGGTCGAGGCAGGTCTCCAGGAACAGCTCCCACCCGAACGTCAGCAGGGGCCACATGAACATGGTGTTGTAGAACCCCACCCTCGCGTCCGACCCCTCCGGCGCGCGCTCGCCCAGCACCGCGGGATAGTCCGCGCGGTAGGCGCGATACAGCTTCTCCTCATCGGAGTAGTCCCGTGACTCCACCACCGGGATGTCGGTGAAGTCCCCCTGCGCCAGCGGGGAGAAGGCGAACACCTCCTCCGCGTCGCGGAACTTGAACCCCCAGTCCCAGATGTTGCTCTCCGCCTCCCCCCAGCGCACATGATGGCGCCCGTCGGCATCGGTGACCGAACTCTGTCCCTTTGTATCCAGCGTCGGCCGCGGCCGGGGCTCATCACTCTCCGGCACGGGCAGGTCGAGCTGCGGGTACAGCTCCTGCAACCTGAGCCGGCACTGCTGCGGGTGGTCGTAGTAGTCAATCCCGGTCAGATACGTCTCCGCCTGCGGGCACGACCAGTGCTCCCAGTGCGGAATGCGTTTCGGGGCCAGGCCCATGAAGGCGAGGTAGCGATCGGAGAACAGGGGCATACTTCCATCCTTCTGCCGGACCCTTCGACGGAGGCGAGAGGGTGCCTGCTGGAGGGTGGGAGGAGGCGGGCGGCGCGGGAACACCGCCCCTGGTATGGGAGTTCTTCGTTCAAGGACCAGGGATCAGAAGCAGAAAGTGTCGCCCGGCCCTCCGCTCCGGCCCTCTCATGCAGTGGTGCGCATCTCGCTCGGACGGCCTAGCCTCCTCACCATGAGCAGAGTCCACACCGTGCAGATGACCAGGACGGCTACCACCTGCGCGGGGGCGGGGGCAGGAAGAGAGGGGAGGGCCGAGGTGTAGTCAGGCTGTGGAGGGCCCGGGAGGGACGCGCGCGCCACGAGGACGAAGCTGCCTCCACCGACACTCCAACCCAGCAGGCCGATGAGGAGGGGGAGGAGTCTGCGCGCTCGCTCACCGCGCGCCATCCGCTGCGCCACTGTCTGCCGCGCCAAGGCGCCCATGGCCTGCACGAACGGGTCTCCTGCCGCCGGCACCACAGGAGCACTCGTTAAGGAAGCCGCGGCCGACAGCGCGCAACACCGAGGACAGCTCTCCGCATGTCGCCGAAGCTCCTCGGACATCTGGGCCTCCATCTCCACGGCCTGTTCGTACTCTCGGCACCTAGCGTCCATATCCCAGCTCCTTGAGCAGCTCGGGGCAGTGAGTTAGCAGCAGGTCTCGCAGCGCCAGCCGCGCGCGGTGGAGACGGCTGCGAAAGACGTGCGTGGTGAGGCCTAGGCTAACCGCCCCTTCCGCCACGCTGCCTGCTACCACACGCGCGGTGAGGGCCTCTTGCTGGGCCGGGGACAGCCGGGAGACGAAGGACCACAGCAGTCGCGTGGTTTCCGTATCGCTTACGACCTTCGCTGGATCGGGTGGACAGGGCGGCGCTGGAATCTGCGCCTGCGCGCGTGCCTCCCGCGCCGCGCGCCGTCGGAGTTCGGCCTGCAGGTGCACCGCAATCCCGCACAGCCAGGTTGCGAAGGTCGCCTCCCCCCGGTACTTCCCCAGCCGCTCAAGTCCCCGCACCACCGTCGCCTGCGCCAGCGCATCTCCCTCTTCCTCGTTCCCGGCGAGGCGACGGGCCAGCCCCCTCACCACCGGAACCGCGCCCTCCACCAACGCCGCGGCCGCCTCCGCGTCGCCCTCCAGAGCGCGTGCCGCGAGCCGAAAATCGCGCTCCGCATCACGCACGACGTGCCCCCCGCTCCCACCGCCCGGCGAACACTCCAGCCACGGCCCCCCGGAGGGCCGCGGTCAGAAACATCGTGGCCCAAAGGAACGGTGACACGCGCGGCAGATGGGGAACCAGATGGGCCAGTTGGAGGTGGCTGGGATAGCTGAGCAGTTGGGAAATCCCCATGACGAAGAGAGCGATCCCACTGCCGGCAAACGCCCCAACCAGCGGCCTGGGTCGCCAGCGTACGAGGAGGGCCGTGAACAGCGCGCCCCCCGCAATCCCGTTGGGGCTGGCCAGGAGGCCATTCCGAAGGAAGAGCGGGCTTTGTCCATACGACCGCACCAATTCTGCCACCAGGCCGACCGCGCCGGCGGCCAAACCACCCTTGATGATGGCGCCACCCTTCTCCCGCCAGAACTCCTCCCAGCTCCCCCGCGTGGAATGGGCTCCCACCCAGCCCGCCACGGCCGCCTCTGCGAGGAAGAAGAGCGTGAAGAAGCAGCCTGGCAGGTAGCTCGTCAGCATTTCAGATAGAGAGAAGTGCAGGCCGAGACTGTGGTCTCGGAAGACAAACAGGAGCAGCGCGTTCGACGAGATGGGAAGGGGCGGCGGCATCGCGGCCAGCGCGGCCAAGCTGGAGATGAAGGCGGCCAGGCGCTCCGGGCGGCGCGGGTTTCGCACGCACCCGGTGATGATCCCTGCGACGATGAAAGGGGCGGAGATCGCCAGTCGAGAGAGCAAGGGGACGACATAGTCCAACCAGAAGGAGGGCGTCGCCCCGCGCTGCCCGCCGAAGAAACCGTGCAGTGCGAACTGCCACAGCCCCACTCCCAGCAGGCACCCCCTCAGCAACCGCCACCCCTTATCCGACACACCTATTCTCCCGAGCGCGTTTCCTATTAGCCGTCTCCCGGGATCATTCCGTCACGCCTCAAGTCGGGGAATCTCGTGGAGTCCGGCCCGCCCGCCCCCCCGGAGTTCGAGGCCCAAGTGGTGGAGGAATACGTGAGTGTGGCCCCTTGGCTACCTGTCTCATCAAGGGGTCCAGTCTACTTCCCTTCCGAATCCCGAACCCCGCTCTTACTCCGTCTCCTGCGTCGCCAGCTTCCCAAACCGCGCAGCCACCGCGAGCGCGGGGTCGAGAGGCACTTCGGCCCGCTTCACGTTCTTCGGGATGGTGATGGCGGGGGTGGGCGCCAGCGACTTGCCCGCGAACTGCGGCAGCCACTGGGCCTCGGCCTTGAGCAGCTCCGCGGTCATCTCCCGGATCTCCGCGAGGGTGCAGCAGGCGGAGGTGAGGGGGTCCGTGGCGATGGCGTTCATGGCGAGTTCGGGATCGCCGGAGAAGCCGGCTTCGACGGCCAGCGTCTGCACGGTGACGTTGCTCTGGTTCAGGGCCGCGAGCTGGACCGGCAGGTCGCCGATGCGGAGAGGATGCAGGCCCTCGCGATCCACGTACACCGGCACTTCGACACAGCAGCCCGGGGTGAGGTTGGTGATGTAGCCGTCGTTGCGGACGTTGCCCTGAAGGCGGAACGGCTTCCCGGTCTCGTGGGCCTCGAGGATGTAGGAGCAGTACTCGACGCTGCGCGGGTTGAGCTTGGCGGATTCGAACTGGAGTTGGTCCACGCCGGCGTACTTCTCCGCGATGAGCTTGCCCCAATTGTAGTAGGCGCCGGACTCGCCCCCGAAGGCCGGCTCGTCGCAGTAGGCCTTCAAGGCGCGCTCGCTGGAGCGGAACCAGGGCAGATACTCGGAGAGGTGGCCGGTGCTTTCCGTCATGAAGTACCCGAAGTGGCGCATCACTTCGATGCGCACCTTCTCGTTGACGTAGTAGCCCGGCTTCTCGCAGTTCGCCTTGAACAGAGGGTACAGGTCTTTGCCCTGGTGCTCGATCTTCAGGAACCAGGCCATGTGGTTGATGCCGGCGACGAGGTAGTCAATCTCACTCTTCGGCACACCCACGTAACCGGAGATGAGGTCGAGCGTGGTCTGCACGCCGTGGCAGAGGCCGATGTAGGGGACGTTAGAGATCTTACCTAGCGCATAGCAGCAGGCGGCCATGGGGTTGGAGTAGTTCAAGAGGATGGCGCCCGGCTTGGCGAGGGCCTCCATGTCCTTCACCATCTCCGCCAGCACCGGGATGGTGCGCAGGCCCCGCATCACCCCGCCCGGCCCGAGGGAGTCGCCGATGCACTGGTCCACGCCGTACTTGAGGGGGATGTGGTAATCGTGCCCGAAGGCCTCGATCCCGCCGACCTGGATCATGCAGATGACGTAGTCGGCGTCCTTGATCGCCTCCCGCCGGTCGGTGGTGGCGTAGACCTTGGCCTGCACGCCGTTCTCGGACACCATGCGCTTGGCAAAGGCCTCCATCCGGCGCAGCCTGCTCTCCGTCGGACTTATCAGGGCGTAGGTGGCGCCGGCGAGGGCCGGCGTCCCCAGCATGTCATTCAGCAGCGTCTTGGTGAAGACGATACTTCCCGCGCCGATCATCGCGATCTTCATGGTCTGCTCCTCCGTTCGTTGCGAACAGGATTCGGTGCCGACCGACTGTCGCCTCCCTCCGGTCGGCTCCGAAGGTCTTGATTCCTCGCATATCCGCCAGCTGGCGGACGCTCGGAATGACAGCTCACTCTCCCCAGGCGGCCTTGGCCCAGGCTTCCATGGTGTCGTACCCGTTCTGCCAGGTGGTGTACATGGCGCCGGTGATGTTGGGGAGGCCCTCGCCCTTGGCGAGCCAGGAGACGATGCGGGCGCCGTCCATGTCGCCGTCGTAGTAGCCGGCGAGCACCTGCTCGTGACCGCGCTCGGCAAACCAGCGCAGGTTCTTCTCGGGGACGTGGGAACCCCAGTTGACGATGCCGACCTCTGACGGGAGCGCCTCCCAGGCGCCGCCGAGGGGCCCGTTGTTGAGGTAGTGGAACTCGGAGTCTCGCTCGGGGAAGCCCACGCCGGCGTTGTGGAAGGGGTCGTACATATCGGACCAGGCCCACACCTTGGCGTCGGGACGGTAGCGGCGGATGATCTCCAGGCAGCGCCGCACGTTCTCTCCCACCACCCCGCCCGCATCCTTTCCGAGGGATTGGCAGGCCTGACACCAGTTGACCACCCGGATCTCGTCGTGCTGCATGAAGAAGCCGGAGGGATGGAGCAGCTCCTCCACGCGCCGCACCTGGTCCTCCACCAACTCGAAGATCACCGGCTCGCTGAGGCAGTTGACGATCTGGTGGGCCCACATCACCACCGGGTGGTAGTAGCTGACGCGGAGCCGATCGCCGTCGCGAAGGCGAGACCCGGGGAGAAGAGCGATGGTCGGGGAGGGGTGGTCGTCGTTGGCGAGATGGAAGTTGGGATCGCTGATCGGAGCGAAGTCCCGCCCTTCCTCGTAGACGGTGCCGTCCTCGCCCCGCACCGCTACCGGACAGCCCGGTCGGCGGAGGACGTTCACGAGGCCCAGTTCCTGAAGAGAGACGTCGTCCCACCATAGGCGGCCGGACTTGGCTCCCCAGGTGCCGACGTAGAGGATGATCTTCTCGTCCTCGAGGCTGTTGAAGTCCACGTGGAACCGGGTCCAGTCCTGGGTGCGGGCGAGGGGGAGTTCCGTGAAGTTGAGCTGGCGCGCGGGGTGCTTGCCGGAGCGGGCGCAGACCGTCACCACCCCCGCGGGGGTGTCGAGGTCCTCGCACTTCACCCAGAAGCTGATGCGGTACTGGGCGAGGGGCCGGACGCGGACCACCTGCCACACGCGGCTCTGGGGTTCGTCTTCCTTCGCGGGCGGGAAGTTCTCCATGCGCACCGAGGTGCGGCCACCGTGCACCACGGCGTGGTCGGCGAAGATGCTCCGGCCGGCGTCGTCCTGCCCATCCCAGGCGGTGAAGCGGTCTCCCTCGGCGGCCTCGAAGCCGCCGTCCTTCAGTTCGATGGCCGGATCGGGCCTGTGGACCGCGGCCTGGCCGCGGACGACGAACAGGGCCTCCTTCACCGGCAGGCCCTCCGCGAGGTTGCGGTCGTGGCCGAGGAAGGCGCCGCCATAGCCGAAGGACATGATTCCGGGCAGCAGGTCGAGCCCGCGGTCGCGGGCGGCGCGCTGGAAGACCCGGTAGTTCTCGTAGAGCGAGGGGTCGGTCTTGTCCAGGCGCTGGAAGGTACCATCGGAAAGGACGATGGTGTTGTACCCGGCGGCCTGGGCGCGGGGGAGGAGGGCGAGGCGGGACTCGAGCGACTCCGGCCGCGTGAGATTGCCCCCGACGTAGAGCCAGCGGTGGCGAAGCGCGCGCGAGACGGCCATGGTGTTCCTCCCGGTCGGCGTAGATGCCGTGGTCTTCGCAGCGGGGGCGAAGAGTCCTGCCGGCGTTGCTACCGTTGGGAACCAGCGGAGACGAGCGTGAGCCGCGTCACCTCCGGCGGGCAGCGGAATCGCACCAAAGGCGGGACCAGGCCGAGGCCGACGTTGGTGTAGACGAGGGAGTCGGTCGGTTCGATACGCTGCAACCCGATGGGATACTTCTCCCCATACTGGGGCAGGATCATGGCCCCGAGGAAAGGCAGTCGCACCTGCCCGCCGTGGGAGTGCCCGGAGAGCTGGAGGGGGAGGCCTGCGGCGGCGGCCTGGTCGGCGAAGTCGGGCTCGTGACAGAGGAGGATACGGAAGGCCCCGGCCGGCGCGCCCACAAAGGCGGCCGTCACATCGGGCGCTCCCGACCAGAGGTCATCCACGCCGCCGAGCCACCAGCGCGTCTCCTTCACCTTGATGGGGACGGACTCGTTCACCAGCACGCGGATGCCGGCGCGGGTCAACTCGCGCCGGATGTCGTTCACCCGGCCGCTCCAGTAGTCGTGGTTGCCGAGCACGGCGAAGACGCCGTGCCTGGCGCGGAGGGAGGCGAAATGCTCGGCCTTGACTTCCCCCGGCCCCGCGCCGCCCCAGACGAAGTCTCCGGTGAGCACGATCAGGTCGCACTCGAGGGAGGCGACCGTCTCGATGCCCCGGCGGATATGCCGGGGCGAGACGTGCGGGCCGGCGTGAAGATCGCTGAGCTGGCCGATGGTGAAGCCATCGAGGGCGGGGGGCAGGCCGGGGAGGGGGACGGACACATGCCGCACGCGAATCCAGCGCGGCTCGAGGAACGAGGCCCAGCCGGCCGAGCCCGCGAGGAGCGCGCCCGCGCCCACCGCGGCGCGCTTGAGGAAGCGACGCCGGGTGCGGTTCGTCCCGCGAGGCCTTGGCGCGGCGACGGTCTGTTCGTCAGTGCTCATCTCCGACCTCACGACCACGGCGAGAGTTGCATGGTCAGACCCAGCATGGGGTCTATGATACTACGCAGGCCCATGATAGCGAAGTGCCCGAGCACCATCCCGAGGAAGGCGGGGCGCATCTTGGCGTACAAGCGGAGTCCCCCGAAGCGGCGCAGCAGCACCACCAGCAACCACGCCACCAGCGCGTTGGTCCAGATGCGGGCGTTCATGGCGAAGGTGCCGGCCATGACGAAGCCGACGGGGCTGAGGCCCCACCAGAGGAAGCTGGTGTGCAGCCAGTTCAGGAGGAGCATCACCCCCGCGCCGCAGGCGAGGCCGGGGAGGAGGTAAGGGTCGGAAGACTGGGGACTGTGGAGGTCGGAGGCGAGTTGCGCGAATGTCCCGGCGCCGGCGTCGCGGAACTGCCAGGCGTCGAGGAGCGAGGCGCCGCGGCCGTAGGTGGCCGCCAGGTTCGTCCACGGAGAGATGGCCATCATCAGCACCACCGCGACGAGGAGGGCGACGGCCACGGTGCGGCCGCGGAGGCGGGCGGAGTGGGCCACCTTCAGGTCGTTCATGGCGAAGTGCATGAAGTTGACCTTGTACTGCTGGGTGAAGATGAAGCTGAAGAAGGTGACGAGGCTGAGGGTGCGGGGCGAATAGGCAGCGGTCCCGGTCACCCCGACCATCAGCTCCCGCGGGCCGAGGCTGAAGCTGGGGACGTAGATGCCGGCGGCGGCGACCAAGCGGCACGCGGCCAGGGTGTATCCGTAGAAAAGGGCCATCATCACGACGAACGTCCCCAGGCTCATCCCCCCGCGCGCCGCCCAGAAGAGAAGGAAGGCGGTGCTGGCGAGGAGGCCGAGGGCGGCCGCCGCGGGCGACAGGGGGGAGCTGGGGTCGGAGGCCGCGGGCCGGCCGAGGAGCCGGCCGAAGGCCGCGAGGATGGCCTTGCGCGAGGCCCACAGCAGCAGGAGGGCGAGCATGAGCGCACCCCCGGATTCCTGATAGGTGATGAAGGCTTCCGGGCTGAACACCCGTGCGCTGATCCCCTCCTGCCCGTAGCCGAGGGCGGCGAAGCTGAACACCTCAACGCGGTTGACGAGGTAGAAGACCCACAGGCTCAACGATACCTCGGCCGGCAGCAGCGCGAGGATGCCGATGGTCTCGAAGCCGAGGTAGGCGAAGGTGCGCTGGAGGGAGGAGAGCGGGCCGGTCTCCCCGAAGGCGCGGCCGATCTGCCAGTAGAAGGGCGTGTAGGGCACGGCCGGCCAGAGGGTGTGGGCCATCTGCAAGAGCGACTGGGCCACCGGGAGGGCGAGGCCGATCCAGAGGAGGGGGTTGCGCAGCAGCGGCCGGCCGGCCGTGGCCGCGGCGCCGCCGACGAACTCGACCGGCACGGCGGCGAAGGGGAAAGCCAGGCGCTGGCCCTCGATCCAATCCTTGCGGAGCAGGCAGCTCAGGCAGAAGAAGCCGAGGTACATGGCGAAGGCAAACAGCGACCAGCCGACGATGGGGGCCACCCACACGCCCCAGGGCAGGGCGGCGCCGGCGGGCGCGCCCTCGAAGAACCAGCGCACTGCGTCCGGGTGGGTGACCTGCATCCAGGTGGGCACGTGGGGAATGAACAACTCGCCCCAGCGGTTCTCGGGGGTGGCGAAGTACTGGGGGAAGACGGAGTTGACCAGCACGTAGACGGAGAGGCCTTCGCCCGCGAGGGCGGCGGTGAGGGCCATCATCGCGTACATGAGGAGCAGTTCCCCGCCGGTGAAGGCGAGCCCGGGCCGGAACCGCCGCAAGAGGGAGTTGATGGGCCACACGAGGAGCAGGAGGAAGAAGATGGGGCCGGTGCCGAGGGGCCGGAAGCCCCAGTCGAACTTGGTCAGGGTGAGATTGAAGTAGGGGATGGCGAAGGCGAGCAGGACCACCAGGGCGGCGCCGGTGAGCAGGGCGCGCGGGCGGGGGAGGACGAGCGGCGCGACCCGCTCGTGGTCGTGCGCTTCCGCCGCGGTCGGTGACGTGGTCCTGGAGATCACGCCTGGCCACTCCCTGAACGGCCGCCACCCGCGGCCGCCCGGCAATGGTACCGGAGGCGGCGCGGCGTGTAAAGCAGAGCCGGCACCCGAAGCCCGGGGCCGAAGGCACCCGGGTGCTTGAGCCTTTCGGCGCTTTCGGGCTATGCTGGAGACACTGGAAGGGCGTGAGGAGACGATGATGCTGGAAGTGCTCCTGGTAGAAGACAACGGGCGACTGCGCCAGGCCTTACACGCGGGGCTGGAGGGGACGCGGCAGGTGAAGGTGGTTGGGGACTGCGACTCGGGGGAGGCGGCCCTGGCCTATTGCCTGGAGCACCGGCCGCAGGCCCTCCTGCTGGACGTGCAGCTCGCGGGGGAGATGAACGGGATCGAGGCCGCGGTGGCGATCCGGCGGGAGTTCCCCCGGCAGCCGATCGTGTTCTACTCCATCCAGGACGACGACGCCTACTACCGCGCGTTTCGCAGCGCGGGGATCCTCAGCCACTACGCGTACGTGCGCAAGTCGAACTACCTGCTGCCGGAGATGATCGTGCCGCTGTTGAAGGACGCGGTGGAAGGGCGGAGCTTCATTGACCCGGAGATCGAGAGCCGGGTGCAGGAGGTGCGGCACAAGGATGCGCAGTCGCCGATGGCGATGCTGGAGCCGAACGAGCAGGCGGTGGCGCGGATGCTGGCGCAGGGGATGACGAACGAGCAGATCGCGGCGCGGATGGGCTTCAAGGACAAGCGCACCATCTCCCGCACCAACGGGCAGATCTACGCGGCCTGGAGCCTGGACGATTCGACCACGGACGAGAAGATCGCGCGCACCCGCGCGGCCATGATCGTGCGCGCGGGCCGACTGATCTCTTGGGACGAGCACGGGGTACCGAGTGTGCTGAACGAGCGGGGCGAGTGGGTGGAGTGGAAGGAATGATCGAGGCACTGCTGGCGCGCTTCACGCCGGACCAGGTGATGTTGGCCTTCTCGGGAGCGATCCTGACGCTCTCGGTGTTCGACACCATCCTGCTGTTCTGGCTGGGGTTCGTGATGGTGCTCACCGCCGCGCGGCGCAACCTCGGCATCTGCATGGCGGCGGCGGGGCTGCTCGCGGGCGGGGTGTTCTTCACCGGCCACACCGCGCTGGTCGTGCTCAACATCAGTGACGCCCGCTGGGTGCTGGGCAATTGGTGGCGCGTGGGCTGGATCGCGTTGGTGATCGCGCCCTTTGCCTGGTACGGCGCGGTGCTGTGGCACATGGGGTACTGGGAGCGGCGCGACTCGCGCCTGCGCCGGGAGCATCGCCCGCTGCTCGCGCTGGCGGGGGCGGCGACGCTGGTGCTGCTCGTGGTCGTATTCATCGCCCGGCCCATCCCCTCCGGGCTGGAGCTGATCAGCCTCTACTTCGCCTCCGTGCCCACCGTGTGGGGAATCCCCCTGGTGGCTCTCCTCTACCCGCTGTTCATCTTCATGTGTACGGGAGCGGCGGCGCTGGCCCTGCAGCGCCCGGAGCCGCTCGAGGGGGCGACGCGCATCACCGCCCGGGACCGCGCCCGGCCCTGGCTGCTGCGCGCGGCCTACACCCTGGTGTCGCTGGCCGTGTTCATGTGCATCGTGTTGGTGTGGATGGTGTCGTTCGCCCGGCAGAGCGCGCTGGACGAGATCCTGCGGCAGCCGCGCCTGGAGGCGTTCGTGCTCGACTTCGGCATCACGCTGCTGGTGACGATCGCCATCGTGCTGATCGGCGAATCGGCGGTGGTGTACGAGGCCTTCACCGGGCGGAGCCTGCCGCGGCAGGGGCTGCGGCGGCAGTGGCGCTACCTGACGATCGTCGCGGCCGGGTACAGCCTCGCGGGCGGAGTGGGGTTCGCGGTGCAGTTCAGCCTCAACTACCTGACGGCCGTCATCCTCATGATGACCGTCTTCCTTGCCTTTGCGTTCGCGCTGGTGAGCTGGCGCACCTATCTCGAGCGGGAGCAGTACATCGCCCACCTCCGGCCGTTCGTCACCAGCGAGCACGTCTACGAGGCCTTGCTCTCCCCGGAGGCGCCGCGCGCGGCGGGGCCCAGCGGCGAGGCGGCGCTAGTGCCGCTGTGCGAGGAGGTGCTGGGCGCGTCCTCGGCCTGCCTGGTGCCGGTCGGCTCTCTCTCTGCGCTTATCCCCGAGCCCCTCACCTACCCCCCCGGCGCGCCGACCTGTGACGTCAGCCGGCTCCTGACGCAGTGCACCTCGCCGGAGGTGATCGCCCTGCCCCTCGATCCGCGGGAGCACGCGGGCGCGGTGTGGGCGGTGGCCTTGCGGAGCGCGCGCGGTCTCATCGGCCTGCTGCTGCTGGGGAAGAAGAGCGACGGCGGGCTGTACGCGCAGGAGGAGATCGAACTCGCCCGTATGGGTGGAGAGCGATTGTTGGATAGCCTGGCGGCGGCCAGTCTGGCACAGCGGCTGATGGCGCTCCAGCGGGAGCGCTTCATCGAGAGCCAGGTGCTGGATCAGCAGTCCCGCCGCGCGCTCCACGACGAGATCCTTCCCAGCCTGCACGCGGCGATGCTGAGCCTCCGCGCGGAGAACGCGCAGGCGCTGGAGCAACTCACCGACGTGCACCGGCGCGTCTCGGCGCTGCTGCGGGAGATGCCCTCCGGCCTGACCTCAGAAGTGGGGAAGCTGGGGCTGCTGGGGGCCGTCCGCCAGATGGTGGAGAAGGAGATGGCGGCCGACTTCGACGGGATCGAGTGGGACCTCGCGCCCGAGGCGGAGGCCGGGGCGCGGGCGTTGCCCACGCTGACCGCGGACGTGATCTTCTACGCGGCGAAGGAAGTGATCCGCAACTCCGCTCGGCACGGACGCGGCGGGGAGGCCGGCCGGCCCCTCCGGCTGCGCATCTCGGCCGCGTGGAACGGTGGGCTGGAGTTGCGCATCAGTGACGACGGGGTGGGACCGGTCAGCGCGGGACCCTCCTCCGGCGGCCACGGGCTGGCCTTGCACTCCACCATGATGGCGGTGCTCGGCGGCTCGCTGGTGTCCGAGCCGCGGGAAGGCGGGGGAACGGCCGTCACCATCGGGCTGCCACAGGGGTAGGGTGGCCGCGCCGGCCTTGCGCCTGGGGAGCCGCCGCGCGGGCACGGCCGGGCCGTTACCTTCTGCTCGGACGCGTCACTATTCCTACAGACCGCGCATGGCTGCGCCGGGAGGTCCGTGGGCCGTGACCCGTGGGCGCCAGGCAAGAACTCGTCCCCGGAGAGGCAGGAGGCGGCCGCCTCGGAGGGTAATACGGGGGCGAGTCAGCGACCGCAAAACGGAGGTCCTCGGGGATGGCCAGGACCGCGGGCGCGGACGGCACCCTTGGGAAGAGGTGACATCATGGTTCACCCTGTCTGCACTGGCTTATGTCTGCTTCCGGCGATAGGGATTCTCTCCCGGCTCTTCTCGAAGAACGCCGGAGGGCGTTCGCTCTCCGGCCTTCACCGGGCGGCCGCGGAGGGCAATGTGGCGGAAGTGCAGCGCCTGCTCCGCGAGGAGACGCCGGTGAACGAACGCGATCGCCAGGGAGCGACCCCGCTGCACCACGCGCGGACGGCGGAGATCGCGCGTCTCTTGCTGGACGCCGGCGCCAGCGTTCGCGCGCCGGACAAGACGGGCCGCACGCCGCTGCACTGCGCGTCGTGGAGCAACGATACCGGACGGCTGGAGCTTCTGCTCGAACGCGGCGCGGAGGTGGAGGCCCGGACGAACCAGGGCCAGACCCCGCTGCTGTGCGCCGCGGCCAACGATGCGGGCCGCGCGGTGGAGTTCCTGCTCCGACGGGGCGCGGACGTCACGGCGCGGACGCCCGCCGGGGCCACCGCGCTCCACGAGGCGGCGCGCGGTGGGGCGGTGGAGAGCGTAAGGGCTCTGCTCCGGCATGGGTGCGACGCGGCCGCCCGAGACGGTCGCGGCTGGACGCCCTTGCACTGCGCGGTCGGCAACCCGGAAGCGACGGCGAAGCACCGGCAAGTCGCGGCCGCGCTGCTGGCGGCGGGGGCCGACGTGAACTGCCGCTCCGTGGACGGGGCGACCCCGATGCGGCTGGTGAAGGGAAAGGATCGCGCGGGCTTTCGCGGGGTCCTGCGCGCCCACGGCGGACGGGAGTAGCCGCAGGCGCGAAAACGCCCTCCCGAAGAAGCCGGTGCGGGGGCGGCTCCGCCGGGTCGCAGCGGTTGCGCCGCGGCCCGACCTCGTCGTATACTGACCCCGGGGGAAACGAAAGGCGGGTCGCGCGTGCAGGTCTCCGACCGGGGACTCCCGGCGATGCGGTACGAATATCACCTCTCGGAGGAGCGCCCGCTCTACACCGAGTTTAACCTCCATCCCAAGCCGGCCCCGTGGGTCTACGACGTGCACGAGGGGATGGAGGTCGGCATCCTGCTTGAGGGGGAGGAGGAGCGCGTCCTTCACGATCACAGCCGACGACTCGTCCCCGGCGAGGTGTGGTTGTCGGCCATCTGGGAGGTGCACGGGTTCCGCATCCTCGCGCCCAATACCAAGGCCTTGCTGTTCCAGTTCCTGCCCCAGTATCTGGGCGACGAGATGCTGGGAGAGCATCCGTGGTTCTCGCTGTTTGCGGCGCCGCCGCCGGATCGCCCCTACGTGGCGACGCAGCCGCGGCGGGCGCAGGTGCTGGCCGTGGCCGAGGAGCTGCGGCGCGAGACAGAGGAGCGCAAGCGGGGGTGGGTGAGCGCGGTGCGGTTCAACCTGCTGCGGCTCCTACTGCTGCTGAGCCGGGACTGGCATCCGCAGGCCCCGCGGGGCGCGAGCGGCCCGGCGCATTCCCGTCACCTCCTGCGCATTGCTCCCGCGCTCACCCTCGTTCACACCCGGCTGGGTCAGCGCACCCGGGTGGTGGAGGCGGCCGGATGCTGCTCCCTCAGCCTGTCCCAGTTTGCGCGGGTGTTCCGGGGAACGATGGGGGTGAGCTTCGGCGAGTTCTGCCTGCGGGCGCGGCTGGCCTCGGCCGCCCACTGGTTGCTCGACTGCGATGATCCGCTCCAGGCGATCGCCACGCGGACGGGGTTCAACGACGCCAGCCACCTGCACCGGACGTTTCTCAAGCGCTATGGCTGCACGCCGGGGCAGTACCGGCAGCGCCAATCCGGGAAGACTGGCTAGCAGGAAGGCCGTTGGCCCTTCCCTTCTTCCCTCTTCCCTCTTCCCTACCTAGTGCATCTCCGCCTCGCACGTGCCGAGGCCCGGCCGGTAGAAGCTGAAGCGCACGTGCGGGTGCAAGGCGAGCACAGACATCGGCACCGCGCTGTCCGGCAGCTTCTTCGAGATCATCAACGTGGTGAGGCGCATGCCGAAGGGGTTGTCGTGCACGCCCGCGTGCCAGATGGAGACGCGCTCGGCCTTCCACGTCTCCTGCGGCCCCACGCTGAGGGCCCGGGTCGGCACGGAGGATACCTGGCCGCCGCCGGAGGTGCGCGCGTTCTGGATGATGGTCATCGGGTGGAGGTCCACCACGCGGGCGGGGAGCTTCAGGTACTCCTCCGGCGGAGGCGGAGCGTCGCGGTAGGCGCCCTCGCGTCTCGGCGGATCGTTGAAGGCCCAGTGCTTGACCTCGCCCTGCCCTCCCTGCATCACCACGCAGCGCACCGAGTCATAGGCGGCGGAGTACTGGCCGAGGGTGGCCACCTTGGGGAAATGCAGGTTCGCCTCCGGCATGGCCAGCTGCTTGTCAATGCGGTTGAAGCACAGGTCCCGGTCGGCCTTCTCGAAGGAGAGCGGATGGGCCGCCGGCACCTCCCGGCCGTCGAGGTACCACTCGTCCATCCCCCAGAAGTGCGCGTGGCGGAGGTTCAGGCCCATCGCGTTGACGAGCTGCGCAACCAGGGGCAACTGCTCCGTCGGGCCGATGGGCCCGCAGATCCCCGCGGGTGAGCCTTCCTTGGCCTGCTGCCAGGCCTCGATATACTCGAGCGCTTCGGCCAGGTAGAAGCTCTCCAGGGTATCATAGAAGCGCACCTCGAACCCCGGCCGCGCCAGGCCCAAGAGGTCTTCCGGGGCCAGCCTCGCGGCGTCGGCCAGCAACTCCCGATCCAGCGTGGTGTAATCCCACCACTCCGGCGCAACGATGCTTAACGGTCTGCCCATGGTCTCTCCTCCTCGCCTCCGGCCGTTCACTCTCTACTCTCTGATCTCAACTTTCAAGCCCCTGCCGGTACTTCTCGTTCACCATCACCAGGTCACCCAGGGCCTCCGTCAGCGGATCGTCGTCCTCCGAACAGAACCCGAGGTGGCTGTGCCGCCGCCAGCCCTCCGCGTAGGCAAAGCGGCCTGACTCCCGCCCCACTTCCGCGCTCATGGTCTCCATCGTGGTCAGATACGCGTCCACCCCTTGGCTCACGTCGAGCCATTCCTTTTGACTGCGATGGCAGGCCAGCATCTCTCGCTTCTTCGCGAGGACCGAGGTGATATCCACGTAGTACTCCGGCCACACGCGCCGCCGCAGGCCGTCCCGCAGGCCGTAGGGGAGAGCGTGGTAGAGGGTGACCTCTTTCTCGAGGGGTGGGGTGCGGGGGGTGGTAGGGAAGTTGCGCATCCCGCGGCAGAAGGCCGCGCTCACCGCGAGTCGGCCTGCCGTCGTGTGGTCTTCCATATAGTCATGCGGCGACGGGACGAGGAGAATATCGGGCTGCACCTTGCGCACGATGGCCCCCACCCGCGCGAGCAGGTCCTTCTCGTAGAAGATCTCGATGTCGTTGACGAGGGGCGGATGGAACTGCGCGTCGAGCACCGCGGCGGCGGCCTTCGCCTCCGCGGTGCGGAGGCGCACGATCTCCTCGTGAGAGCGCGTGGCCGTGCCGCACGAGCCGTTGGCGATGTTCAGATAGTGGAGGCGATACCCGGCCGCCCGCAGCAGGAGGAGCGTGCCGGCCATCATGAACTCGATGTCGTCCGGGTGCGCGGCAACGGCGAAGGCCACTTTCGGCGAGGTGGTCACGGGACGCCTCCTCTCCCCGCCCCACAGTTCCCGAGAAGGGCGGCGCGTTCCTGTCGGCCCCGGCTTTCCGACCCCTACGCCGCCCCCAGGGTCTCCTCCCCCGGCTGCCAGTCCACCGGGCAGAGCTCGCCGGTCTGGAGGGCCTTCAGCACCCGCAGCGTCTCCCCCACGCTCCGGCCCACGCTCAGGTCGTGTACCAGTTCATAGCGCACGATCCCCTCCGGGTCAATGATGAACAGGCCGCGGAGCGACACCCCCTCCTCCGGCAGCAGCACGCCGTACTGCTGGCTGACGCGCTTGGTGATGTCCGAGAGCATGGGGTAGGCGATGCCGCCGATCTCCTTCTGCCAGGCGAGGTGGGAGTACTTGCTGTCCACGCTCACGCAGAGGATCTGCGAGCCGGCCTCCTCGAAGTCGTTGATGCGTTTGCTGAACTCGAGGATCTCCGTGGGGCAGACGAACGTGAAGTCGAGCGGGTAGAAGAACAGCACGATCCACCGGCCGCGGTAGTCCTCCAGATTCACCTTCGTGAACTCGCCCCGCACCACGCCTTCCAGCTCGAACCCCGGCGCGCGTCTGGTCACCATGCTCATGATCGGCGGCCTCCTGTGTCACAGGTGCCGCCTCTCTTGCCTGCGCTTCCCGGCCTTCCTTGTCCGAGGGCCGGACATGGCTCCGGCTGACGCTACTTCACCACGTCCACCATGGTCATCGGATGCCAGTTGTCCTCGCGCACCCCCTCGATGGCGAACTTCACCTTCGCCTCCTTCGTCTCCGGATCCACCAGGCCGACGTCCAGCTTCGCAGAGCCGCCCGGCTTGAGGAACGCGGGCGCAATGAGCGCGTCCTCGAACCACACCTGCCCCGGCATCCAGCCGCGCGCGTCCTGCTTGGAGGCGATGATCGCCTCCTTCCCGCTCTGGCGAAAGCGGTAGGCGAACCGGTAGGGCCGGTAGATCGGGGCCACGCCCATGTTGTCAATGGAGACCTGGATCTTGAACCGCTGCCCCGGCTTCACCTCCAGCGGCAGTAGCAACTGGCGCAGCACGAAGCGATAGCCCATCCGGTTGTTGAAGTCCGTGATCTTGTCCGCCCACTCCTCCGGGATGTAGCAGGACTTGGGCATGAATACCGAGAGGTGGTACTTGAGGGCCTGCTCGAGGATGAAGTCAATGTCCCAGCCCTGCTCGTACCAATGGCCCACCGTCCAGCAGGTTTCGAGGGTGATGGGCGCGGTCTGCCACGCGTCGTGCCTCCCGCACCGCTCCACTTCCATCGGGTAGTAGTCGTACATGTGGTTCCAGCACAGCCCGTCCGGCACCTGGCCGCGGCCGTCGCTGGTCATGTCGCCGAGGCAGTCCACGCGCCAGCCCAGCTTGCCGGGACGGAGCCGGGCGGCGTGCGTCCCGCCGTGGGTGCCGAGCATGATGATCAGTTGTGTCTTCTTGAACGCGCGCAGGTAGATCTCGGCCAGCGCCTCCGCGGTCTTGTGGTTGGCATTGCCGCCGCCCTCGCCGCAGGGCCCGCCGTAGGCGATGTCGAAGCTCTCCAGGTTCGGGTGGCCGTCGAAGCGCGCGCCGAGGTCGCGGAGGAACTCCCCCCAATGCTTGAGGTAGGCGGGGTGGTTGACGTCCGGCTCGAACACGCCGTAGACATTGGGCCTGCTCTGCCGCACGCCGCCCAGGTCCCAGAACCAGGCCGGCATATCGTCGCCGATGTAGGGCTGGACGCGAAGCTGCAGCGTCTGTCCGCGCGCCGCGGCCGCGTTCAGCGCGCCCTCGACGACGTCCCAGCGCCGCACCCCCTTCCTCGGCTCCAGCACCGACCAGATCCACCGGCAGTAGGAGATGGTGGTGTCGGGGTAGCGGTCGTTCTTCAGCCGGCGCGGCGGCTTGAACGCCAGCGGCGCGACGGAGTCATTCCACCGGTTCCCCTCATACAGCGGGTCGCCGTTGAAGCGCTGGAACGTGGTCGTGCCCTTGTGCGGATTGAGTACGTACTCCCGCGTCTCTTTCGGGCGGACGCGCTGCAAGGTCTGGTTGGGCGCGAACCCGCGCCGCCACGGCGCGCACGGCTTGACTCGTTCCGACTTGGCCATCAGTTCTCTCCTCTTCACACTCTCGCTAGCGCCACTGCGCCACGCGCCGGATTGCGGCTTCCGCTTCCTCTCGGTTCGCCACCGAGACCCCGAACCATACGCCCTCCGGCTTCAGCTCCGAGAAGAACAAATCGAGTTCGTCCACCTCCAGGTGCAACTGCAGCCCTTTGCCCGCCGCCTGCACCCGCTTGTACACCGGCATCCAGTCCGAACAGCGCCCGTGGCCCGCGCCGTACACCCACTGGATCGCGCTCAACTCGGGGATGCTCAACAGGCTGTCGAGGTGGCCGAGGGCCTGCGGCCCGTCGAGGTGATAGATGCAGGCCTCGTAGTGGCGGCATTCCTCCGCAATCCCCGGCAAGAACACCTCCTCGAAGAGCCGCGGCGAGATCATGCACGAGAAGTCGTTGGAGGGCACGTACCACTTCTTCGTCGAGACGATGCCGGCCCAGGTGGACATTGCCTGCCCGGCGGCGGTGAGCCTGTCGTAGAAGAAGTCGTACACGCGGAGATAGGTCCCGTTCACGCGCGCGAGCAGGGCCTCCACCTGTTCCCGCGCCTCGACCATGTCGTAGTTGAGCTGCAGCGGGTCGCGAAACGCGGCGATGGCATCGCCTCCGGGGTGCCAGTCCGTCATCCCCGTATAGAACTTCCCTCGGCCCGCGGCGAGCAGCGCCTCCGTCATCTCCACCAGCTTGCGCCAGTAGAAGTTGCTGTCGTCGAACTGCACCCGGTCCACCTCCGCCCAGTCGCGCAGGCAGGGAGTGGACCAGGAGGTGGCCTCGCCGAACTCGAGTTCGCACCCGAAGAAAGCGCTGAACACCTCGGGCCCGAGGTTGGGATAGGCGTGGGGGAGGGCGTCCCCCAGGAACTCGGTGTTCGCCGCCGCGTCGAGGGCGCGCTCCACCACGAACTCCGTGTCCAGCCAGCGGTCGCGGAGCGTGGCGTGCTTCTTCTCCGGCCACGTGGCTCCGGGGTCGCGGAGCGTGATGTTCACCACCGGCCGGTCTATGATCTCGCCGGCCCAGAACGCGTCCTGGCGTGCGAGGCGCATCTCCCAGTCGCCAATGCGCTCGATCGGCATGAGGGGGTAGCTGGCCATCTACTTCTTCACCACGTCCACCATCGTCATCGGATGCCAGTTATCCGACCGCACGTCCTCGATCGCGAACTTCACCTTCGGTTGCTTCGTCTCCGGGTCTGCCAGGCCCACGTCCAACTTCGCGGAGGTCCCCGGCTTGAGGAACGCGGGCGCGGTGAGCGCCTCCTCGAACCACACCTGCCCCGGCATCCACGCGCGGGCGTCCTGCTTGGAGGTGATGACCGCCTCCTGGCCGCTGCCCCGGAAGCGGTAGGCGAAGCGATACGGCCGGTAGATCGGGGCCACCCCCATGTTGTCAATGGAGACCTGGATCTTGAACCGCTCCCCCGGCTTGACTTCCAGCGGCAGCAGCAACTGCCGCAGCACGAAGCGATAGCCCATCCGGTTGTTGAAGTCGGCGATCTTGTCCGCCCACTCCTCCGGGATGTAACACGACTTCGGCATGAACACCGAGATGTGGTACTTGAGGGCCTGCTCGATGATCCAGTCCACGTCGTACCCCCCTTCGAACCAGGTGCCCACCGTCCCGCACGTCTCCAGCGTGACCGGCGCGCTCTGCCACGCGTTGAGCACGCCGTTCCTCACCACCTCGGAGGGGTAGGCGTCGTACATGTGGTTCCAGTTCAGCCCGTCCGGCACGAACCCGCGGCCGTCTCTGCGCAAGTCGCCGATGCAGTCCGCCCGCCACCCGATCTTGCGGTTCGTGAGGCCGGCTGCATACCTACACCCGTGGGTGCCGAGCATGGAGAGGAGTTGCGTCTTCCTGAACGCGCGCAGGTACACGTTCACGAACTTCGCCGCCGTCGCCGGCGTGGTGTTCCCGCCGGCCTCGCCCCACGGCCCGGCGTAGGCGACATCGAAGCTCTCCAGGTTCGGGTGCCCGTCGAAGCGCTCCCCCGCCGCGCGGATGAACTCGCCCCAGTGCTTGAAGTAGGCCGGGTGGTTCGCCTCCGGCTCGCGAAAGCCGTAGCTGGTGTCCTTCTTCTGGCGCACGCCGCCTAGGTCCCAGAACCAGGCCGGCAGGTCGTCGCTCGCGTACGGTTGGAGGCGCAGTTGCAGCGTCTGCCCCCGCTCCTCCGCGGCTTTCAGCGCGCCCTCGATGATGTCCCAGCGCCGCTTCCCCTTCTCCGGCTCCAGCACCGACCAGATCCACCGGCAGTAGGAGATGGTGGTGTCGGGATAGCGATCGTTCTTGAGCCGGCGCGGGGGCTTGAACTCCAGCAGCGCGACCCGGTCGTTCCACCGGTTCCCCTCGTACAGCGGGTCGCCGTTGAAGCGCTGAAACGTCGTCGTCCCCTTGTGGGGGTTGAGCACGTAGTCCCGCTTCTCTTTCGGGCGCACGCGCTGAATGGTCTGGTTCGCGGCGAATCCGCGTCGCCACGGGGCGCAGGGCTTGACTCTCTCGGACTTGGCCATGACCTCTCTCCTCGACGGGCAATGCTGCCCGTCCATTGCGGCAGAAGACCTCGGTATTCCTGCCCCGAGGAGGGCCGAGGGCTCGGGGCAGCAGGGCGCCCACGGCAAGAAAGCGATAAGGAAGCGGTTTCCCCCCTCCACGCTGACGGCCTATTTACAGAATAGCCGACCTGTGGTATGATGGCGCCTATCAAGGTGTGGCTAGTCAAATCTCGGAGGGGTTTCCCGGGAGGGGGAGTGCACCACGCGCGCTCCACAGGCCGCACCGGAGGGAAAGGAGACGCGATGCGCAAGGACCGTACCTCACGGACGTGCCTCATGCTGGTGCCGTTGCTGGTGGTGTGCTTGCTGGCCGTCGGAGGGGGGAGGGCGTACGCTTACTGGGACGGCATACTCCACCTGTGGCCGGGCCCGAACATCTACGACGCCGATTATGATGAGGACGACCACGACACCTGGCGCGACATCTGCGGGCGCTGGCAGGGATACTATGACGACGGCTACGGTCAAGGCTGGCCGAACGCCTCGGAGCAGTGGGATTGGGAGCAGTTGGTGGACGATGACAGCGGTTCCCATTACTCCATTTCCAGTTGGGGGAACACGTTCAACGTCTACATGACGGACGCGTACGTGGCGAACCACAGCGGCGATTGGTCCAACGCGTACCCCTACCAGTACAAACGGCAAGTAACCGTAGTATGGAAGTTCCCTTCCATCTACGGAGGCGCCACGATGCGGGTAGAGGTGTGGCACGCAGATGGCAGCCCCGCCGAGTGCGGGCCGGATCACCAGGATCCGCCTCCCCCTGGCCCTGTTGACACAATCGCTGACCTCGTTGACACATACAGCGTGGGTATCACGGGGCCTACGGACTGGGTTGCAGATGACGACATAAAGTCCGGCGCGGGCGACGACCCGGAGGGGGACTGTGGCACAATCCTGCGGGTCAAAGGGTACGTCAACAACGCAGGCCGAGTGTGGGTGGACTCGGTAGACGTCTACTACTCGAAGTGGGTGCAGCAGTAGCCCTCCGGCGACTGCACGCGTCGCCGGCCCACCAAGCGAGCCCGTCCGAGCGTGGCGGGCGGGCCTGCCCCAGAACGTCCGTCCATGCGCGACACGAAGAGGGGATACGGATGGCTCACTCTGCTATCTGCCTAAGCTTGGTAGCCGCCGTGGTGCAGATCTGCGGCTGGCAGGCCCTGGCGTTGGGCCCCCGGGTGGCGCCTCTTGTCGCCCCCGCTCCAGGACCGAGGCTCACCGGCGACGTGACACTGAACCAGTCGCTTTCTCTTGAGTCGAGGGCCCTTACGGTGGGGGACCTGCTCGCGCGGGTTGGGCAGGCCACCGGTGTGCCCCTGACCTGCGATGCGTCGTGGCGCGACCTTCAGGTGATTGTCTACGCGAAGCCCTGCGCGGCCGGGGAGCCCCTCGAGCGCCTCGCAGGCTTGCTGGAAGGGCAGTGGGAGAAGGCCGGAGGGCGCAGCGGGGGCGGCTATGGTCTCGCTCCGAAGCTCGCCCGGCCCACCCCGGGCGACGTGGAGGAGCGCCTCATAGCCAAAGCGGAGGCGGCCCGGAAGGGCGAGTGCCAGGCGATGCGCGGGTCCCGCGCGGCGCGGCTGAGCGAATACGGGCACGCCCTTTCCCTCAGCCGGGGGGAACTGCTCGGCGCCCACGAGCAAAGCGATCCGTGGCTGTGCGCCGACGTGCTGGACCCAGCCGGGCGCGGCTTGCTGCAGGTGCTCGCTCATCTGAGCCCGCTGCAAGTCGAGGCCCTTCTGAGTGAGGGCACAGTGGCCCTGCCGGTGGTTGACCTGCCGATGCCCCTGCGACGGCGCCTCGGGGACTGGGCGAGGGGACGGTGGGGGTGGCCGGGGGGCACGACGGTACCCCTGAATCCGGACCTCCTGCTCCGCTTCGACAACCCGCGCGACCGCTGGTCCAACTCGGTGGTGATTCTGACGTGGACCGGGGAGGCCCTGCAGTTGCAGTTGGCCGTGCCGGACCTGTACGTGTTCCGAACGAGGATCGCACACCTCCGCACGGCCCCCGAAAGCGAGGCCCGACAGAAGCTCACCGCGCTGGGAGTCACGGGAGTTGGCGCCGGACCCACCGGGGCGGCCGCGGCGGTGATCGCAGACCAGGCTTCCGCGATGGCCACCACAAGAGCGACCGGGCCGCCGCCGGACACCGCTGACCGCCCCTGCTCTGAACTGGCTCGTGCGGTGGACCTGAGTTCGCTGGCCGGCAGACGGGTGCCCGTGTCCGAGATCCTCGCGCAGGTGGCCGCGCAGACCGACCTTCCGGTGCTGGCGGTGCGCGGCGCCTCCAGGGAGGGCCGGATCGCGGTTCCCAAAGGGCCCCAGCTTCCCGCGTCCGTAGGCGAGGCGATGGCGTTGATCGGCCTCCTGCGCGGGCCCTCGTGGTCGTGGCAGGTGGCGGAGGGATGGCTTGTCCTGCGCGAGGAGGGACTCGAGTTGCTCCCGTGGGCCGACGCGCCGGAGGGGCTTGTCCGGGGGTGGCAGGCGCGCGTGAGAGAGTCACAAGCAATTCCCCTCGACGACCTGGCCACGCTCAGCGCGGCTCTGAACCCGCTGCAATCGAACCGATTCGGCGAGTGGGTGAAGGGCCTGCGCGATGTGCCGCTCGGCGATCTGAGGTTGTATGGCAGCCTGAGCGCGCAGCAGCGCGAGGCCCTGCTGCGCGGCGAGGTGATCACGGTCGCGTCCCTGAGCGCGCAGCATCGGCGGGAGGCCTTGCGACGCGCCCGACCCACCCACCCGTGGTTCACCGAGGCCGACCTCGGACCCGCGGTACTGCGCCTCGTGCCCCAGATGCTGTGCACGGAGGAGGCGGGCGTCACCCTGGTGATGGAGTACCGTCGTCCGGAATCGCCCCGCGACCGGGACGTGGTGTTCGTCATGCCGCTGGAGTTGCGCCTGCCGGAGGAGCCCGATGGCAAGAGGTGACAAGGGCCCATCGTACGGCGGCGCGGCGGGAACGTTCCGGCCCGTGTCCGCGTCTAAAGGATACAGAAACCGCGCCGGCCGCGGCGAGGCCGGGGCCAACCGGAGGAAGGGGGAGGAGATGATGCGTCGGTACCAGTTTCTGGCGGGTCTGGCTCTGCTGCTGTTGACGGCCGCGGGCCCCGCCTCGGCGCTCCACGAGTTCGAGGTGTGGCGGAGCCCGTTCGGGCAATGCGGCGGGTTCGCGGTCGACCCCACGGATGGCTCGGTGTGGGCCTCTCTGGGCGACGCGGTGTGCCGCTACGCAGCCGGTCACGCGCTCCTGAGCAAGTCTGACTTGTGCTGGCCCCACTCGATCTCCGCGAACCCGCGTGACGGCTCTTGCTGGGTGGTGGACTGGGAATGGGTGGATGCTGCGCACCTCAAGAAGGTGGTGAAACGCCTCGGGGCCGACGGGACGCCACTCGTGCGGGTGGAGTCGTTCAGGTACGACCCGCTCCCTGCCGCGCTCACGGGGCCGGACGGGTCGGTGTGGGTCAGCGTCCTCCTCGATGCGGCCGTCTATCGCCTGTCGACCACGGGGCAGATCGCAGCTCAGGCGTCGGGTTTCGTGGCTGGCTCGCTGGCCACCAATCCCGACGACGGAACCTGCTGGGCAATGGATATCACGAATCATCAACTGGCACACCTCGCGATGGATGGGGCCGTCCTTTGGCGTGGCGGCTCATTCCAATACCCGGGGGGCCTTCAGCCGCCAAGGTACCTGCTTGCCTGCGACGCGCGCGACAGCTCGGTGTGGGCCGTGGACCGGGCGAGCAACGACCTCGTCCATGTCTCGGAGGCGGGGGCGGAACTCTCCCGCACTCACTTCCCGGACGGCCTTACGAACGTCTCTCTCAACGCCGCCGACGGCACGTCCTGGGTGGGGGGAGTGCCGCAGGGGCTGGCCCACGTGGGGGGAGACGGGTCCGTGCTGGGCTACCTTGTAGGTCCGCCGGACGCGGTGGGCGTGGACCCGCACACAGGGGCCTTCTGGGGATTCGCGGGTGAGGACCTGCGGCACTTCGCGGCGGACGGGGCCGAGGTGTGGCATACAGGTGAGACCCTTCACGGGCTGGACTTCGACGAGAGCGGGGATTCCCTGTGGACCTGGAGCAGCACCGGCGAACTCTTGCGCCTGAGCACGACCGCGGAGGAGTTGTGGCGGGGCGTTCCCTACGAGGATCCCTTCATTCCCACCGGCGGCGGTGTGCTCAATCCCGCGGACGGATCCCTCTACTTCCTCTCCGGCCAGCAGGCCACCCTCTTGCGGCTAGGCCGCGATGGAACGAGGCAGTGGACCTCGCTCATCTACGCGCCCCCTCTCACCACTCCCGCTGAGGCCAGGGCGATGGCGGTCAACCCGGCGGACGGCTCTTTCTGGGCCGACGTCGGCGACGGCACCGACGCTCATGGCGGACCATACCCCCTGTACTGCCACTTCAGCGCCGAGGGACAACAGCTCGCCAGCATCGCCGGCCTCCAGGTGCATCAGGCGGCCGTGGACCCGGCCGACGGCTCCGTTTGGCTGGAAGGTCTGGCCTCCGGGACGGACCGCGTCGCCCACTTCGCTGCGGGTGCCACCGAATTGTGGGGCCAGGACCTGGACGTCACCGACGTGTTGGTTGACCTGCGGGACGGCTCCTGTTGGACGGGGGGGAGCAGCATCCGGCACTTCGCCCAGGACGGCACGCTCCTGCTGCAAATCCCGGCCGACGCCCACGGTATCGCCGTAGACCTGCACACCGGGTGCTGCTGGGCGGCGCAGGGGCCGTTCGTCTCGGTCTACGATCCCGCCGGGAGATTCCTGTGGCTTGGCCGGGGCTTCTCCCACGTGGGCAGCATGGACGTGGACTCCCGCAACGGCTCCGTGTGGATTGACGACACGAACCAACTCCAGCTCGTCCACCTCTGGGCCCCCACCACGCCGTTCTACGACGTACTCCCTGACCATTGGGCCTCCCGCGCGGTGCGGATGTGTTACGAGTACGGGATCGTGGGCGGCTACCCGGACGGCTACTATCGGCCGGACTGGGGCGTCTCTCGCGCGCAGATGGCCGGCTTCATCTCCCGCGCGCTGGCGGGAGGGGACGGCAATGTCCCGCCCGGCCCGGCGACCCCGCACTTCCCGGATGTGGGGACGGACTACTGGGCCTACAAGTACATCGAGTATGCCTACGCCAACAACATCGTGAACGGCTACCCGAACGGCGAGTACTGGCCCGAGCTGGCCGTG
>Ga0315282_10002047_pt1 | contig 37584 bp, 35 predicted proteins | sample YL17G07_20_MG_FD_203693 | JGI IMG/M metagenome (GOLD analysis project Ga0315282, IMG submission 203693) | Sediment microbial communities from Yellowstone Lake, YNP, Wyoming, USA - YL17G07_20 | ecosystem: Environmental > Aquatic > Freshwater > Lake > Sediment | place: USA: Wyoming | collected... | reverse complement strand
GATGGTATTCTCATCCATGCTGGGAGTTCCCTTAAAGAATTAACCTGCAAAGGATGGCTTCGGTCTCAATTGAAGAGTACTGGATTATGAGAAAGGTGTCAATGAGAATTGGCGCTGAGAACTTTTTGGGATGGAGGTGCATCCTATGCGGAGAGATTATTAATCAGGTGATTTTAGAGAATCGCCAGGCAGGTGCAGGTAGGCAAAACAGAGGGAGAAGATTGTTCGTCTTATCACCCCGCTTCGAATGAAGTATGAGGACTCCTATTCAAAGGCGTTCCCATTCGACAAGCTCATCGATGGGATGCTTGATCCAAGAATGATAGAAGATACAGTCCAACTGATCAGGGAAGCCCTCCGAAGGGAGAGGAGGATTGCGATTATTATTAACAACCGTGCTGGAGGAAATGCTCCCCTGATTGCACGGTTAATCGCCAAAAAATTATTAAAATTTGCCAATTTGTTTAAGGAGTTAACACTGCCTATCCTTTAGGCAAAATGGTGGAGAGGGCTTCTATGAAGAGGAAGACAATCTAATTCCACAACTAATCAACATAAAGTGTGGATTAAGAATAAACAATTTATTGAAGTAAAATTTTTTTCTTAAAAAGAACATTTAAATTACTTTTCCCACTTCAGCTCAACCATCTTCAGTGATGGATTTAAGAGCCCATAGAGAGGCCAAATTAGTTATTGCTAATTTTCCTCTCCTTCTCTAACCTAAGCATTTATTGGCCGATACTTTTGATATGCGTATCCCACCACCTATTAGCCATTTCAGCCATCTCATCAGGTGCTAAAGGAGACTTCTGGATTTGATCTCCCACCTTTTTTGATACCTTCCCCTCTGAGACGACATCAATCCCCGCCTGATAGGCTGCTTGGAGAACCACTTCAATCTTTTCTTGCAGGCTCCTCTTTTTCAATAACTCAGCAGTAGGTACTAATAGCTCCCCAATCAGTGGCATCTATGAACTCCGTTCTATTTGGCGGAAAATTTGGCGAAGCCCCGTAAAATGAGAAACCTCAGGAAGCCCACAGGTTGAAATTAGAACCATTCTTCGGCCTTTTTCATACCTTTGAGGATGTCGATAAGTCTCCCAAGTCTTGACAAGATGAGGGTCAATTAGAGGATGGAGTCTCTCCTGAAAACATTTTAGAAGAGATGTCATATTGTAACTGTAGAGGGGGGTTGCATAAACAAGGATATCACATTCTATAACTTTATCCAAAAGTTCTGGCATATCGTCCTTAAAAATATACACTCCAGGTGTTTCCATCCAACAAGTATTACATCCTATACAAAAATTAATATTCTTTTCCTTTAGGTAGATTGTTTCAACATTAGCCCCTTGGTTTCTCGCACCTTTCAAGAATTCTTGGAGGATAATTCCCGTATTACTCTTGTTTGGCCGAGGACTTCCTAGTATGGCTAAGACTTTCATAAGTCCCTCCTTCACTTTCGGTGATAAAGAAATGTTGCAGTTCACACAACCCTTATCGGCGATTCCAAAGCAATTTATTTGACTTCCTATAAAAGAAATCGTTATAAATTTAACATATGAGATTTTTGTATTTTTATAACCTTATTGCCAAATTGAATTCAACTTGAAGGCCTAAAAGATTGCTGAGAAATCAAAGGGGGTATTTGTGTCCGGCCTTATCTTATTTAACGCTAATGTCATTACTATGGATCCAGCATTTCCAAAGACTCAACTGGTTGTGATCCAAAATAATAGAATTTTAGCTGTTGGAAGAAATGAGGATCTCAAAAAATTCAAAAATACAAACACAAACATAATTGACTGCAAAGGTAAAACTGTTTTGCCTGGTTTTATTGATGCCCACTGTCACATCACATCTTTAGCTGAGAGCTATGTGGCACTCAATTTAAATCCCCGGAATAACGTCCATTCTATTTCCGATATCCAAGCCAAAATCCGATCTTTTTCTAAAGAATTACCATCGGGCACATGGATTAGCGGCAAAGGATATAATGAATTCTACCTGACTGAGAAGCATCATCCCACCCGCGAGGATCTCGATAGAGCCACTTCCATTCACCCCATTAAACTCACCCACCGCTCAGGACATGCGCATGTATTGAATAGTATAGCCTTAAGAATTGTAGGCATCTCGAAGAAAACTTCCGATCCCCCTGGAGGTCTCATAGATAGGGATATCAGGACAGGGGAACCTACGGGAGTTCTTTATGGAATGAGCAATTATCTTGCAAAGATAATACCCCCTATTGATAACTATCAAATGGAGCAGGGGATAAGACTGGTCAATCAAGAACTTCTTTCCTGTGGAATTACTTCCATCCAGGACGCCACCTCTCGCAATGATTTTGATCGATGGAAAATGTTCCAGCGCTGGAAAGAGCATGGGTTGCTCAGGTCTAGGGTAAGCATGATGCTAGGTATAGAAGGTTTCAATGAATATAGAAGGCATCAATACTCAGTCCAAGGAGATGAAAAACACCTCCGCCTTGGAGGTGTAAAGATCATCATCCATGAAACCACTGGCCAGCTTACCCCGGCTCAACATGAACTAAATGAGATGGTAAATAATATTCATCAATCTGGATTTCAAGCCGTTCTCCATGCAATTGAAGAGAACCCTATTGAAGCTGCTTGTACTGCCATTGAGCATGCATTAAAAAAGTCCCCCAAATCAGACCATAGGCATCGGATCGAGCACTGCTCTGTATGTCCGCCATCGTTAGCTAAGAGATTAGCCTCTCTTGGGATCCTAGTCGTCACGCAACCATCTTTCATCTATTATAGCGGAGAGAGGTACCTGAGAACTGTGCCAAGTAATCAATTGAAGTGTCTATATCCAATAGCAACGCTTATGAAGAATAAAGTAAACGTCGCGGGTAGTTCAGATTGTCCTATTGCCCCCACAAATCCACTGATGGGAATTTATGCTGCCACCTCCCGAATAGCCGATAGTGGAGAGAGAATTTTACCTGAAGAAAGGATAACCCCGTTAGAAGCGTTAAAAATGTATACGGAGGTTGCGGCAAAGACCAGTTTCGAGGAGAAAAATAAAGGAACAATTTACCCTGGTAAATTAGCTGATCTTGTGGTTTTGAATGGGGATCCAACCAAGCTTCCGATTGAAGAAATAAAGGATATCGAGGTGGAAATGACAATCCTCGGTGGAGAGATGGCATGGGATAAATGGGCTAGCCGATAATCCCCTTCTCGATGAGCGATGAAAATTCACCTTCTGTTAAGCCAAGCAATTTTAAAAAAACATACCGATTATCCTCACCCAATAGTGGCCCAGCCTTCCAGCCAACCGTTAAATCCTCTTCGAATCTTATTGGAGACCTATCTGAAATAGTCCTACCAAGAATTGGGTGTTCTAAGTGGACAAAAAAATCCCTTGCCATTAGTTGAGGATCTTTTGCCAAGTCTTCAGCATTCTGAACCACCCCCGCTGGAACACTTGCTTCTTGCAGGAGATTCACCACTTGTTCTGGTGTGTGTCGAAGAGTCCATTGAGTCAGTAGCTCATCCAGTTTTTCTGTATTCTCTTTCCGCTTCCATAGGGTTGAAAACTTCTCTTCCTTCGTCCAATCAGGATCCCCTAATACCTCGCATAAGCTTTGCCAACCTTCCTCATTGAATACAGCTATGACACACCACCTATCCATCCCCGAGCATTTATAACATCCATAGGGAGCTGCTGGGATATAATCTGACTGATTGCCATGAGGTAAAACTTCTTTTCCATGAACGGATGTATCCAAAAGCGCAGACCCCATTAAGGTACAAATAGCCTCATATTCTGAGAGGTCGATGTATTGACCTTGGCCTGTTCTCTCCCGGCATTCCAAAGCCGCTAAAACAACCAGCGCTGCATAAAGACCCGAAATGGAGTCCGCATAGGCATAACCCAAACCCATGGGAGAATCTTTCTCAAAAGAGGTTAGGTAGGTGAGGCCTGAAAGGGCATGGAGGGTCGGTCCAAAAGCTACATAATCTTTCCAGGGACCGGTCTGTCCCATGGCTGACATACTGACCATGATCAGAGCGGGTCTAACCTCTTTTAATTTTTCGTAATTCAAATCCCAGTTCAACATCACTCGAGGAGAAAAATTTTCAATCAAGACATCACTTCTTTCGGTTAGCTTTAAGAGGATCTCCCTTGCCTCAGGATAACTCATGTCTAAGGTGATGCTCCGCTTATTTCGATTCCAGTTATTGAAGTATGTCGTCAGGTTGGACTCAACACCTTTGGCCGTCTTTTTGGACTGAATTTTTATGACCTCGGCTCCAAAATCAGCCAAGATCCTCGTAGCATAGGGACCTGCCAACATCCAAGTAAAATCTAATACTCTTATCCCGCTAAGGGGCTGTCCAGTCATCACTTTTCCTCAAATGACTTTTAGAGAAAAAAGCCTTTCAAACTCCTCTTCAGAAAGACCAAATTCTTTTTGATAGACTTGGATATTATCTTCACCGATTAACGGTGCTCGTTTCCATCGATCTAAAGAAGAAGTAAATTTATATGGTGAGCCCGGATATGAAATTGATTTGTTTATCTCCGGATGTTCCACAGGAATGAAAAATTCCCGTGCTTTAAGTTGGGAATTATTCAACACTTCTTTCAAAGAATAAATCGGCGCCCATGGAAAATGCATGAGCTGGCCCAACTCGAAGAGCTCTTGGGTTGTATGAATTTTGGTCCATCGTTCCAATATTTCGATGATGTGATCCATGTGGGCAATGCGATATTCCTCCTCAAGATACTTCTCCTCCTGGAGATCTCCAGCCATCCCCTCACTATTCATCCATTCAACTAAAATATCCCATTGCAGGGAAAGCGTCAGCAAAATATGGCCATCTTTACAAGACAAAATGCGAAAATCGTTATTCCAATATAAACATCCTTGCCTTCTCGCGATCACTTTTTCGTAAAAAAATCGAACCATGACATGGTCCATGGTGGAAACTACTGCTTCTTGCAATGAGATATCAATATATTCTCCTTTCCCGCTACGAGCTCTCTTCCGAAGTGCCAGGAGAATGCCCACGGCAGCAAAAAGAGAAACAGTATAATAGGATTGCTCTCCAAAGGGTTTAAGAGGACGAGTCGAGGGAGAACCGGTCACATACATACCCCCTCCACACGCAGAGGCCACAAGGTCGCACGATTTGTATTGACTTCGAGGGCCATTCTCTCCAAAGCCGGTAACGGATACTAAAATAAGTTTTGGGTTTACTTTCTTTAAGACATCAAAACCTAAACCGATTTCTTTGAGGTATCCTGTACGGAAAGTCTCTATGACAATATCTGTTTTTTTAAGCAATTTAAAAAAGACTTCCTTGCCTTCCTCATATTCCAGATCAAGAGTGATCCCTAACTTATTGGTATTATTACAATAGAAAAAAACACTTTTCTCCGGATGGGGCGATCCTTCTAAGAACGGTCCTATTCCACGGGACGGGTCTCCTCCTGGTTTTTCTATCTTGATAACCCGGGCTCCTAAATCGGCCAGAAGCTTTGAACAAAAGCTAGCCTTCTCATCCGCTAAATCTAGAATTTGTATTCCCTTTAAAAGGCCCTTCTTTTTATCTTCCATCTCCAATTTCCAACTCCAAAAATTCAGATAATTTTCTTTAGAATTTTTTCATATCCTGAGAAGATCACAAATGCGGGTTCTCTTCACTGGAGTTTTTAAACTTGGCTTCTCAATCTACCCATTCTGTCAAGCAAAATGGTTTTGTCCAGGTGAGTTTTTTCATGGTGAGGATTTAAATGAATAGACATCTCATAATTTTTCAAAGCTCCTGTCCATTCACCTTTCTCAAAATATTCGTTACCCAGGCTATGGTAAATATCAGCGACCAGTTCCTTGTCCCCCCATCTCATCCTTGAAGGGTTATTCAGATGTCCTTTATAGTCGAACCCATCGGGCAAAATATTTTCAATATCAATCGAGAAATCCTTGGTCTGGAGAAGGGTCAATACATGTGGGCCGATCCCAAAGGCATTCTCTAAGTAGAGCGCATCAGCTTCGATACCCATTCTCCTCAGGAGGCAGTTAAAAAGCAGTGTGAGGCCAAGGCAATTCCCTACACCCTGGCTATCTCTGTTGAGATGGGCATCGATGACATCATTTAAGCGGAAGTTTCCATGGGATTTGTACCGGTTAGGTTTCTCTATCCATAGCCACGTGAACAGGGCTCTCGCTCTCATGTCCGGATTAGAGGTCGGGTTGATCTCATGGATGAATTCGTGCTGAAGATGATCAAGCTTGTCCACATAGGCGTCCAGGCGATTTTTCTCTTTAATGCCTGAAGCCAGTAGAGCTTCCTTTTCTAAATTGAAGGCGCCCCTTTTAATGGCAGATTTCCTTTTGCCAAGTTCTATCTTCAAGTTCTATCTTAAAGATAAATATAGACTGTTGTGACCAGATCAAACCACTTCTAACAATTCCTCACGAATCTATATCAATCTGAAGAAGGTAAAGGTTTGGGTTCTTGGACTTCCATCTCCTTTTCACAACAGATTGCCGTACCCTCCCCTGCCTTCGTACAAAGGATTTCCGTACCACAGACTGAACACCGATACCTCTTCCCAAGTTGACTCATAGCTTGCTCCCTCCTACTTCTTCAATTCCATGGGTTGGCCACAACAGTGAACTGTCCCATTACCACCCCGGGTAACGATGAATTCCGCCCCTCACTTCTTACAAACATATCGCTTTCCTACCTGATTTGTCATCTTCTCTCCTCCCTAGAAATTAAGGTTGCCCATATTGCTCCCGAAGCTTCTTCCTTAAAACTTTACCCATTGCACTGCGAGGTAAGGTTTCAATAAAGACCACAGATCTGGGTCTTTTAAAACCAGCTAGTTTTGATCGACAATACTCAATAATCTCTTCCGAAGTAGCCTTTTCACCTTTTTTCAGAACAACCACAGCCCGCGGTTCTTGCCCCCACTCAGGACTTGGAACCCCTATGACTGCCGCTTCTTCAATCTTTGGATAAGAGTGAAGTGCTTCCTCCACTTCCTCTGGGGAGATATTCTCACCGCCCCTGATGATCATGTCATCTGCACGACCGGTCAAATAAATATAACCCTCCTCATCCATATATCCCATATCGCTTGTACGCAACCACCCATCAGAAGTCATGACCTGCCCCGTCTTTTGTTCATCCTTCCAATAACCTGTCATGACTCGAGGTCCCCTGGCCAATATCTCCCCTACTTGCAAAAAGGGTAAGGTGTTTCCTTCCTCATCCACAATCTTCACCTCCACATCAGGCAAAGGCCTGCCGATTGAGGAAGTGAGCCTTTTCAGTTTTTTCTGCCGTTCCTCTTCTGTTCCCTCAATGATATGATCTTCAGGCCCTAATGTTGTGATGGTGGAGGCTGTCTCTGTCTGACCAAAGGCATTGATAAACCTTGCCCAGGGCATCACTTGAATGGCTTTACTGATCACTTCAAAGGGCATGGGAGCTGCTCCATAAGTGATCACTTTCAAACTCGACAGGTTATATCTATTGAAATCAGGATCATCAATGACTCTTTTCAGCATCGTTGGAACAAGCATTGCACGGGTCGCCTGTTCTTTCTGGATCGTTGCCATCCACTCCTTCACTTCAAACTGCCTCATCAAGACCAAGGTCCTTCCCCCATAGATAGCTGCCAACATCGCCTGAATCCCAGCCACATGATAAAGAGGTACAGTGAGCAAGTTTCTTTCTTTAATGTCAGGACTTGCAGGGTCTACATTATCGAGGACATAGGTCACAAAGGCATTGTGTCTTAAAGGTACCCCTTTAGGTCTTCCCGTTGTGCCTGATGTATACATGAGAATCGTAATGTCATCATCTCCAATATCAGAAAACATCTCATCCGGTGGAGCAGAAAGGATCAGATCTTCATAATTTGCCCTTGACCCGCCCTCTATGGAGATATATTCCTTCACTGTTTGTAACTGGGGTAGTATCGTATTGACAATATCCAGATACCTGCTCCCCACAAAGAGGACTTTCACCTCTGCATTACCGATCATGTAGGCTAATTCATCTGCCTTGGCCCTGAAATTGAGAGGCACAAAGATGGCACCGAACTTGGCTGCTGCATAATAGGTTTCAATATACTGATTGCAGTTGACATGGAGCATACCAATTCGATCGTTCTTTTCAACGCCTAATTTGGTCAAAGCATTAACCAATTGGTTGACCCGCTCATTGATTTGTGCATAGGTCCATCTCTTTCCTTCAAAAACAATGCAATCTCTCTCAGGACAGATGGCATTGGCAATGCTCAAAAAATCCGTTGTGTTCATTCTATCTGATCCCCCCTCTTCTCACGATAGTCCTGACGCAAGCCTTCTTTCTAGATCCAGGCCTTCTGAAAGACTTAAATCCAATCCCCTGATGATTGCGTGCTTGGCTTTCCATACGGCATCCAAATGATAAGAGGCTATCCTTTTTGCCATCTCCTCAGCTGTCTGGTAAAGCTTTTCTTTTGGCACCACCCGATTGACCAGGCCAAAACGGAAAGCCTCTTCGCTGCCAATCCATCGGTTGGTCAGTAACATCTCAAGGGCCCTTGCCCTTCCAACGATTCGTGGAATCGTCTGTGTTCCTCCTGCAGCAGGGATGATTCCCAGTCCAACCTCCGGTAAACCAAAACGCACATCTTCTGAAGCGATTCGAATGTCGCAACATAATGCTATTTCAATCCCTGACCCTAAGACATATCCTTGGAGGGCAGCGATAAGCGGCTGGGGAATACCTATGAAGAGACCCCAAACATCCCTTTCGAACCGTACCTGCCTTGCAACGATAGGGGAAGGAGCGGTCAGAAACTCACCTAAGTCTGCTCCTGCACAGAATGCTTTCTCTCCTGCTCCCTTGAAAATAGCTACTCTGACTTCAGAATCATCTTTGATGGCCCTTAAAACTTCATAGAGATCGTCTCGCATCTGAATGTTGTAGATGTTTAATACCTGAGGCCGATTGAGTGTCACAGAAGCAATGCTATCTTTTTTTTCATAGATCAGTGTTTTAAAGCCGCTCATGGAATTCCCTATCTTTCCTCAAACTTAGGAGTTCTCTTCTCCCGAAATGCTTGAATTCCTTCTGCCCGATCCTTGGTCGTATGGATCAACAAATAGAGATCAGCTTCCAGGCGCAGCCCCTGTTCGAGTGTGAGGTCCATCCCTTTATGGATCGCTTCTTTCGCATACCTTAAAGCGATGGGACCTTTTGAAGCCATTTCCCGCGCCATATCCATAGCCGCGACCATGAGCTCATCGGATGGAACAACCTTACTTACTAACCCAATCCGAAAAGCTTCTTGGGCATCGATCGTTTCTCCGGTGAGGATTAATTCGAGGGCTTTACCTTTCCCCACCAATCTTGACAGTCGCTGAGTCCCTCCATCCCATGGAATTTCACCATCAGTCACCTGAGTCATGGCAAAGCGGCTGTTTTTTGAACAGATCCTCAAATCACAGGCAAGTCCCAATTCAAAACCCTGACCAAAGGCATCACCATTGATGGCACAAATTATTGGACACTTAAAGGTTCCCAAAATAGAAGCCAAAGAAAGCCGCTCTATTCGTCTGAGTTTGCCCTCATTGGAAGAAAACTCTTTCTCATCCGTTCCAACAGAGAACGCTTCCTGCCCAGCTCCGGTAAAGATGACCACCTTTACATCATTGTCCCGGTTGATTTCATTTCGGATATCGGTCAACTCCGAAACCATTTGATCGTTAATGGCATTTTTAAAGTTCGGCCGGTCAATAACAATGATCCCTACTAATTCTTTTTTTTCGTAGATCATACTCTTCTTGTTCATATAATTCTTATTCAACACCCCCCCGAAGCATCTCCAAGAAAGCTTCCACCCTTGTTTTCAGAACCTCTCTATCGGCTATCATATAATTGTGCTCAAGCAAAAGACTCGGGATCCCAAAGCTGTTAAAATAGTCTTTGACCTGAGGGACCTCAAAACCATGACAATCGCAATATTTCACCGATTGGAGGATTGCTCCATCTACTTTCCAAGTCTTGGTAAACTCTCTCAAGTAACTGAATCTTTCCTCCAAATCTGCCGAGTAGTCTTTCCTTTTTCCATCACTGGGTACTTCTTTGAATGTCCGAGGACATCTCAGTTCCACAAGGTAGTAATAGGCAAGGGAACTCAGAAGATCTCCATCCAACTTCACATCTGCCCAGTATCCCCTCGTTCCAGTGCATAGATCATCAATTACCACATGGGCTCCAAGGTCCTCAATCATCTCGACGAAAGCTGGATGATCCAGAACACTTCCCCAGACAAGGATTCGGGGCCCTTTAAGGTTACCACTTTTGCGTTTCCTGATCTCGGCAAGAACTTCCCTCAACAGATTGTTCCCTTCTTCAACAGGGATTGAGGTGATGGCTCCTATTACCTGAAGAATCTCTGAACCTGAGATCTTAGGAGGAACCTTTTCTGTAATTTCATAAAGACTTCTTACCATGCTTCGCTGTTCATTATGGCTCTCGATGGCTTTTTTGAGTTCTTCAAAACTCAATTCTTTTCCTGTTAGCTCCTCCAATGTCTTCTTAAAGTCATCCAATCCTTCTCTGAAGAATTTTTGGTGCCTTCCGCAAACTTTTGTGGGCAAATCCATGAAGTGAAAGTAGTGGTGGTCTACGACAGATTCCCATATTCGACCTGTTCTCTCCATAGCATCACAGCTATGGACCAAAAGCATTCCATCTAAAAAATCGTATTTCCCTTTCAGGGAAAGGTCAAAGACACTGCGGACAAAAGGACAGAATGCCCGGGGAAGGAAACGATCCACTTGTGTGGGGGTTTCATAAATATCTCCTAGCATTCTAAAGGGAATGATTTGAAGAGCAGTCATCATTTCCAATGGAGCGTGGAGACAGATGTAGCCCAATATTTTCCTGCCTTCTCCTTTAAGCTCCTTTGCTCTTCGAAATCGATCTCGATAGAGGTCTTTGGCTCTTGTAACTCCTCGACTTCCCTCTGGCATGGTCAAGATCTCCTCATACAATTGACCCTATTCATTTTCAGAACCTTTCCTCTCTCAGCTTCCTGTATGATTCCATGCTTTCCTCAAAAATCTCCATCCGTTTAATCACTTCAGCGGGATTGAAGAGCCTCAGATCCACAATATCCCCGCTTACGATCATCGACGGGATCTTTAACTTCTGCTTCATCTTCTCTTGAAGGTATAATTGATGCGTGGAGGTACTCCGGCAAGTGAGAGGCAAATGGAAGAAAGCGCCGTCACACCTATATTCTCTGGCAAATTTCAAAAGGGGATAACCCATGTAGCCATAGTACTCCCCTTCTTCTAAGGCATCTTTAAAATAGGCAGTATGGAAATGGAAACTGAATCGAGCAATGTGTTCAAGAGGATCAGAAATCCCGCTCAAGTCAAGAGGCGGAGGAGGATGATAGCTCCAGCTTTCGATCACGAAATTCCATCCTCGTTCAGCCATGTTTTCAAAGACGCTTAAACTATGCCAAGGAGGAAGTTCGCTGAAGAGAAGGCGGAACCTTTCCTCTGTTTGAATGCTACTGACTTTGTGATCGACCCTCTCCTTCACCTCCTTCCACATTTTTTTATAGAGAATCAGTGTCTCTGCGGGTTTTCCAGCAAGAAAGAGAGAGGGAGGCATTGCACTCCAAAAGTCTCGAGAGTGCATGGGGCAGGGAATGGCTTTACGGAGTTCATTAATCTCGAACCAAACCCGATTCATCTCTTCGATATCGTGGACGGTTTTTTCCAATCGGTCCCAGTCCATCTTCACCCCTAGGGTACGTTCAAGGAAATGGACAAATTCCTTCAACTCCTCAACGATGAATTGAATACATCGCTCGTAAACTCCGTCTCTGAAGAACTCTTTCACTCCAGGAATAGGCATGTCCAATACCCAGACAGGAACATCAAGGTATCTCCCCAATGCCTGAAACCATTTATAACGTGCATCGCAGCCAATGTTCGAGGAGAGGAGGAAGATGGGTTTAGGCATCCCACCAACAGGTGCTTCTGGCGGGATCTCTCCTTTCAGTTCCTTAGTCATCCTTGAAACATATCCAAAACAATTTCTTGCATATCCACAGAGATGTGAAGGGAAGCCATCTGCATCGGCTCGATTGAGGTAAGATTCCGCAACTCCTTCTGCAGCACAAATAGCGCCGAAATTCTCAGGATAGACAGTTTCGAGTTCCATGGCTCTGAGGATTGGGTCTCCATACCATGCATTGATCATGGCCCAAGCAACTGGTCTCCCCATTTGGATCGCTTCAATGCTTTTCTTATAGGTCTCATCAATTTTTGTTCGAAGGGGAAGAAATGACTTTAACCTATTTATATATTTCTTTTTTTCCTCTCCGCCCACCATTGCCTCCGTTTACCTCTAATTAAAAACTCCCTCCCCGGACAACTGTATGAACTCCTCATCAGAGAGGCCTAAGATTTCAGTATAAACATAGTAATTGTCCTGTCCTAAGCAGGGTGCGGCCTGTTTAAGCTCTGACGGAGTCTTTGAGAGTTTGAAAGGAAGACTTTCAACGCTATGAAGGCCCATCTCGGGATGTTCCAGTTTCCAGAAATGCTGCCGAGCGTTCAACTGGGGGTCCCCATAGACCCCTTCATTGTTTCGGACGACCCCTGCAGGAACCCCTGCCTCCTGCATCCACCTCATCACCTCTTCAGCAGAAAGCTTCTTAGTCCATTCTTCGATGAATTGATCCAATTCATCTTCATTCTCTTTTCTTGCTGAAAAGGTTTGGAATTTCTGATCCTTCGTCCAATCAGGATTTGAGAGGACCCTGCAGAAAGCTTCCCATTCTTCATCGGTGAACACAGCAATGGCACACCAGGAATCTTCTCCCAGACAGCGGTAAACTCCATGAGGAGCAGCATAGGGACTTCGATTTCCCATCCGATGATGAACCCGTTGATTGACTCCATAATCTAAAATGAGGGGAGCTAAAAAATGGACTGCGCATTCATACTGGGAAAGATCGATATACTGCCCTTTGCCTGTCCTGCGACGGTAATCCAGGGCTGCGACCAAGGCTGCTGTCCCAAAGTAGGGTGCGATAAAATCCGTATAGGCACCATAAACCATGGCAGGGCCTCGGTCTGGCCAATTGGTGAGGTGAACAAAACCAGCCAATGAAGTTAACTGAACTCCGTAACTTGGTTGTTGTGCCCTTGGGCCGGTCTGCCCCTGAGCGGAAGTGCTCATCATGATGATGTCAGGCTTTATCTTAGCCATCTCTTCATAGCCAAGATTCCACCTCTTGATGACTCCAGGGGTAAAGCTTTCAATCACAATATCAGCCCATCTGACAAGCTTCTCAACAACCGGCCGTGCTTTTGGATGGCTCAGATTGAGGCTTATTCCATACTTATTAGTATTATACTTGGCGAACCAACCACTCCTGTTGATCCCGGGTTTATTCTCCTGAAATGGAGGTGTTTGCCTTAAGGTATCCGGTCTGGTAGAGGATTCGATCTTGATGACCGTTGCCCCATGGTCTGAAAAATATTTTATGATAAACGGGCCTGCAGCAAGCCATGCAAACTCAGCAATCTTAATTCCCTCAAAAGCTTGTTTAACCACTTCTTTTCTTCTCGCCTCTCTCAAATGACTCCATTCTGTTTCAGGGAAATGAGCTTCTCCCTGGATAATCCCAATCTCTTTTGGTAAATCTCTTCATTATGCTCACCAATGAGTGGAGCTCGATGGCAAGGACCACATGAAGCCTGAGAAAATTTTGCGAAGGGGCCCGGATAGGTGATGGTCGTTTCCAGTTCCGGATGCTCCAATTCTCTCCAAAAATTTCTTATTGAAAGATGAGGGTCCTTAAGGATGTCCTCGTTCGTATTGACGGGCAAGAGCTGAATACGTCTTCTGGCCGCTTCTTCACAGAGTTCTGTTTTCGTATGCGCCAGAAAGAACTGCCCAATGGGTTTCTCTGCAAGATCATATTCCTCTTGGGTGACTTTCCCTAAATCGAGCTCTTCCCATTTCCTCTGCCGAAGGTAGTCATCCCCCACCCCCTCACAATCCATCCATTCGACTAGAGTCTTCATAAATCCTGCGCCGGCCTTCCCCCCCATCACCCGAAAGGAGATAAACCCATCCTTACACGGCCATATCTCTCTCAACTTAGCGCCCGTAGTGGGTCGGACACGAAGCTGTCCGGTTCGCCCCACCTTGAGCCGGTTCATTTCCCAGATCTGGGCAATTTCTGCGGTTGTCCACTCCACGCACTGTTGGGCTGAAACATCCACATGCTGTCCCTCGCCCGTGGTTTCCCGGTAATAATGAGCAATGAGTGTAGATGCAGCGGCCGCTGCTCCTGCATGCATATAGGACTGAGGAAAACTGATCCTCACTGGCGCTCGATCCGAATCGCCACAGATATTGAGCATCCCCCCTAGTGCCCACACTATGAGGTCTGGTCCTTTAAAATTTTTATATGGACCATCCTGACCAAAAGGGCTGATCGAAGTCATGATGATTCGTGGGTTGATTCTGCTCAATGTCAAATATCCCAAATTTAGCTGTTCCATGTAACCTGGATAAAAAGATTCGATGACGAAATCAACCTTTTCAGCCATTCCGAGAAAGAGGTTTCTCCCCTCACTTTTTTCAATATCCAAGGTGATGCTTTTTTTGCCAGTGTTGAAAGCAAACCAATAAAGGCTCTTCTCTGGATGGGAGATATCTTTATAAAAAGGACCGATCTGCCGTGATGGATCTCCCCCTGGCTTCTCTATTTTGATGACCTCTGCTCCTAAATCCGTGAGAATCTTTCCGCACAGAAATCCTTTCTCATCCGTCAGGTCAAGAGCGAGAAAAGGTCCCAGCATTAAATCCTGTTTACTTTCCATTTGAGAGTGAGATGTTCTTTCCATAGCCTTGAACTTTTAAATCCTTTATCTCCCAAAGATCGCCACGGCGCAGTTAAATTCTCCGGGCTGTCCCCCTTGACAATGAACCAGGCCAAGTTGTGGATCCTTTAACTGTCGAGGTCCTGCTTTGTACAGAAGCTGGTTGTATATCTCATAAGTCATGCGAAGGCCGCTCGCGCCGATGGGATGCCCAAAAGCCTTCAGACCTCCATCTGTATTGACTGGTAAATTGCCCTTGAGTGTAAAAACACCCTCTTCCACATAATCTTTGGCTGATCCTTTGGGACAAAATCCCAAATCTTCGTAAGTGACGAGCTCTGTAATTGTGAAGCAGTCATGAACCTCTGCTAGGCTAATTTCCTTCGCAGGGTCACGGATACCAACCTCCTGATAGGCCATTCTGCTTGCCTTGACGGTCTCCTCCCAGTGAACAAAGTCATAATTCTGATCAATGGCACCCGATGCTCCTACGGAGACTCCGAATCCCTTTACCAGAATGTAATCCTTTTTGAGACTGCGTGCGATATCCGGTCGTGTCACGATGGCTGCAGCAGCTCCATCGGTTACTCCACAACAATCCAATAAGCCTAATGGCCAAGCGACAATGGGAGCTTTCATTACCTGCTCTAAAGTAACCTCCCTCTGAAATTGAGCCTTCGGATGAAGGCTTCCATTGTAATGATTCTTCACCGCGATTCGGGCCATAGCTCTTTTGCCTTCTTCAGGGTTTATCTTGAATTGATAAAAATACCGATTGGCTGCTTGGGCATAGCTTCCCGGCGCTGTCCGATTCAGGGGAATTTTTGGTCCGGAAGGTAATCCACTGGTGGGAGGAAACAATCCAGAAGCCCCTGAATCCTTCAACTTTTCCATGCCTACGGCCAAGACAATGTCATATTCCCCAGCAGCGACTGCAAAGCAGGCTTCTTTCAGAGCCTCTACTCCCGAGGCGCACTTGTTTTCCACTCTCGTTGCCGGGATAAAGTCTAAACTGAGTGGGTAAACCAGGCCGGTTGCTGACCAGGCAGTGGACATGCTTCCTATCCATCCAGCCTGAATCTCTTTGAGATGAATGCCCGCATCTTCCAGTGCCTCGGTGACAGCCTCAACGACGAGATCATCGCCACTCTTATCCCATAGCTCACCAAATTTTGTGCAACCCATACCCACGATGGCACATTTATCCTTGATCCCCATCCTTCCCTCCTATTAATTTAGGCGATTGGCCTAGGTTTCCATCCATAGTGATATAACCCGCCAGCAAATTGTTCACGGCGGAAGGTCATCTCTACAGGCATTCCAATTGTCACCTTTTCCGGTTCACCACAATCGGTTAGCCAATTTTGGACTCGTCCCCCCTGATCGAGATCGATCACCACATAGACACTTGGACGATCGACATTTGCAGTCAGATGGTCAATGCTTAGTGTGAAAACCTTGCCCAGGCTACCCGATAAATTCACCTCTTCAAAATTATCCTTCGCCTTACACTTGATACAAACTCTTCGAGCTGGATAATGGATCGTACCGCATTCTCGACATTTTGCCCCATACATGGAAAGCCTTCCCTTATTCTCTCTCCAAAGGGCTGGTGGAGTGGGATATAAACTGGGAGGTCTTGAAGAAGGCTGGACTTGAATCAGCTCCCGATAGGTCAAATATTTGGCATAACTTGCTAGCTCCTTCTTCCATTTGAGCTGAGCCTCAACCATTGGTCTGCTTTTTTCCCGAAATTTATTTATCTCTTCAGTGACTGTAAGGACAAAAGCATCCGCTCCATCTCCATAATTGGCTATCAGAAGTTTATCTCCTGGAGAGGCTGTGTCTAAAACTGCTGCCAAGGATAGTAAGATTGAAGCGACGCCTGTGTTTCCCACGATGTTAAAGAGATGATCGGCAACGACTTCTTTTGGGGCTTTAATGGTGCGCGCCAACTCCGCATGTCTCCTTCCATCGGGTGCGTTGAAAATCAACTTAGAAAAGTCTTTAGGTTGAAGCCCATACTTTTTAAGGAGTTCATGGATCACCTCAGACATCACACGTAAGTAACCTTCACTGTGAATGAAACGATCCTCCCAGGACTGAACAAAGGTGTCGCGGTCCGCCCTCCACATATCTATAAAATTTTCAAAAACGCCATAATAACCATCAATCGAGGCAATGACATCCTTGTTTCCTATGAGGAGTGCTCCTGCTCCGTCTCCGAGGATCTGCTCTAAATTGCCTCCTGGATAACCGAGACGGAAATCCGAAGCCGTGATCAGAATATCGCCTTTTCTATTGGATTCCATGCTTTGCCAGGCTGTTTTTAAAGCAATAGTCGCTGCTCTTATTGAATTCCCGCAGTCAACTGTAAAACAATGGCGAGGGAGATCTAATGCCGTGGCTACGATGGTGGCTGACTGTTTCTCTTTGTAAGGAAAACTCGTTGAGGCAAAAAATAGTTCGGAAATAGATTCTCGCTCATAGGATCTCACCCTTAAGCAATTTATCCCTGCCCCAACGGCCATGGTCACAGCATCTTCATCCCAGTTCGCCACGGCCCTCTCACCATGCTCAGCAGGGCTACTTCCCCAATATTGAGCGATGCTCTGTCTGCTCAAACGTAAAAAGGGAATATGAACACCGAAAGATTTGATACCGATCATCTCAACCCCCGTGTCTTTGAACATTTCTTTTACGGCTTTGACAACACATCCTTCCAGTAGTCGTAAATCTTTGCATAACCGGCTCGGACCATGGCTCTTACGAGAGGATGGAGGCGTCCCTTCTCTGGGCCTTGCTCTCTTATGGCATCCTCTTCTGAGGAAGCCCGAATGGCCCATCCTCCCACCATATCAACCAACTCAAGGGGACCCATGGGAAGGTTATAACCAAGTTTGAGAGCCTTATCGATCTCCCCGGGGGAGGCAACCCTCTCCCATACCATTTGGATGGCTTCGTCGGTTAAGGCCCGATAGGCCCGGTTGGCCAGAAATCCATAGCTCGTGTCTTTGCAGACAACAGGTTCTTTTCCCAGTCTCTTTGCCAAGTCACAGGCAACTTCAATGGTCTCATTAGAAGTACGCGCCCCTCTGACCACTTCAACCAGCCGCATCACAGCTACTGGATTGAAGAAATGGATTCCCACTACCTCCTCTGGTCTTTTCGTAGCGGAGGCCATCTCCGAGATGTTCAGATAAGAAGTATTTGAGGCCAGAATGGCATGGCCCGGAGTGCTCTTATCAAGCTTCTTAAAGATTTCTTTCTTTAAAGACATCTTTTCTATGACCGCTTCAATCACCAGATCAGCCCCTTTGGAAGCTTCTTCGATGCTCGTGCTCCCTTTGATTCGATTTACAATATTTTTCTTCTCTTCCGGGGTCAGTTTACCTTTCGAAACAAAGAACCGATCCAATCTTTCCTCAATGTACTGAAACCCCTTTTTCACTAGTTCATCATTGATATCCACCATCCATACCTCATAGCCTCCCATGCGGGAAAGGACTTCAGCAATCTGGGCGCCCATGGCGCCTGCTCCGATGACTGTGGTTTTTTTAATGTCCTGAATCTTCATGCCCCCTCCTTCACTTAAAAAGGTTATGTTCCATTCGACTTTCTTACAGCCCCTTTCCCTATCGGCCTCCATGAGAACGAGAAATCTTTCCTGGAGGTCTGAGAAGCGAAGCTGAGATGATTGCAGCAATGATTGCGATGATGCACACGATCACCATATAGTCATAAGAATGGGTGGTATCGAAAATATATCCTCCTAGGTAAGGACCAATCGCTACACCCATTCCAGCGAAAATGACAGCAAATCCCAGGATTGAGCCTGTAGCTTTAAACCCAAAGTAGTCAGCCGGGAAAGCAGCGATCACACCCGTCCATCCTCCTGAACTGAGTCCAAATAAAATCGCAAAGAGGAAAAGCATCCATACTTCCGTAGAAAAGAGAAGCCAGATGAAAGCGATGAATTGAAAGATGAACTCAGTGATGAGGATCCTTTTTCTCCCCACTTTATCCGAGAAAAAACCCGCGCTGATTCTTCCAATGATACTTGTCGCTCCGATCACACCACCCAGAATCCCAGCGGTCATCAGTGACATTCCTCGATCCGTAGCCAGCGGGACAATATGAATCATCACCGCCCATAGGGCAAGGGCGATGAAGAGCCAAGAAAAACCTAAAGCCCAGAAAGCCCTCGTCCGAAAGGCCTCGGAAAAGGAAAGTCCTTCAAGTTTTCCCGATTCCGTGGATCCACGAGGAACTTCCTTCATAAACTTCACAATCGGTATGAAGATCACCCAGGCAAGAATCCCTAAGACGGTGTAAGCCGTTCTCCATCCAAAGGATGAGATCAACCAGGCGCACAGAGGAGAAAAAATCAACGATCCAGCGCCCAGCCCTGCAGCGGTGAGCCCGATGGCCAATCCTCTCTTAGCCTTAAACCATCGTGAAACCGTAGACATAACTGGAATATATACACTCGCAATCCCTATCGAAAAAAGAACTCCATAGAAGAGGTAGAGGTCCCAAATGGTAGTGACATATCTCATCAGGATCACCGAGAGCCCAAGGCAGAAGCCTCCTATGGTCAAGAGCAGCTTTGGACCAAATCGATCACAGAGCTTGCCGGCAAAAAGAGCCAAGAGATTATGAAAGATGGCATAAAATCCAAATGGTCCCGCGGTCACAGACCGGTTCCATCCAAATTCGTTACTCATCGGTTTAAAAAAAATACCATAGGCATAGACCAGACCAAAACCCACGAGATTGGCTAGGAAAGCCATAGCTACAACGATCCATCCATAGTAAGAAACCTCTAATTCTGCAGAGCGATATTGGGTCAAGAAGTCCCCTTTCCGTGCTTTGCCCTGTACAGATCTTTTACCTGAGGGTTGACAAAATTTCGAGGCCATTCTCCATGAAAGAGTCGGATGACTTCCTCAATGGGTCGTTTGCGCAATTCCAAATTCGCTTCTACTGAAGCGAAGGCCGAGTGACCGGTTAAAATCACATTGTTCAATTGGAGGATGGGATCATTGGGATCTGGCGGCTCCGGGTCTAAAACATCCAAGGCGGCTCCTGCGATTATCCGCTGAGAAAGCGCTGTATAAAGTCCGTTTCTTTCAACAACAGGACCCCGGGATGTGTTGATCAAATAGGCTGTAGACTTCATCTTCTTGAATTGGGCCATTCCGATGAGACCCTGGGTCTCCCTTGTCAAATTTGCATGAACCGACACAAAATCGGATTGGGAGAGAAGGACATCCAGTTCAACAGGTTCCACGCCCATCTGAGTAGGGATATCTGGAGAGACATAAGGATCATAAGTCAAAATTCTGGATACAAGCCCCCTTACCTTTGGAACAATGGTTTGCGGAATTCGACCAAAACCGATCAGACCTAATGTTTGAGTATGTAACCTGTGCATCATCGGGTATATCTCATATCGCATTTCTGGCCGTTCCACAGTGCATTTTCCTTCTCTGACTAACCGATCAAGAGGAAAGAGCTTTCTTGCACAGGCTAACATCAAAGCGATGGTATGTTCTGCAACCTCATCCAAGCAGTAATCAGCAACATTGGCCACACAAATACCTTGTTCCGTCGCTGCCTCCACATCGATGCCTTCGTAACCAATTCCTATGTTGGCGATGATCCTACAGCGATGGACCCTTTTGATGACCTGATGAGTTATCTTTTGGTAGAGAGAGATGGTGATGAGGGCATCTGCATCGCCGGCCAAATCAATGATTTCTTCTTCGCTGTTGCATTGCCTTTTGATAAAATGGGCCTGGATATCCGCAAAACTCTTCTCATTAATATCCGCATAGGCTGGAAGATCTAAGGTCATCACTACTTTCCAGGTCATGCCTTCTCTCTCTTCACTCACTCTTCAAATTTAATCTTGCTATGTCTACTCCCTTTTCTAAAGCCTGCTTATTGAAGGCCAGGGCTTTTGCCCTGCCCACAAACTTTTTTTCCAACTGGGCATGGATTTTTCCAATCGGCATTGCCTGGGTGATCTCGAGATAAGCTCCGAGGAGAATTAAATTGGCAGCCTGGATATTACCCATCCTATTTGCCGTCTCAATCGCAGGGACGGGGAATAATTGGATATCTGTTCGTTTTATCTCGTCCTGAAGTCCAGCTGTTTCAAAGATGAGAGAACCTCCGGGCTTGACTCGATCGAGGAAGGTTGGGAGTTGGGAAATGGCCATCACCACCACGACCTCTGCTTGAGAAAGCAGAAAGGAAGCAATTTCCTCTCTTGAGAAAATCACAGTGCACTCAGAAGCTCCCCCTCTTACCGCCGCTCGATAGGAGGGCAACCAGGTGACATGGCGATAATCAGCCATAGCCGCCTCTGCCAACAACTGACCAGCAGTGAGCACTCCTTGCCCTCCAATTCCTGCCATGATCACTTCAAACCGACTATCTGCCATCTCCATCGCTTTCCTGACTTAGATCGGATTCAGGTTTTGTCCACATCCTTGAATTCCCCAAGGGGAAACTCCTTAATTACTTCTTCCTGGATCCATTTCAGGGAATCAACCGGCTTTAATCTCCAATTAGCAGGGCACGCCACCAAAACTTCAACAAAGGTCATTCCAACATCGTCCATCTGTCTCTTCAGAGCCTTTCTAATAAATTTTTTTGTCTGCTGATACTGGGCAGCAGTCGTCAGGGCGCCTCGGGCAGCATAACAAACTCCTCGCATGGTGGCGACCAGTTCAGGAACATGAAGAGGATAGCCATGGCTGGGAGTTCTGCCCTCGGGGGTGGAAGTGGTTTTTTGGCCCATAAGGGTTGTAGGACCCATCTGTCCCCCCGTTGTTCCATAATTCGTATTGTTAAGCATGAAGATTGAAATTTTTTCACAGCGGTGACAGGCACCTAAGAACCCTTCGCTTCCAATGGAGGCGCAGTCCCCATCTCCTTGGACCGTGAAGACAATAGGCTTCCCATCCAGCGCATGTTTAATTCCTGTGGCGGCGTCCGCAGCGCGGCCGTGAATGACCTGAACGACATCAATATCAAGGGGCATGCATAATCGTGCGTGACAACCCACACCGGTCACCCCAATGGCATAATCCTCAATGTCTAATGCGTCAATCACTTCCGCTAATAACCGTTCCATAAGAGGATGTTGGCATCCTGGACAGTAGGGGTATCTTCCCACACTGCGATTCCATAATCTCGGATTTCCGGAAACCAATACCTTTTGCGTCACCTGTACTCCTTTTATAACAATCGTTTCATCTCTTCAAAAACCGTGTGGGGCAGAATCATTCCTGCAGGAGTCGGCAGATGACGTGCAAACAATCCAAGATGATGAACTTCTGCCTCACCCTGAGAAGCATTCCTGACATCCTCTATCATTTGTCCTTCTATATTATCTTCAATGACTAAGAATTTTTCTGCACCTTTTTCGATGGCCTCTGAGATAGCCTTCTCTGGAAAAGGCCATAGGGTAATAGGGCGAATAAATCCTACCCCGAGCCCCTGAGCACGCGCCTCGTTCACAGCCTCTTTGGATACCCTCGAAGTATATCCGTAAGCAACAACCCATAGCTTGCAGTCATCCTGTTGAGTCATTTCAACCCTTACTTCAGATTTCATCTTTTCCACCTTATCGTACCAATGTTTGGCAAAACTCATCATGGTGGGATAAGGTTCCCTCCCCTGGACAACAGCGGCAAAAGTGACATAACGACGTTTCTTGTCATTCTGTTGCCCCTTCCCTCGGACGGCCCATTCCTTCTCCGGCAGGGAATCGAACTTCAACTCTCTCAACTCCAAGGGTTCCATGAGATGACCAATGAGGGCATCGGAGAGGATGACGACTGGATTTCGGTATTTATCAGCCAAATAGAAGGCCAGTTGGACTAGATCATAGGTCTCCTGGACCGAGGCTGGAGCCAAGACGATATTTCGATAACCACTTCCACCCCCTCCTCTTGTCGCTGAAAGATAATCAGCCTGAGCGTGCTGTACGCTCGGTGCACCTGGTGTCCCTCCCCTTTGTACCAAGACAATCACACAAGGCAGTTCCGCAGCACAGAGATTTGCGATGCCTTCTTGCATCAATCCCCAGCCAGGTCCTGAGGTAGAAGTAATAACCCTCTTCCCAGTGGCTGCGGCTCCGTAGACCATGTTGATCGCACCGACTTCAGATTGGGCCTGAACAAAAGCCCTTCCCATTTTTGGAAATTTTTGAGCAAACCACTCAAACGTCTCGTTCTGAGGAGTGATGGGATAACCGAAGAAGGCATGGCAGCCCGCAGTTAATGCTGCCTCTCCCACTGCCTCATTTCCTTGAATAAATACTCTCTCCATGAATGAGTTATCCTTGTTTGGACTTTCTGGTCTTCTTTTCTTTTTCCTTCTCTGCCTTTATTTGATAAACTTCAATTGTAAATTCTGGGCACATCTGGCCACAAATCCCACACCCTTTGCATTTCTCTCGATGGTTAAAGGTCGGTAGCAAAAATCCTTCTGGACTCACTTTCTCTCCGGTAATGACAATGTAACCTTGAGGACAAAAGACCTCACAGTAGCCACATCCCTTACAATATTTCTCATGAATAACGATTTGACCCGTTGGCATGCCTCGTCACCTAAAATCCTTTAGATAACCCCCTCATCCCTCAGTTGAATGATCTCTTCCCAATCATAACCCTTCTCTAAGAGGATCTCCTCCGTGTGCTGGCCAAATTCAGGTGCTGGCAAGCGGAGTCTCGCCGGACTCTTATGAAACTTGATGGGCATGCCCACCGCTTTGATCTTCCCCAAGGCCGGATGGTCAAACTCCGTAATATATTCATTCTCCAAGACCTGTGAATCCGTGATTAAATCCTCCAGGGTGTTCACCGGTGAACAAATGATATCCCCGGCATTCTTAAGAATTTTTAACCATTCTGAAGAACTCTTCGTAAGAAAAACGGAATCTAGAATGGTGATGAGCTCTTCACAATTTTTTCTTCTCGCTTCCATGTCCCTGAAACGGGGATCTTCAACGAGATGGTTTAGATAGAGAGCCTGGCAAAATATGGACCAATACCGATCGGGTTGAAGCATCGCTAACGCGATCCATTTTTGATCGCCGCACTGATAGATATTCCATAAAGGGTTGTACGCTTTTTTACGACTCACCCTTGGCGGAGCATGACCAGAGACAATCGTTCCAAACACATCCAGACCTAAAAGATGGATGCCACTTCCCAAATGAGAAACTTCGATCTCCTGCCCAAACCCAATCCTCTCCCGAGTGACTAGGGCAGCGAGGATTCCAAAGGCCAACATGATCGCCCCAATTTGGTCAGCAATACCAGCTCCATAGACCACAGGAGGGGAATCCGGCTCTCCAGCAATCGTCATCATTCCGGATCTCGCCTGGCCTAGATAGTCGAAAGCTGGATCCTTGGCATCAGGGCCTTTTGAACCAAAGCCCGTCGCCGAGGCATAGATCAATTTCGGATTGTGCTTCGACAGGACGCTATAGTCTATTCCCAGTTCTGTGGCAACACCCAACCGAAAATTCTGTATAAACACATCTGTCTCTTCGATTAACTTGAATAGGATCTCTTTCCCTTTCGGCTTTTTGAGATCAAGAGTCAGGCTTCTTTTATTACGATTATTGTATTCAAAATACCAACTCCGCCCTTGTGGCAACTCTACAGGGATTCCACGGATCCACTTGATCCCTCTTCCGGGATCTCCCTGGGTCCGTTCCTCGACCTTGATCACCTCTGCGCCTAAATCTCCTAAAAAGGCTCCTGCAGAAGGTCCCATCTGCCAGATTCCACATTCAACAATCTTGATCCCCTCAAGCGGCCCGTCCATCTTAAATCTCCCTCATCTTCGGAAATGGGGTTCCCTTTTTTCAAAAAAGGCTTTTACTCCCTCTCGGTGGTCATCCGTCGTAAAACATATATTCTGCATCAGCCCTTCCAGCTCAGTTTGTTCCTGAAGGGATGAAATCAATTCTCTATAGACAGCTCTCTTGATCAGTCGAAGAGCGACTCTTGGACCTTTGGCGATCCGCGATGCCATAGCAAATGCTTCTTCCATAAGCTTTTCATGGGGAACGATCTTATTCACTAGCCCGATGCGATGAGCCTCCTGGACATCCACCCCCCCTGCTGTATAGAAAAGTTCAAGGGCTTTTCCCATTCCAATGGTTCTGGGTAAAAGATACGTTAACCCTACATCTGGAATGAGACCCATTCTGGCAAAAGCAAGAATGAACTTAGCCCGTTCTGAAGCAATCCTTAAATCACATAAAAGAGCTATGGAAATACCCGCTCCTGCAGCAACTCCATTGATCGCAGCAACAATGGGCTTGTCCACTTTTGCGATCTCAACTGCCCAAGCACCAAACCGATCAATGGAAGTTCTCCTCTTTTTAGGCTGATCTTCTTCTTTGATTTGCTTTGCAAATTTCTCGATGTCCCCGCCTGCACAAAAGGCTTTTCCTGCACCCGTTAGAACGATCACTCCGATCTGCTTATCTCTCTCAGCTTCTTTTAGCGCTTCAATCAATTCCTCCCTCAACTTCGGAGTAAGAGGGTTACGTTTTTCCGGCCGATTCAATGTGATAAGAGCGATTCGGGACTTCTTCCTCTCGTATTTGATATATTGGTAAGCCATCTCCTTATGCCTATTTTATACCTCAGCTATTCTCCTTTATAATTAGGCTTTCGCTTTTCAGCAAAAGCCTTGGGTCCTTCCCAGGCATCTTCAGATTCTCTTACTTTGCTCAACAGAAGGGTTTCAAAACGTAGGGCTTCGTTTAAGGGCATTTGAATTCCTTTATATGCTGCTTCTTTAACCGCCCTAACTGCCAAAGGACCGTTTTCGTTGATTCGATTGGCAAGGGCAAGGGCAGTGGGCATCAAATCAGCTAAGGGGACTACTCGGTTTACCAAACCAACCCGAAAAGCTTCCTGGGCGCTGATGAGATCACCGGTCATCAAGATCTCCAAAGCGATGCCAAAAGGAATGAAGCGTGGGAGCCGTTGGGTCCCACCTGCACCAGGAATGATCGCTTGGGTTACCTCTCGAAAACCCAATTGGGCATGCTCTGCAGCAATCCGGATGTCACAGGCTAAGGCCAACTCCAATCCCGCGCCAATGGCAAAACCATTGATCGCTGCAATCACCGGCTTGGGCATCTCCAGATATTTCGTGGGCGTTGCCTCTGGCAAAGCCGACACAAATGGACGTCCTTCTTTCTCAGCCTCTGCCTTCAGTCGGGCCATCTCTTTAAGGTCCTGTCCTGCACAAAAGGCCTTGTCCCCTGAGGCCGTCAAGATGATCGTCCATATCTCCGGATCATTCTTAAGATCGACCCATGCCTCCGTGATCTCTCTCCAGGCTTGGTAATTCATTGCATTAAAAGATTCAGGCCGATTTAATGTTACTATCGCATTTCTATCTCTCTTCTCAATAAGTACAACGGCCATCCCTCTTTCCTCCTCTCCTATTAAATAATCTTCAGAGAATGCTGAGTTTTGGACTTCTTTATATATTTTACAAGGTAGACCACTCCTACTAAGGCAGCACCGAAAATACTGATAAGATAGTTTGGATGTAATAGGCCAAGTCCTCCAAGACCGACAGGAATTCGTTCTAAAATCCCTATCTTCCCAAAACCGTAGAGGTAGCCCTCAACCATCATGCCGAAGCACACAACGCCCAGTGCTGCTGTAAAAAAAACGATGATGATATCGGCTGGGGAGCCACTCATGAGAAGAGCGGGATGGTAGACAAAAAAGTAGGGCACGATGTAGGAGAGCAATGTAATCCGCATGGCTGTGAAGCCTGTTTTTATTGGATCTGTCCCTGCAATCCCTGCAGCGGCAAAGACACCTACTCCTACAAAAGGGGTGATCAATGAGAGGCAGGCGTAGTAAAAAATGAAAAGGTGGGCCCCAATAGGCGACAAACCCAACTTGACCATCACAGGACCAACGAGCAAGGCCAAAACGAGATAGGCGGCAAGGGTGGTCATGCCCATGGCCAAGATCGTGCAGATGATCATGCAAGAGATTAATAAAAGAATGAGATGTTCTCCAGCTAACGTTTCAAGTACAGTTGCTATGCCGATACCTAAGCTTGTTAGTCCCACCATTCCTATAATAATCCCAGCCGTGGCACAAGCGATCGTCACCAATACCATCTCTTGCGAAATCTTTACTAATGCTTCAAATATTTTTCGAGGCCCCATCCGGTAATCTTTTTTGAAAAGGGTGATGATGAAGAGGAGGCCGATGGCATAAAGACAAGCCTTCATCGGTGACCACTTCTCTTCAAGTAAATAAATTAATAGGAAAAGGGAAGCCACCAGATACCAACCTGATTTAAGTGTCTTCCAGATGTTGGGCAACTGTGATCTTGGAATTCCAACAATGCCTGTTCTGGCAGCTGTCAAATCTACTGCTACAAAGAGACTGACATAGTAAAGGGTGGCAGGTATAAAGGCAGCCAAGCAGACATCCCAATATGGAATATCGAGGATTTCAGCCATCACAAAAGCAGCGGTCCCCATGACCGGAGGCATGATCTGTCCACCGCATGAGGAAACGGCCTCAATGGCTGCAGCCATCTGGGCCTTGTAACCAGCTCTTTGCATCAAAGGTATGGTAAAAGGACCATCCACCGTCACATTGGCCACCACACTGCCACTGATCATTCCGAAAAGACCGCTGCTCACCACTGATATCTTAGCAGGACCCCCTCTTACTGTTCCGAAAAGGGCAAAGGGGAAATCAGAGAAGAATTGGACTGCGCCAGAAACGCTTAGAAAACCTGCAAAGGCTATAAATAAGACGATCGTAGTGGAACAAACGTACAATGCTGTCCCGAAAATGCCTCGTGGGGTTAAGGTGACCCAGGTGAGGATATAATCCAATTTGAAGCCCCCATGACGAATTACTTCTGGCAGATGGGGCCCGAGAACTCCATAGGATAAAAAGAGAACGGCTAATATGACAAGAGGCCAACCAAGAGTTCGGCGAGTCGCTTCAAGGAGAAGGATGAGAACAATTGTCCCCACCACAAGATCGAAAGGAGTGCCCACAACGGTGCTAAGCAATGCTATCTCTCTCCACATCAGACAGAATATCGTAATTGCTGAAAGCAGAGCGAGAACAATATCGATGAAAAACGTCCATCCCCTCGGCCGTTTCTTAAACATCGGTTTGTTAATATAGCAAAATACGAGGCAGGTCATGAGAATGACCCCCCGCTGCACCATTGGAGTGAATTGGCCAAAATAGGCAGTGTACAGGTAAAAAGCCGTTGTCCCAGCACCTAGTGCTGACAAAACAGCACTTAGAAATGGACCCTTATTTTTCCTTTTATCTTCCTCCATCCTCTCTCTCCAAATTTCGTTTATGGAATATATAATGGCTTGTGTAACCTATGATCCCATCCGATAAAATCCAATCCTCTTTTATATCTGTACATTTGCTCTATGGAGAGTGGAGGCGAACTGTTGCCTCCGCTCTCATCTAAATAAGTGCCCCCTTTTCTACTTAAGCATTCCTGTTTCTTTAAAGTATTTTAAGGCTCCAGGATGCCGAGGAACAGGTCCGGTCAAAGGAACAAATGCCTTGTTGGAGGCGTCTCCACAAGCTCGTTTATGGATGGCAATAGCCTCACCCGTATGCTCCCACCATATCTTACATAGCTCATAGACTGCATAATCAGGAACGCTTTTATCTGCTAAGAAGAAGCCTGCTACACCGAAGGTGGGTACTTCCTTGTCCATTCCAGGATAAACACCTGGAGTGAAGGTGCTGCGAACAAAATAACCCGGGTAATTCTTTTCAAACTTCTGCATGATATTTTCTGAGATAGGAATGAGTCGACATTTCTCACTTGTGAAGAGATCGACAAAAGAGGGATTTCCAAAACCTATCCCAACCGTAATGGCATCATAGGTGCCATCTGTAAGGCCGGTAGACATATCCCCTGTACTTGCGGAATAACGATATTTCCGTTTTATTCCGGTTGCCTCATCTAAGATTTGGCTCATGTTATGGGCTAAAGAACCCGGGGAATACATAACCGTCGTTTTACCTTCCAAATCCTCCAGCTTTTTAATCGGAGATTTGTCAAGAACGACAATATGATAAGGAACGATAATGGTCGCCCATAAGAGTCTTAAATCTTTATAGGGTTTCCCTTTAAATTCTTTTATGCCCTCTACCTGCCAGGCTGTCTGGAAACCCGAAGCCCACCCTATCTGGCATACATGGTCTGCCATGAGTTTCTGGTTATCCAGCCAGCTTTTTGTAATCATCAGGTCGAATTTCAGAAAATCACTATACTTCTCAAACTTTTTCAACGCTAAAGAGATCATATGACCGGCCACCTGTTCTGGGCCCACTGCAATTCTCATGGTCACAGGGGCTCGCTTCTGTGTCTGGGCTGAGGCTTGTTCAGGAATACTTAGAAGAAAGGGCACTGCGATCAATCCTAAAATGAGGCCAATACTTCCCACCAACACTAAAATACTTTTCTTTTTCATTTTATCCCTCCCACCTCTAATGAATTAGACTTTAACTTACTTTCTCTCTACCTTATGCCAATACTATTTCGTTGTTTTCTCACCTCCTTTCTGAGACGATATAGACATAAATTTATCTCGCTCTTTACCGGCTCTTCCTCGCATTTTATAGCGCAATTTTTTCCCTGTGGGCGTGTATGGAAGTTCATCCACAAATTGATAGTACCGGGGTCTTTTGTAATTGGCTAAGTCGGAATCGTTAAGGCAGTGCTTATCCAATTCTTCAACCGTTGGCATTTCATTCTTCGGAACAATGTAGGCCACTGTGACCTGCCCCCATTTTTCATCAGGCACTCCAATTACCATACTTTCTTTTACTTTGGGATGTTTTTCTAATACCTCTTCCACAGGTTGGGGGAAAATATTTTCCCCACCAGAGACAAACATATCGTCCGTTCTACCCTGAACAGTGATAAAACCATCTTTATCCCAAGTGGAGGTATCTCCCGTATAAAACCATCCTTTATAAAGTTTTTTTTCTTCCTCTTCGGGGCGGTTATAATAACCATCAAACATACCTGGTGTCTTCGTGATGATTTGCCCAATTTCTTTCCCATTTTTTTCCACTAATTCTATAGGTTCGGCTTTCCTTTTCTCCTCATCAAGTTTGATCACTCTCACCTGGACGAAAATAAAAGGTCTTCCAGCAGAACCTGCCTTCTCCTCGATGGGATGAATATCACTCCTCAGACAGAGCGTGCTTGCTGTCTCTGTGGTACCGTAACTGTTGACGACATGCTTGGTAAAAATCTCTTGCCATAAGAGAAATTCACGACTGCTGGCAGGCGATCCCATCGAATGAATCAACCGAAGAGAACTCAGGTCACGTTTTCTCTCCTTTTGGGCAATGACCATGGCATTAAACGTTGCAGGCGCACCCGCCAAGAAGGTAATTCGATGTCTCTCAACATGGTTCAATGCTTCCCCTGCATCAAATTTTTTTAAACCGAAGATATGGGACCCTACTAAAAGGCCTGGTTGTACTACTGTACAGAGTCCTCCCTGGTGAAACCAAGGTGTTAGGTTCATCAGTTTATCTTGACTCGAGTAGTGGTTATTGTGTGCGGCTTTAAAGGCAATGTTTAGTAAAGCGTGGCTGGAAAACTTCACTCCCTTGGGTAATCCCGTCGTCCCTGAGGTATAAAGCCTTTCGATTTCGTCATGAAAAGGGTGGATCTTTTTGATGCGGTCCATGACATCCGGGTCTTCGGTCAATCCATTCTTGACATACTCATCAAATTCAATGGCGTCCCTGATGGATGATCTTTGTGTCGAAAGAATGACCTTCGGTCTATGCTTGGAAATTTGAAGGGCCTTCTCAATGGTCTCATCCAAGTCAGAATCGTAAATAAAGATTTTTGGTGCACTGTCTTCGAGGTGGATCTTGATCTCGCCCGGTGAAAGTCTGAAGTTGATCGGAGAAAAAATCTGTAAATTTTTCCAGGCCCCAAGCATAGCAACAGGTAAATGGAAAGTATTGTAAAGGCATACCATCACCACATCACCCTTTTTAAACCCATCTTTTCTAAATTGATGGCTCAACTGGTTCGTGATGCAGTCCAACTCTCCATAGGTGAAGGTTTTACCTGTTGCCAGACAGGTTAACGCATTCTTCTCAGCAAAATTTTCAAAGGCACCAAGGTATTGGTCAAGATACATATGTTTAGTTTTCTTTAAATCTCCGATAGGAAACTTATTTACCCGTGCCTCTCAATTCAGGAGCAGGGAGCCTCCTCCGCACTGGCCAGTTCCCTTTCTCTCTACTTGGTAAAATAACCGTTGAAAAACCGGGGATGACATCCTCTCCTCTCTGGTTAATCCCATGAGAAAGAACATCGACACAACACTCTTCTTTTTCATCTACATATTTTTTAGTGACTTTCCCTGTAAACCGGACGACATCCGAAAAATAGACAAATTTCCGATATTCTGCATAATTCCGCTTCAACCAACCTTCATCCCCCATCCAGTTCGTAAGGAGGTTGATCAGCCAGGATTGATTTTGAACTCCTGCAGAATAGGGAAAAGGAAGCCCTGCCCCTTGAGCTGCATGCTTATTATAGTGGACGGCATAGATCGGCTCTAAAGCAAAAGTTTCAGGATCACGGAAAGCCCAAGCAGGATGGAGGCGATAGTTGCGGAGTTGAGCACCGTGTGCTGCCAGTTGCACAGGAGTTGCTCCGACGCAGTAGGCAATCATATCCGTTAAACCAAAAGGCCCTTTAATCACAGGAGTTAATTCCTCCCCCACGTTGGTATCTTCCCAGTATCGGACTTCACTACCTCTTACCTTTTCTGCTAAGGTCTCATCCTCAATCTTTCTTAACTCTTCCTCCGTCCAAGGATGAGGAAATTTAAGTTGGGAATATTTGCCAGTCTTCCGGGTTGTTTTTCTTTCCCCTCGCAGAGACCAACTATAAGACCGAGCCACGAGTTCACCTCGTTGGTTATAGAACTCTCCTCTCTGGTATCTCCAGAGGGACTTTCCCGCAAACTTAGTTCGAACCACGTCGAAACCGGCAAGGGTGCTTTTAGGCTTTATATAATCATTCACATAGGCGGGCTTTAAAAATTCCCATTCATTCCCTGAATGCCAGCCGTGGAGACCAGGTAACCCTTCAACTACGTAAGTGGGGTAAACGCTATAAAACCAGTTTGGAGGCGCCACCAACTCCCCATAACAAGTCTTCTGGGCATATTCCCTGTCCCGGTTAAGGGGGTTAGAATCTCCTATTCCGTTTACATAATTTCTGATCGCTTCATAGCTCACTGTCTGATTAAAGACATTGCTGACTCTCAACTCTAACCCGACCCGATCCTTGTATTCCTCCAACAACTCATTCGTTAACTCAGCTTCTGGCAGGACACTTTTCTCACCGCTCACAGTGAACCTCCTTCTATCAACTCTTTTTTGATAATTCTGTCAGGTTCCCCTTCCAGTCTTGCTGAAATGAGTTTGTGGCATTTCCCACATCTTATTATCTTCATTTTGCCTTGGGGGCCTTGGTAATAACTTTCTTCTAAAATCAATAATTCCTGGCACCAAGGACATTCCTTTTCCTCTTCCATCTTCTTTCTCCCTTAAATGATCCCCTTTTGCTTAAATTGGGCAAGTTCTAACTCCGTGTAGCCAAGCTCTCTGTATATCTGCTCATCGTCTTGTCCGACAAGAGGTGCACCTTTTCTGACATAGCCTGGCGTTTCGGAAAGTTTTAATATGACTCCAAGGGTAGACAGAGACCCGATCACAGGATGTTCCACATCGATGAGGATCTCCCTTTCTCGATATTGAAGCTCGGAGAAAGCTTCGGGAATCGTATTAATTCGAGCGCAGGGTACCCCTGCCTTTTGCAAAAGCGGGATGATCTCTTGAACGGTTTTTAACCTGACCCATGGAGCGATGATTCCGTCGAGAGCTTCTCGGTTTTTTGATCTTTCCCAGTCAGAAGTGAATTTGGAATCTTGAGCGATATCTTCCATCCCCGCTGCCTTCAAAAATCTTCTCCACACTCCGTCACGAGTCAAAGAAATAAAAATCCAGCCGTCCTTTGCCTGAAAAGAATTTGCATAGGCGTAGGGGCTCACGTTACCCATTTGGGGACGTTCCACCCCCAATTTCTCATATTCCGTATAGATACCATGTAAAGCGACAAGCCCAGCAGCAACATCAGCTAAAGCGACTTCAACAGCTTGTCCTTTTCCTGTATTGTCCCGGTGCTTCAGGGCCAGAAGGATCCCAAAGGCGGTATGAATGGCGGCAGCATAGTCTACCCATGCCGCCGCTGTCCTTGTGGGCGGGTTCCCAGGGAAACCATTAAAGCTCATTGCCCCTGAGATGGCTTGGGCAATAGGGTCAAAGCCAATCCTCTGAGTGTTAGGACCACTGGATCCGAATGCCGAGATGGAGGCCAATATAATGGAAAGTTTGATTTTCCTTAGAGACTCAAAATTCAGCCCTAATTTTTCTTTATCCCTCATGGCAAAGTTTTCGAGGATGATGTCAGAGCTTTTCACCAATTTTTCAAAAATCTCTTTTCCTTCAAGGTGATCCAAGTTGAGTGTAATCGCTTTCTTATTTCGCATTCGGTTCACGAAGGCATAACTATCCCCCGTAGGAAATAAATAACCAAAACGTCGATCCTCATCTCCTCCAGGTCTTTCGACCCGGATGACTTCGGCACCCATATCGGCCAACAAAGAGCTACAGTAGGGACCTGATATATGCCGACTTAAATCGATAACTCGAATGCCTTTTAAAACTCCACTCATCTATAACCCACCAATGACCTTTATGGATGAGCTGATTTCGTCCATCAGTTTCTCCATCGTTATTTGACTCACCCCTTCAGGAAGCTTAGCATTCAACTTAAGGAGGTTAGACCAGATTGGACAAGCAAAAAGTAAAACGCCTGAATCCTTGGCCTGCGTCAATAGTGGCCTGATATCGATTCCCTTCGGATCCCGAGCCGAATGGAGAGACAAACCTAAATGGTCGGCTCCGCTGGCTATCGCCTTTTTCACTTCCACCCCTGCGAGAGAATCTGGATAGTTGATCATCCCGTTACACAAACCCTGAAGGGCATCTCCTGTAAAAAGGATTCCTACGGTCTTTCCACCCTTGCAAAGGGAAATGGACCAAGCAAGGTGGTTGATCAGAGAATCGTATAATCCATCACGGCAAATAAAAAGAATATCCATTTTAAATCTCCTCGCACTCTCAAATTGGGTGGCTAAACTCGAAATTTGCCCCAATTCGGTTTACGTTTCTCTTTGAAGGCATTGGGGCCTTCCATATATTCTTCGCTCCCAAGATAATCAGGATACATGTTGTGAAGCAAATAGTGGCTGGAATAGACCATATAATCGATATCCGCATTGAAGCTTGCCTTCACGATCGCCAGACAGGTGGAACTCACATCAAGTAACTCTAGACACCATTTTTCAACTTCTTCGTCAAGCTTGTCTAAGGGCACAACTTTGTTCACCAATCCCATTTGAAGTGCCTCTTGGGCTGAGTATTGCCGGCATAACATCCACATCTCTTTAGCTCTTTTTGTCCCGATTACTCTTGCCAGATAAGCCACGATATAACCATCCGCAGGACTTCCAACTCTCGGACCTACTTGGCCAAAGATGGCATTTTCTGCAGCAATCGTGAAATCGCAAAAATAGGCCCAATGACTTCCACCTCCAATCGCATACCCTTTTACTGCAGCAAGGACAGGCTTACGGCAAAGCCTGATGGCCCGATTGATGGAAATGGGATGTTCCCATTGGCGTCGAAGTCCTCCCAAGCTTTCCCACTTCACATCCCCACCAGTGCAGAAGGCTTTATCTCCTACAGAGGTTAAGATGACTACCCCCACGGTTCGATCATGACTTGCTTCACTGAGGGCATCACAAATTTCTCCAAAGCCTGTTCCGGTTAGAGCGTTCAACTTTTCAGGACGATTGATACTAATTCGAGCCATACCTCCTGTATCAAAATACTTCTTTTCATAAATAATCTCTGTGGCATTAAAATCAGGAACTTTGGTCCACTCGCGAGGTCTCTCTTTTCCTAAATCCATGTTTCATTCCTCCATATCGAGTCCTTCACCCGTGCAAAAATGTTTCTTCCTATTGAAAAGGGACCGCTCCTTCTTCGCTCCTAAACTTTAATAATTTTCGCCATAGGATCGTAAGTACAAAACCGACCGTGCAAATGATGTTTATAAATAGACTGGTGGGAGCGATCAGGATCAAGCCAAATACCCCTGCCAGAATCCTCTCTAATACCCCCATCCTTTTTAAACCATAGCCCTCAAGGGCTGCTGAAAGAGCGATCACTCCGATGACGGCAAAAAAGATGCTGCTGACAATGCTCATTGGAGAACCCTGTAAGAGAAGATTACTCTTGAAGATAAAGAAGAATGGGACAATAAAGCCGATAATCGCGATACGACAGGAAAGGAACATCGCGCTAAATACATTTGTTCCCGCTATTCCAGCGGCAGTATATCCGGCCAGTCCTTCCGGCGGGCTGAGTTGAGATAGACAACCATAATATAATATAAAAAGGTGGGCATTCATCGGTGGAACACCCATCTTGATCAAAGCGGGGGCACAGACGAATGCTAAAAGTAGATAACAGGGAGTGGTCGAAAGCCCTGTCCCTAAGATGATCGAAGAGGCAGCCACCAAGATGGTCAGTAAGATCAGGCTTCCTCCGGCGAGATCGATCAGCGTTGAGGAGATAGAGACTCCGACCCCAGTCAGATCAATCGATGCCAAAATGATTCCTGCAGCAGCGCAAGCAATCGCGATCTGGATCATCGTCTGCATCCCATCTACGAGGCCTAAATAGAATCTTTTAAATGTCAGCCTACTCTCCTTATAAAACCAAGATGCGATGCCCAATCCTATAATGGCCATCAAACCAGCTTTTTGAGGGGTAACTCTTGCAACGCCGAGGAAGAAGATAAGTGTTCCAATGGGAATCGTCATGGGTAGAGCCCGAACGATCGTCGTTTTCATGGGAGGAAGTTGAGAGCGAGGTGCTCCATGCAATCCTATCTTTACTGCATGAAAATCTACTTGTAGAAATAAACATAAGTAATAAAGGCAGGCAGGCAGAAAAGCAGCGATAGCGACTTGCCAATAACTTATCTGCAAAATATCCGCCATAATAAAGGCCACGGCACCCATAATGGGTGGCATGATCTGTCCACCCACAGAAGCCGCTGTCTCAATGGCTGCCGCATATTTTGGTGAATAGCCTGCATTCTTCATCATGGGGATGGTAAATACTCCAACGGTTGCCACATTTGCTGCCGGACTTCCTGTAATCATACCCATAATGCTACTGCCAACTACAGCCGCCTTTGCGGGTCCTCCCCTTGAAGTGCCAAATAAAGATTGGGGAAGTTCATTAAATAATGTGTAACCTCCCGCATGCTTGAGGAGACCACCGAATATGACCAGGACAACAACGATTGTTGCAGCCACATAAAGGGGACTCCCGTAGACCCCATAGCCGCTGTAGTTAATATAATCGATGATCGAGGCCCACCCCCCGCTTTGGGAAGGAATGACGTTGAGGATTAAATTTCCCCATTTGCAAAATGCAAGTCCCCCAATACAGAGGAAAATAAATGGCAGTCCAATAGATCGCCTCGACGCTTCAATCAGAAGCAAGATGAATACTCCCCCACCGATAATTTCATAATGGGAAGGGCCGAGGATAGCCCGACTTTCGCCTGCTAGGTCATATAACAGAGCAGGCACATAAGCAGCCATGGTCAATAGCGAGAGGAAAAGATCCCATAGGAATGAAAGACGAGGGGAAAGCTTATTGGTCGGATTAGTCACCATGAATACCGCAACCATGGAGAGTGTGAGTAAAATGCCCCGCTGCCTGGTCACACCCCACTGACCCATCGCGGCTGTGTAAAGATAAAAAAAACCGCTTAACATCAACAGAAACAGAACAACCTTTTTGGACCAATCGCGCATTTTTCCGTTATCCTATTATTTAACCGTGTGAAAAATTCCTTATTTCATCAAACCACTCTCTTTCCAATACCTCTCTGCCCCTGGGTGATAAGGGATTCCAAAATCTTTGAACAGATCTGAAAATTGCCCAAAGGGCTTAAACATCTCAACCCCTTCTTTATAATGTTGGTGAACAATCTTACAAATTTCATAAGCCACTTCATCGGGCAATCGGGTGGTCGTTCCCCAAAAAAGGACCAATCCTACGGTAGAGACAGGGTAATCTTGTTTTGGGTAGGTGTGGGGAGGCATGGTGGAGGGATACCAGGAGATATCCCCTCCAGCCGCCTTTTTAGTGACTTCTGCTGGGATTGAAATGACGCGAGAATGCTTCATCGTAAAAAGTTCCATGGGTCCGGTGGATGGGTATCCTTGGGTCTGGATGATTACATCGGCATGCCTATCCCTTAAAGCATCCAATTGGGATTCTAGTGTTTTGTAACATTAATTTCTGATAGTATAATAATGTCTGGCGAGCTTCTCGCGAGCATCGTTCTTTGTAAACTGCCAGGAAACGGTTGCCTTCTGGCGATCCCGCTGACCGGTCCATGCGTATACT
>Ga0315282_10002046_pt1 | contig 37589 bp, 34 predicted proteins | sample YL17G07_20_MG_FD_203693 | JGI IMG/M metagenome (GOLD analysis project Ga0315282, IMG submission 203693) | Sediment microbial communities from Yellowstone Lake, YNP, Wyoming, USA - YL17G07_20 | ecosystem: Environmental > Aquatic > Freshwater > Lake > Sediment | place: USA: Wyoming | collected... | reverse complement strand
CCTATCTTGCCTATGGGCGTGCGTATCTGCGCGTCGGCGACGAAGACCGGCAGATGAGTGCAAAGGAGCTGGAAGGTTCGTTCATCCGGAAGAACCGGGCGGCTTTCAGCTGGGATGATAAAATCTGCGATAAAGCCAAATTGTCAGACATCAGCGAAGAGAAAGTAAGATTATTTCTAGAAAAGGCAGGACTTAAATTCGATTCAAAGATCAGTGCACTCAAAAATCTAGGATTGATCCAGGACGGCCAGTTGCTTAATGCCGCTGTGATGCTTTTCGCTGAAAAGCCTCAGGATTTCTTCCCCAACGCGAAAATGCGCGGTGCAGTGTTCCTCAAAGGCGGGAAGAGTCTTGATATGAAGGATTACGAAGGCGACCTTCTTTACCTAATTGATGAAGCCCAGAATTATGTGCTCAGGAACACCCTCACCGGAGAACGTATCGAGGGACTGACAAGGGTGGAAGTCCCTGAGATAAATGAGGATGCATTGCGCGAGGCCGTAATCAACGCGTTTTGCCATCGTGACTATAACCTGTATGGCTCTGTCGACATCGCGGTATACCCGGATAGGGTCGAGATCCGCAGTCCAGGCAAGCTTTACGGAGACTTGACTATAAAGAAGATAACCACCCAACAGATTTCAGAACGAAGGAACAGAATTATTGCAGATTTATTCCATAGGATCCACCTGGTCGAAAAATGGGGGCGCGGCATAGAGAAGATACTCCGATTTGAGCCGAAGACCACCTTCAAGGAAATCGGGGGGCAGTTCTACACGGTTTTTGAGAGGCACTCTCAAGGCGCTTATCAAGGCATCCCCCAAAATGCCCCCGGAGGCACCCCCCTAGTTACCCCCCAAGCAACCCCCCTAGTTACCCCCCAAGCTGAACTGACATCTCGTGAATCAAGCGTATATAATGAGATAAAGAAAAATCCAAAAATATCTCGTAAATCGCTTTCCGATAAGCTTTCAATCAGCCAGGACACAATCAAAGAATATCTGGAAAAACTCAAGGCAAAGGGCGTCATCCGTAGGGTCGGCAGGACGAGCAGCGGGCACTGGGAAATCATTAAAGACAATAATAACAAAGGATAGTGTTTTTTTGTTATCATTTGCTATCATACCCCAGCCGGTCAGCCGTGCAGTCTTAATCTAAACTAGCTCGAGTGTCCATAAGGCATAACGAGATAATAGCGGATATGTTCAGTCGTCTTGACATCGTAGAATGGGCTGGCACTGGCATCCGCAAGATGCGCCGGCTTATGGATGAAGTCGGGTTGCCAGCGCCTAAAATTAAGCCCGGTATTTTCTACAGGATAGTGTTTGCCAGACCAGTGAAGGAGGGCCCAGGAAAGGTCACTGTAAAGGTCCCTGAAAAGGTCACTGTAAATCAGACCAAAATATTGGAAGCAATCGCATCAGATCCGGCAATTACCATTGCAAAACTCGCTGAGATTGTCAAGATATCCGAGAGGAAGATAAAGGAGAACATTTCCAAGCTCAAATCAAAAGGCCTCCTGCGCAGAATAGGCCCTGACAAGGGCGGGCACTGGGAAGTCATTAAAAGAGGCTGAGAAGCTTCGTATTCTCATTAGTGAGACATCTCTCACTAACGATGGGTAAGGGGGCTTCCAGCCAAGAAGGAAAATGAAAGCGTTAAAATAGTACTCATTCCAGTATGTTTGAGTACTCATGGCAGCCAGGAGAAAGGACGTTTGCGTGAAGGTCTACCTGAACCAGGCAGAGTTCAGCGAGATGGCCGAGCACGCGGAGAAGGTCGGGAAAAGGCGCAGAGGACTCATTCTGTTCACCCAGAAAAAGAACGGGTTTGCCGGCCAGACCGTAGCTAACACGGACGGATTGAGCAGATTCTTCAAACATTGTGTGGTTTATTGGAAAGAACACGAGAGCGAGCGCATGTCCAGGGCGGCCGAGATCATGCGGCAGGAGAAGCAGCTCCAGGAGGAGAAGAGACGGCTGGGGATGGCCTGATTCCCTCGTGGTTAGAATGGCAAGAATATCGAAAGGATAACCGGGAGTCAACCAAACATGCTTTCCTTCCTTTCCTCGCTTTTTTTGGCGTATCTGACCAGATCCCGGTAGTTCTCCTTGAATACAGAATTATTCATCTGCCTCTTGACTATCTCGAACCATTCACGGACATCGGATTTCTCTTCGGTGATGACCTTAAGGAAGTCTCTCATACCGACCTTCCTTGCGTTGTCCTTTTCGACCGCCTCTTTCCATGCGATATCGCGGGCCTTCTCGCAGATCGCCTTTATGTTCGCACAGGAGAATCCGTCTGTCAAGCGCACCAATTCGCCGTAATCCAGCTTTTCAATCATTTTGATGCCCTTCGTGTAAAGCCGGAATATCTCTTCCCTTGCCTTCTGGTCCGGAGGCTCGACAAACTGGATGTACGTGAACCGGCCTGATCTCCTGAGAGCATGATCAATATCCCAGGGAGCATTAGTAGCGCCTACGACCAGGATCCGATCTTTGTTCCTGTCTATATTATCCATTTCGATCAGGAACTGATTTACTAATGTCCTTTCCCAACGCTGGCCTATGTCATCCCGCCTGCCGCCCATGGCTTCTATCTCATCGAAGAAGATGACGCACGGCTGGTTTTTCCTCGCCTCATCAAAGATAGCCTTGAGGTTCTTCTCGTTGTTGCCTACGTACATATTCAGGGTATCTGCGATGTTGGTTCTGATCAACTTCACATCCGCTTCTCCGGCGATAGCTTCAACAGCATAGCTTTTTCCACAGCCCGGAGGACCGTAAAACAGGATACCGCCGCCAAACCGCTTTCCATACGCCTCGGCTTTCTCAGGATGCTGCAACGGATAGAGGACGTGATTTGCCGCCATATCCTTAATCTTGGCCATCCCCCCGAGATCAGAGAATCTGGTAGCCGCGGTTGTGAACTGAGGGACGAACACTCTTTCGTAGGAGTTTGTCAGCATATTCGGCCGTTCCTGCGCTTTCTTGGCTTTGGCAGATTGCAGATGGATATTGACTTCGGAATGATTCGGTTCCAATACCAGTGCCTTTTCGTAATCAGATATAGATTCCGAGAGTTTTCCTGAATATTCGAAAGCAAGGCCACGGAAATGGTAGGTATCAGCGAAATCCGGTTTCAGCTTCACGGCTTTTGAGAAATCATCGACGGCTTTCTCATATTCTTCGATCGAGAAATAAGCCAGGCCGCGGTTGTAGAATGGCCTGAAGTCGGTTTTATCCAACTCGCCCGCTCTTGTGAAATCAGAGACCGATTCCCTGAATCTCTGCAAGCCGTATAATGCGGCGCCTCTATTGAGGTAATAGACGGCCCTTTCCTCTTCTTCGATGGCAGCGCCGTAAAGGTCTGCGGCCTTCTGAAAAAGCCTGATTTTGTAGAATCCGAGTGCCCGAGCAACCCGTCCGCCGGACCCCTTCCGCACCTTGCTCTCATCGAAGAGGTATTGGTTTGGAGACGGGTCATGGATCAATGGATCGCGAGCCTCTGGCAGTTTGGCCAGTACCGGGATTTTCTTCTCGTGGTTAATCCAAATAAAAATCAACTTGCGCTTAACCATTCCATCTACAATCTTATCCGCATTATGGACTTCTTTCTTCAACCGTTCCACGTCTGCCTTGCCATCTATAAGCGCATATAACCTGAGGGCACCCTTTCCGAATGCAGCGTATACTTTTTTCGCCACTGGATCGATATCGGCAAGACGCCCCGCTGTGATCCATTCGGGACCGTCAGTGCCATTACGTCTGACAATCAGACCATCGATTTCGAGGCGTTTGAGAATCTGTGATAGTTCAGGCCGTTCAATCTTGCTGATTTGCCAGATTTTCTCAAAACCTGCCCAGTTCACCAGGCTTTCATACGCCTTGAGTTCGGTGCCGGTCCGCATGGATTTGGCATCTGGCGCTTTGCTCGGCAGAGACGACCGGTTTTCTTTTGTTGAAGGAAGCGACCCTTTCGGATAATCGAGCTTGATGATGCCTTGCGCGTCCATGAAATCAAGTATCTCTACTAACTTGGCCTCGGTGAGGCCTGTCTCCTTCATTATCTCTTCAGCTGTCCGCTGGCCGTCTGTGAGCGAGTAGGTCCTCAGGCCGATGTCGCCGTATCTATCGAATATGATCTTCTCGACCGGACTTGACCCGGATTTCTCGGGTATTCTTCCGATAATATCTGCCTTGGTTTTCTTCTGGGAAACGTCGTCTTTCTTATCCTTGCCATTATCCTCGCTCATAAGGGATTTTCGGTGTTAGAAATTAAAAGCGTTGGTATGACATTGACGGGAAAACGTCTCATTGGGTGGTTTTTCTCCGGTGTTTCCCGGTTGAACAGGATAATATCTATCCTACAACCCCAATTGTGTAAAATCACATGATTTCGATGATTGCCGTATGTGAAAAGGTAGCTTTATATACTGGTTTTGAGCAATAAAGACAGGGGTGTGGATATGAAAATGGAGTTTAAACGTCCGTCCGAAAGGGCCGATGAAAAAAGAAAATTCCATACGTTCGGTGCTGCTGTTGCACTAGTCTCAACGCTTTCAATTAGTCCGATTGCTACTGCTCAGGGCCCTACGCAGAGCCCTAAACTGACATGCGCCACTGTTGATGAAAACAACAGAATAACCCGGGCAGAGTTTTTGAAATACGATGCCGAGACTACTGCAAAATACCGCGGAAATGATCGCCCTGATTTAGTGAGACGAGGGGATATGTCTGCTTGCTTTGGCGATTGTATTTTCATGACTGCGGTAAACGGTGGACGAGAATGGCTTTTGGCAAATATAGATACCAAGGAAGGCCATCTCGCAACTGCCGGTAATTTGGATGGTACGGAAATAATTAGTGTTGGTACCCGTAATCTGTTTACAAATGAATGGAAAGTTATTGCATCAACCCCACTGGCCGTAACTGCTCAACGCTATAAAGAAATGACTGGTCATGTCCCGCAAACATACCGGCTTGTTGTTGAGGAAGGAAATGATCCGAAGGAAGGGTATTATGTCCAAATCTTCGCCGTTCCCACAGAAGAAAAAGGAGCGATGCCTGACTTCAGTAAAGATGGACTGCCATATGCAATGTCGGGATATTATGGAGGTAAGGGTGGGGAGGGTAACGGCCTGGTTTGCAAATCCGCCCCTCTAGCTATGAAGTAGATTTATATCTTTTCTCTTCGTTTTTAGTTTTGGTGTTTGGATGGCCATAAAACAACATGACGAATTAACAACTTCACAATCTGTACAAGAACAGATGCAGGTGTATTCAAAGGTAGTATCTAACAATTCCCAAATTGCCCAAACCCAGCAAGAAGTAGCCCGGGTTTCAGGTGCTCAGGCAGGCGAGCGCTTTAAACAAGCCACAAACACGCTTCTTACAAGTAACGACCAGACGCAAAGGAACGCAGCTGCAAAAACGCTTGCCGAGACGATGCGGAATGCGGGGTTTGACACGCCGAAAATAATTGAAACCGTTAAATTTGTTGACGCTACCGGATCTGCCCTCGGTTACCTGATTCAGATCCAGCAATTTGACCGAGCGCAGAAACTCGCTGATGATGTCGGGAACGGTAGGATCAATAGTTCCGATCAGGTCCTCAAACAGATGGAAACATGGGGGTACCATGATTTCGTACTCCAGGAACAGAACGTCCTGGCGCAGTATGCGGCTCTGGTATTGATGCTTACGGCGATCATAACCCAGAACATGAAAAACCACCCTGAGCAACCACGCAATCAAATTGAAGAGGATAGATTGAGGAAGGAACAGCTTGAAAAAGACCTGGAAAGAATGGGCATAGAACCTGGAAAAATAAAAGAGGTTGCAGATAAGGTCTCTAAAGAAGTCAAAGACGGGGAGGACATCGGTTACGTGATGGCTAGCATAATCGCCGCAAAGGATGTTTGGACTACGGACCCCGCAACCATCCTTCCTGCTACCTATGATTTTGTCTCAAGCAAAAGGGATGGAAAGAAAGCAGCTCTGGTGAAACTGCTTCATCCGAATGTACAGGCAGGGATGGACAGGGCCAATGAACTTCAGGTAAGCAAGGATGACCTGCATAGCCCGAAGTTATATGCGGCTTACAGTTCACTTGCACCTTCGGTATACACAAGTAACCTGGGTAACATAGTTCCAGTGAAATTAGATCATGGAGGCAAAATCGAGAATCTCAGACCGAGAGACCAAACAAATCTTTTCACCTATAGTCCTGTGCGTCAAGGTTTATCATTAGAAACATACAGATTAGCTTATGAAAAGTATCGGGAAAACCGCGAGGTTTAGAGTGATAAAATGAAACATAAAAAACTCAGCCCAGTTGAAGCAATCATATATGAGAAATATGGGGATAAAGGCCTTCATGTTTATGCAGTCTGTGATGGGAAAAAGACTGGAAATGAGATAATAAAGGAGACTGGAGTAACTCAGATATTGATGGCAGAAATCCTGGACTTTATGGATCAGCAGGGAATTATCAAACTAGAATATCATCCTGGCAGTTCGGGTCCGTCATAACTGACCCTATCCAGGAGCTATTTCGCTGAAATACCCCACCTGTTACGCTTGGAAGGCCCCAGAACCATCCCAACGCCGTGAAAGGAGGGGGTATTTCGGTATTTCACCCCCTTCTGGCAACGGCCCTCGCGAGCGAAACTTCCGCTAATCGTTTTACGTCGTAGAAGAGGGGGGTATTTCGGTGTTACGGTCGTATAGTTGCGAGTGGGATGATAAACATCCCACGAGCTTATGAATTACGTCAATCAAAAATTTCCGCTTATTTCACGTATTTCCGCTGGTTTCCGTTCGCTTTATCCGCTTCCGCCCGCTATCGTTTTCCTGTTCCCGTGCACCCCCGCAAACAACCGGACCATGAGTGAACCCGTCCGGTGTCGGTCCTGCGGGCGCGTGGATTGCGCGAAAGCGGCCCTGCTTCGGAGTCATTGGTAAGAGCATTGCTAACGTATTCTAATAGGAATATTTTTATCAAGAATTTATTAATATAGGAATATCCTAATCAGGAATGGTGTTAAGATGCCGACTGAAATCAAATCCGAATTCATAAGGACGAAAGTGAATGGAAAGAGCCTCAAAAATAGGCGTTATGTGGAATACATCCAAGACCTTCTTTACATAGAAAAAATGGCTTTGGATGGAGTTAACAATTACGGAGCTAGTATGCGCTCATATCGTGTGAAATCAGCCCATCCGAAGGAATACACCACCATAATACAGGAGCTTGCGCCAAAAGCGTATCAGCGCGAATTGGAGCAGGAAAAGAAATGGGGGGCAGAATCCAAACACACAGCCGAGTGGGTTGAGAGAGCAGACCGGAAGCGGGATGCAGAACTGAAAAGATTATGGCTGGGAAATGGAGGGATGATTTAGGGATTTTTGAAGGGCGCCCTGCAGCGCCCTCCAGTACGTGCCCCGCCTGCGGGGCCGGCCGCTATTCTGGTCCCGCATTACGAAGTAGGATCAATCGGGCATGGGTATCCGGATAACAAAAATGCGTTCTTTTTGTTATTATTGTTATTATTGTTATTTATGGCCCAACGTGGGGTTATCGGCAGGTTTTTAAGGGTTTATGGGCACAGTATACATTGGTAAGCTGACCTTGTATCTGCGTGCCTTCGGAAGAGGGAATCGACATAGTTCGTGTGTAGGGGCTCCGCATGGAGTATCCGAGCAGAATGAAGAGCTTACCAATCATAATTCTATCTTAGCCCTGATTTTATCCTCGATATATGTGTAGAGCAGATTGTCCCCTCCCAGGTGCTTCCTGACCGTCCATGCAACCAGGTCAGCGATCTGAATCCCGGCCACATTATGCGATCGTTCTGCTTCTATCAACGGAACCGCCTTGAATTTTTCATTCAGCCTTTCCCTGAGTTCATCCCTCACGTCCTTAGAGAGCCCCTGATCTATCACGATCTTGCCGAGTTCAGCGTTGGCTAAAAACGCGCTTGAGATGACCAGTTGCAGGAGGTAGGCTCTTTTGGTGCGGTCATCGCCAGAGGTATTGAAGTCTTTTTTGGAATCATAAGTATCCACCGCTGCGTAGAATACCTCATAATCCAGACTCCGCAATCCATCAAGGAAATAGATGAACTCGTCTTTTTCCAGTTTACTGGCCTTTAGCTCTTTTTTCTGGAATTTCCTGCGGAATACATCCTTATAACCGCTTTTCAGGTCGTTTAGCTTTTGCTCGCAATTTTTTTTGCTTTTAGTCAATATACCGACATAAACAAAGTGGCGAGTGCCCGTTTTGAAATTCACATCACCGGATTCGTCAGCGAACAGGAAAAACATGCAAACAACCTCAGTAATCGCTTGGGAGCATAAGGGTTAACGTCCCTTCTTCATTGAGAACGGCCCAGACTTTGTCCCGATCTCCGTTCGGGAACTCGACCCGGCACTCGAAGAGGCGATCCTCTCCTTTTGCTAGGCCTTTCTTGATTCCGAGGGATACCTGAACAAGGAGATCCGCCAGGTTCGGAAGGTTGGGCTTGCCCCCTTCCATGTAGCCTTTTGCCATAAGCGCGCTGGTGGCGTACCGGATGCCGCTGTAAACAGGCAGATAGACCGGTATTTTGCCGATGTTGCGAAGATCGACCAGAACGCCGTCTTCTATTGCATCCTTGGTTGTGTAGGAATACACAACCTCTCCGAAAGGGCTTTTGTTGTTGGTCATACTATCACCCTCCGAAGAGCTGGAAGAACGCGATATTCTCGCGGGGGTAGAGCCTTGCCTTGCCCTGGCTGTTCTCGACTTCCACATAATCGCTCAGGAAGCGGATGATGCGGACCATCATGCCGACAGAATCTTCCTTCGTATAGAGGTAGGCTTTCCGGCCTTCCAGGGATTTCAGTTCGTCCATGGGAATCACCTACGAAGAAGGGTACGGATTCGCCGCCACTTTCAAAAGCGAAGCTTTTGGAAGGACAGAGGACGTAGTCCTCTGGATCCCCGCATACGCATGGCCGTTTGGGGGGAACTGGATATCCCCCGGGTTCCCTGCTTCTATCCAGGCTGCAAAACTGGCAGCTACGTCCAGGCATTCCTTCGTGGATTTGTAGCCGTACAGTCCCGCGAGCTCGACCGCCGCCTTGAGCGCGACCTGGCGCTCTATGCTCTTGTTGCGGTCCTGAAAGGATGGATTGGCCGGATTCTCCGGTTTTGCCTGTGCCGGAGTTGCCTGGGCCTTTGCCGGGGCCGCCACCGTCACAGGGGCGGCTGTTGGCTGCTTTGCCTCGACTTTCTGGATTCGTTTGAGGTTCCCGGCCTCGACAACGTAGCTCACGCTGTCGCCCTTGGAAAGCGCCTTGATGGCGCTCTCCGCCTCGGGGCCGAAGCGGATCCATTTGCCGCTGATTTTCACCACGCCTTTCCTGAAGGAGAAGGCCTCCATCGTCCCGAACTGCGTCTCGTTCGCCATTCAGAACACCTCGTCGTCATCGAATTCTTCGCGTTCTTCCGCGTCATCGTCGCCCCAGTCAGCGCCCAGGTGGCAACTGCAACCGCACCTGCCCGTGCAGCTCGCCGTATCCAGGCAAGCCCGGCAGTCCGGCCGGCCTTCCGGGGGCTGCCCCAGAAGCGAAGCTATTCGATCTGTTTCATTCTGCATCTAATCTACCTCCGTTTTCCCCTGAGAACCTTGCCCCAGGGGGTTGCCTCGGTTCGGGAGGTGGAGGCTTAACGGATTTTTGCAGAATGGGCACGCACTGCCACCCCTCTGGGGCCAAAAAGCCGATTATGCCTTTGACCTCCAGGCATTACGCCCCTGGGGCTGGCGAAGGGGAAGGTGATTGAGGTAGATGCAGAGATGAAAAATGGAATGGAACGCTACCATCCCGCAGGGCAGAACAGCACTGGAAAGCGGCGGACTCGTGCGAATCACCGCTTTATCGGCTCGAAGCGAAACACCAACACCCCCTCGCTCGCAAAGCGAATCCGAAGGTGGCTTACCATTAAGTGATTTTTCGGGTGGAGCGAAAGGAAAACAATCAAGACGAGTATAATGATGAACTAAGAAAAAGGGGACTATTGCAACGTTTAGCAACCAACGCAGTTACGAACGCAGTTGCGTATAGCTGAAGCTGGACCTGCCGCAGCTAGCTTATCCAAAGCCAGCTTGCTTACAGCGGCAGAAAATCGAATAGTGTCCTGTTTTCCAGCTCAAAACCGGCTAGTTCCAACGGCGAGATACCAACGTTTTTACCAGACTCAAACTTCCTGAAGGCGGAATAAAGGCCATACAAGGCGGTGAAACCTCTGGCAGTCTTCTCTTTCCTGAATCCGTGCATGTTCTGGCGCTTCTGTTCAAACCGGCGGTTGAAGGCCTCTATCGCATTGGAGGTCTTCGGGCAGCCCTCAAATTCAAGGTAGGTGAAATAATCCTGCCAATCATAGAGGAAGCTCTTGAGGAAGCGCCGGAGCTTCTTTTCCATCTTCATCCGGCCTATAACGCGAAGCCAGACCTTGGCCTCCTTGATGCTTTTCGAATCAAGGAACTGAAAGAGCCAGCGGATGAACTTCTCCTTACGACGTTTCTGGATGTGCTTCTTCTTCATGATCCTGAAAACCGCCTGCTTTGCATGGAAGTGGCATTTCTGGTGGCGCATCCCCAGCTTCTTTGCTGCCGATGCATATGATTTCCAGTCGTCGCTTATGACCACCTTGAAACCCATGCGTTTCAGTTTCCTGAGCTCCTGCACGATCGCAGGTTCATCTCGGTTACGGAGAAGCTTCTGTCCCACTACCAAGAGAGTTATCGGATCAATAGCGAAGAATTGCGGTTTTTTGCGACCATGCACAGATATAAACTTTTCATCCGTACAAACAAAACTGGAGAGCTTCAAGTCCTGATTCATACGACCAGGCACACACTGGGCCGCCTTCTCCGCGGCCCAGCAAGCTCTCCATATCGTTGATACGGAAATCCTTAGTCCAAAGTCTTTCCTCAGCCTTCCCCTCACCCCCTCAAGGTCAGGCCCTTCAAGATAGGCCTCGACCGACAGTCGTTTCACATCGTCTGCTATTCTGCTGCCTTGTTTCACACCTTCTATTCCGTCTGCGAAGGTATGTCCACAAACACGACAGCAGTACTGGTTCACGTCGAAAGTCTCAAGACCCTTCAAGGTCTGCACCTTCCGCTGGTATCTGCGCTTTATGCGTATCTCGTTGGCGTTGCATGCTGGACAGCTGGTCGCCGATTGTACCAAGCACACGAAAAATAGCATCACGACGTAAGCTCATAGTTCTTACGTCGTGCTAAAGTTTGAAAGAATCCCAGAAAAAGAGTTTCTACAGAATTTAGGACGGACCCGTGGACCCAATCCATCAAGTATAATCCTTTATCGAATTTGACGTAACCACTGCTTCATCAGGGGTTTTTATGTCTTTTACTAAGTTTTCTTTCTGAATTTTTAGTTTGGAATTGAGAAAATCAAGCCTATCTTCGCACTCATTTATCAAATCACTCCATTTTTTAACAAATATTCTATGGTTTGCAACCTTTTGCACGAGTCCGGACAAGTGATGTTGCGCATTTGATTCAAGTTCATTTTCAACATACCCACTACTATCAAACTTTGTTCCAATTAGTATATACGTCCAATCAAAAGAGTCTGCATTGAAACGTGACTCTTTTTTTATTATAGAAAGATATCCCTTGACTTGATCTAATTGCACTTGACCCAAATGAACTTCAGGTGCCTTTAGTTCAATAATAATATTATTGACTCTGCCATTTTGCTTTATCTTTTTGCAGATGAAAATGTCCACCTGCTTTCGTTTGCGCTTGTCTTTCATCGGAGTGATTTCTTTTTCATTAAATATTTTTTTCCTAAATTCCCTTAATAATTTATCAAAATCATCTTCGGCAGCTCCAAGAACACTATATTCCTCGCCAAAAATCCAGGTATGATCTTCAACCACTTTCTGTAGATGATCGACTTCGTTTGCATCAAACTCTTCATCAAAAACCATCTTTTTTAGAATCTGTAATATTTTGTATCTGTTTTTTAGCATTGCACCCATTCGTATGATATTTGACAGACTAGTTACTTGTAACAGTTCCTCAAGCTCTTTTTTATCATTTTGATCTAAAGAAACGACCTGGGATATTACCCCTAAGAGTCTATCTCGATCTTCACAGGACATGACCATTTCAAGCATTTTAACAAACGTATTTTTTTGGTCTTTACTTAAACCGTTAAAAATAGAAGGTTGAATTTCATAAATGCACTTTATTACACCTTCAAGTTCTTCAGTTTCCATTAGTTGAAATTGGTTGAGGGGAGCATTAATTATTCCATCTTCCTTTAATGTACTAATAAACTTGTGGGAAACTTGTTTAAGAAACGGTTTTCGTTTTTCCTTGAGGTATACGTCAAGTGAAGATATCAATTCTTTGAAAACTCGATCATTTCTATTTTTCGTCTCCAATGCAGTTTGCTTATCTTGAACAGTATTAAAGTTGAATTCTTTGAAATAATCGCTTCTAACATATAAACTGTGGTAAAATTCATCCGCTTTTTTATTCAATGTTGTATATTCTGTAAATTTTTCTTTTGATTCGCCATCTAAGAAATAGTATCTTGAAAATTCTTCGTTAATACTTTGATTCCACCGTATAAAATCTGCGTTGAATTTCGTTTTTTCAGACCCAATAGTAAATTCACGGCTATCTCTCTCACCGATAATATCAGAATAATCGAGTGGCACGCCATTAACAACAATCTTGTAAGCAGCATGTTTGTTTAATTCTAAAAACCAACCAAACTCCCGTTTTAGATAGTTTAACAATCTAGTATAATCTCTTTCAATCAAAAGATCATCTAGAAATCCGTCAAACTCGACCTCAGTCCCAACATGCTCGTTTGTTTCCTTAATATTTTCTATAACATCATAATCATCTAATTTAGCAGCACTTATTTTTATTTTATATTGATATTTTTTACCATTTTCAGAGTATGTGGTATTCCAAGTAGCGAAATTCGCAAAAATGAAGAAAGTGAATCTCCCAATACCGCGGTAGCCATGGAAACTACTCATATTTTTTTGCAATTCTTTTAATTTTTCTGATTCGTAGAATGGTTCGAATTTTTTCTTCAAACTATCAAATTGAATTCCGTTTCCATTGTCTTTCACAATTAGTTTGATTATACGGCCTCTTTCATTTGTTTTAATTGTTAAATTGACAATAAATGCTTTTGCATCGAACCCGTTCCAGATGTATTCCCCTATGGATTTGTAGTATTTTTCTTCTGAAAAGTGATGATCTCTTAGAATACTCTTTATTCCTTGCGTGCTTATCCGAGTTTTTGACATACTCCCACTCACAATATTATCAGCTATTCCTTCACCAGTCCCAGCTTCCATTCCGGATCAAGGATATACCTCGCCGGCTCTTTATAAATTTGCATAATAGCTGCTCACGCTGTTCTTCAACGAATACGCCTTCCGGCCGTCTTTCTCGGATTCTTCGAGCAGCGGATATGGCACTCCTTCTTTTCTCCTCTCCTTGTCGTTCCCCTGGACTCTTCCGATCCAGACCCAAATCGTCGTCTTCGGGGAATCCAGGCCCGCGGCGATCTCTTCGGCCGTGCTGACCGGATGCGCGTGTATGTATTCCAGCAGTTTCTTCTCGGATTTGGTCAGCAGCCCCAGATAGGTGGATTCGATCATCCTCTCCTGGACCCTACCCGGCTTGTTCTTCCGCGGTTCGGTCACTGCGGGCTTGGAGATTCCGGCCTCGTTTTTTATCGGCCTCAATTCCACATGCGCCCTGGCGATGGTTCCGCCGTCTATCCTCCCTTCCCCTTCGAGGCCGTCGTCTATCGCTATGTCTATCGCTTTGTTGCACAGTTCCAGCGCCCTGCGCGGCATCCCCTGGCTGAGGGAATAGATTTCGTCCAGGGCTTCCTGCGAAAACGGGCTCTTCGCCGGATTTCCCATCGTGCTGATCCTCTTCGTTATCAGTTCTATTACCTGCCCGCGGTCCATCGGCTTTATCTGCTGGTTGTACCAGAGCCGCGTGCCCTCGGAATCCGTCAGGTGGGGCACTGCGTTCGCAAGTCCGGCCAGGATGGTAAGGGAATGCGTCCTCTCCATTATGTTTTTCAGGTCGTTCAGACCCTTGGCCTTCTCGGAGTCATTCGCTATCTTCTCGACCTCGTCGACGACGAAAATTATCTTCCTGCCTTTCGCAGCCGAATTCAGCAGTTCCGGAATATTATGTATAGAGTCGGTCCGCCTTTTGCCACCCAGGACGCGCTCGATGAGGTTCCTGGGCTCAAGGACCCTGTTTATCCTGCTTATGATTTCCGTCTGTGTCGGAGGGCTGATGAAGTCTATTACAAGCTTATTATTGCCATTATAAGCGTTTATGGCCCAGCTGAGAACAGTGGTCTTACCTATTCCGGTCGGGCCGTACACATAGACAAAATAATCCTTGCCGGTCGTGACATGATGATTGAGGAAGTTTTTTATTTCATCAAATTCCACGATGAGCTCGTGCGAGATGGTGGCATCACTTGCGCTGAACGGCCGTTCCAGATCCTTGCCCCATCCCAAGGCGTTTCTCCATGAAGTCTCGTCGTACTTAACCATGAACATAACCAATTGGTTAATAGGGGGGCATCTTTATAAAGTTTCTGCTTGTATATGTCCAACAGCACTTAACCATTGGCTTAACCGTTTGGTAAAGACGCTGGTTAAGTTGGTAAATTATCGAGGTGACCAATATGGAAGCAACCGCAATGAAGTACATGGAAATAGTCAAGGTGGTCAGCAGGACAATCAGCAGGGGATTCGATGTTGAGCTGATCTGCGGCAATGGAATCGTGGAAAAGATAACCGCTGGCAAGATGCCTTACATCGCGTGAATTCAACCGCTCTGAGCGGAGTGGGAAAAACGTCCATCATTTTTGGAAGTCAGGTTACCCATAATGACTGAATCCGGAAATTTGGGCGATTTGGAAATCCCGCGAATAGAGAGAAAGAGTTCCCTGAAAGGGGACTGGAGAAGCTTCCGTAAGGCGATCAGATGGAAGGCGTAGTACGACAGGTTAGTAAAGAGTTCGAAAGCGAACTTACAACCGCTTTGATCAGCCACTACGTCGAGACAGGGCAAAAATACGTCTGGGCATCGGTTGCCAAGGAAGACGGGATGCTCCCGTATGATTTTGCCGCGCAGCTCCGCAGGGCCGAGATGCACGGCGAGATCTACATCAAGAAGGTGCAGGGGGATTGGAAGGTCTGCCTGACCCGGCAAGTCGTGAAACAGATCGGAGAGATAGACAGGTCGACCGTATTCAGGAATGCCTGCATCGAGGAAGGGAAGGAGAACCCGAGGCCGGCGAGACTTAGTACAATCAGCATGAAAATCCTCATGAAACTGAGCCGCGGCCCGCGCCCGGCTGTGGATATGGCCGAGGAGCTGCGCATACCGGTCAAGGACCTGTGCGCGAGGCTTCAGATGCTGAAAAAGCACCAGTACGTCAGGAAAGAGCTGATGTACTGGAAAAACACGGCTATCGGAGATTGTATCGCAGGGCAGGAATGATGAGCGAGGCGAAGCGAAATGACACCGGACAAGATGAAAGAGCGGTATAATTTTTTCCTGAACCCCTATTCAGATTGCGCGTTTTCAAGATGCCCGAAATGCGAGAATGCGACGAAGCTGAAAAAACTTCCCTTGACAATCGCAATCAGGAAGGAGATGATCCTCAATCTCAATAAAACCTGCCGGTTCTGCCCTTATTGCAACCTCCTCATCGCAAGGAAAAAGGAGATAGAAGGCATACTCTTTGAAAAATTCGGCGAAAAACTTTCGGAGAAGGAGTATTTCATCATGGGAACCATTGAGAAGTCGGATTATTTCGAAGGCGTGGCCATGGCGGGCAGCCATTTTTTCGACAGGGTGTTCGTCTTCAAAAACGTATGGGATTTTCAATCAGCCAAACCAATGTGGGTGAAGGACAAGGAGCGTGAAGAAGATGGATGACGAGCCTGATTATGCCAGAATCTTCGAGAAAATCGTGAAGGATTCAGGACGGCATGATGTCAGCCCGAGCAGACTCAGCGAAACCTCACAGGACATTCTGATTAGGATGATTGATTGTAGATACATGACCCAGGCGCTTGGGTCGGAGATCGGGAAAACGACCAGGGAAACGTCAGCCCGCCTTTTCAGGCTCCAGAAATCAGGGTATGTGAACAAAACGAAGGTGGGTTGGGAGCTGACCGTGCTTGGGGAGGTCCTGGCGAAGCACCTAAGGAGTCTTAGGAATATGAGAAAGGATGACCTTGTTTTGAGATGATCACGACGTGAAAACAACACTAGTTTAGTCAAGGTTATACTAGGTTATAACAGTTGAAATGGCATAGCGACAGCGACGCCTACTAGCTGTTGGTTTTTCACGCCGTAAAAATAAGAAAAGTGAACTACGACGTGAAAGGGGGGTTTAGGTTAGGTTAGTTTAGGTTAGTTTAGTAAGGTTAGTAGGTTAGTTGTAGCGCCTTGGTTTTGTTGTTCTACGAAGAAGAGTTTTCTTTTTTTATCATATATTCTTATTTTTCAGCGTTTCTCTCCAAACCAAAACTCAAAAATCAGGTAGTAGTAGGAGCTACCGGTCGAATTACGGCGCGGGTGCTTCGCGTTTCAACGAAACTTAGGATGGGCCCATCCATTCAATCTTTTGGATATTCGTCTTCATGAACTTTTTTTTCCTTTGGATTCAAAAATATTCTTGCCTCTTTTTGAACTTCTTCCATTTTTTTCTGTAGCTCCTCAGTCCATTTCGGAATCTCTAATAAAAGAAAATCATAAGAGCAAGACGGTGCTAGTCTCATTTCCGTTGCTATCCCTACCACTAATTTATTTTTCCTATATAGTCCTCTCGCGACAAAACACATATTACCAAGCATTGCTTTCCTTATTTCTCTCGGTTCGGGATCGTCGAAAAATAAAAAACAATACGTTACTCCAATGAATGGCATCATCCTCCGAAATATCGGGACCGTTACTGTATTGTGAGCGAGTACATGAGCCTCATAGAAAGTCTTGCTAAGAATCCTTCTCTCAAAACGTGACGTCCTCGCTAATTCTCGGGCTACCTTTTCATATTGGTCTCCCCCCGTATGAGCCCTGTTTATTATCTCATCCCAACCATAGCTAATCTCATCTGCTTTCTTCTTGGCCTTGTACTCAGTTTTTCGCTGAAGATGGACCCAACTTCCTTCATCTATTACGAGATGATCTGATTTTTTTAATTCCTTAAAACTTCTTTCATTCAATAAGTAATACGCTAGTAACTCTTTCTCCCCACCAATCAGAGTTATTTTATTATCTCTAAAAAGCAGATTTTCTTTCTCCCTTAAGTATCCAATAAAGTCCTTTATCGTATCCAACTCATTCAAGACAATCTGCACGAAATCTCTAGTGAAGACATGAATCACATGACCGTCCGCTTTTTCTACAAAGGTCGAATAATCTTCATCTTCGCCAATAAGAGTCGAGATCAAATAAGTCTCAGTTATTTGACTAGGATTGAATTTTTCTTTTCCTCTTCGCGGGTTTTCCAGATCAACCGGTATCTTTATACCAAACAAACTTCTATTTGCCCCTAGAATTTGACGAATATTCTTTCCTACATCCTGTTTCTTGTATTTCCCATCCACTCTCAATTTCAGAGATTTTATCTGCCATATTATGGCTATATTGTCATAGACAACGAGCAAATCACAGAGCTCTTTTCCATCCGGAAGTTTCGGGTTCAAATAACACCAATCAGTAAGAAAGGATTTCTGAGCCAATTCATGAACAAAGGTCTCAGCGTTTTTGCCTTTGAAATGAAAATAGTAGCCGTCTCTCTTCATACATACTAAAATCAAATGCAACCATTTTTGGATTTTTGCTCTTATGGTTGGTCCTCCGGTTTTTCAAACTTTAAATCCCCCTTCCCCTCTCCGGGCCTCACCCCATCCCCTTCATCAAGGGCGCGGCTTGACATCTGATTATTCATGCCGTACCTGTTTTGAATATTCCTCCTGCTTCTACGATAGCGTATAAGGGCCGTATTCGGCCTTCCCGGCGCATTTCCAGCTTTCTTTGATGCCTTTCCTCGTCCAGGAGGTTTCATGCGTCCTGTGCGATCCAGGACTCATGCGCTGGTTTGAGACATGGCGTTATGGGTTAATATATTTTCACGGCGAATCGCAGGCATGCCTGGAATTGTCAATTCCAAGAGCTCGAAGTCCGCGGGTTCGAAAGACCCACTCCTGAGAATCGGGATCTGGGGCGCGGTTTTTGTCTTTTTCCTCGTCATGTCACTCCTATCCCCATCTCTTTCAGGGATGTTCGCCCTTTCCTGCTGCTCCGTTGATTTTTTCTATTCAGTGCCTGCCGCATTCATTTTGACCTTCGGCGTCTGGCTCTTCTGGAATCTTCTCCTTTTCATCCGGCCAGCGTCTGGTTTGGAGATTGGGAGGATGCTGGGGAAGTATAAATTACAGGACGATGCGGGATGGGGGTTTGAAAGATATTTCCTACCGAATCGGAAAGCTGGCCTGGACCTCAAGGCGTCGAGCCCCCACATCCTGATTGTCGGCGGAAGCCAGACGGGCAAAAGCGCCACCATCAAGACGATCCTCGTCAAGCTCCTCAAGGAGAAGGATCGCGGGAACGTGATTTTCGATTATCATGGAGAATATTCTTTCCTTACCGATCGCGGTTTTACGGTGGTGGATGCGCGGGATTACGCCCCGCTGGCTCCGAATTATGACGGCGAGGCATTTGAGAACATCGTCTCTGATTTCGTCGAGGCGTTCCTGGTCGCATTCGAGACCGCAGGGGACGTCCAGCTGGCGATCCTCAAGAAGAAGCTCGAAGAGAAAGCCAGCGTCGCCGCGGCACATTCCAGCATCAGCAGCGATGCCGCGGCCGCGCGGTCGTTCACTGAAAAGGACCGGCTGGCCGGTCTTTCCCTTCGGCTTGAGAAGATAGCCCGCTACTCCGGAGGAAAGCATACGCTGCGGCAGCTCACGAAAGAGAGCCGCAACGTGATCTTTGACTTTTCAGGCATACGGGATCGCGACGCCGCCGATTTTTACGCCGAGAACATCCTGCGCCGCTACATGGCACTCCTCATCGAGGCAGGGCAGCCCACAAACGTCACCATAGATGAAGCGCACAGGCTCAACACCAGGTCGCTGACGGAAAGGGGGATAGAGACGACTACGGTGCGCATAGCGAGGGAATCAGGCAAGTTCAACGGCCGCCTTATCATCGCCTCGCAGAATCTTTCCGACTTCACGCCCGGATTCAGCGCGAACTTCGGGAATATCATCTGCTTCCGCATACCAGCAGGTTCGGACATGCAGATCCTGGAGCATCTGACCGGCATAGGACTCGGGATGCTCCAGTCCGTGATGAACGGGCTGCAGAAGGGCGAAGCATTGCTCATCGGGCCGCATAACCATTACAACGTGATAAAAATCTCGTTGCCTGAAGCGTTTCCGGAACCACGCTCGAGGCTGTCGCATACGGAAACCCCAGGTCCGGCGCAGGTTGCAACGCCATCCGAGGCCTTGGCTCCATCCTTCTCAGCTCCGCGCCTTCCCAGGGCAGAGGAGATTTTGGAAGCATTGAAGGAAGAAGGGGCATCGACCGCCACTGGCATTTCCAGGCTGACAAACTATCCCAAACCGGCGATATGGCGGCATCTGCAATCGCTAGCCAAAGCCGGGAAAGTGATCCGCCATGAGGAGACGGAAACATCCCAGGGCCTTGAGGTGTTCTATGAGATCAATGACCCGCACCGGCAGGAAAGCGGCTTCCATAAGGTTCTTATCTCGAAGGCGGCGGTGGAGCTCGCGGGGTATGGCAGTGTGAAGGTGGTGGGTGGATGGGGCAATCCGGACCTCGTTTTCAACGAGAAGACGGCCGTGGAGGTCGAGACCGGAACCAAACCGGAGCTCAAGGGCTTCACCGACCAGGTGGAGAAAAGGTTCGGGCAGGGGTACGGCAAAGTGATTGTCATTGTGATCAACCAGAGGCAGAAAGCGCGGTATGAGAAGGCGCTGGACGGGGCCAAGAACGTTTCTGTCCTGAAATTCACGGAGTTGGCTAAGGCTGCGCAGACGGGATGATATGCTTTCATTTAAACGAATTGCTAACTATTGGATATGTTGATGAGATTATTGATTTCATAGAAAAGGGTAACTGACAAAGTTCAATAAATTTAAAGGAATTGATTGAAGATGGAGTTGTAAAAATGACCGAGCAAATTAACATTTCAAATGAAGTTGCAATAATTTGGGAATCTGCAGATAGTATACTGCGCGACGCCTATAAACGCCATCAATATCAAGATGTGATACTGCCGTTCGTAGTTCTCCGCAGGATAGAAAGCGTGCTTCTGGAAAAGCGCGAGGAAATAGCCAAAAAACACGAATCCAGTCTCAAGACGCTGACGCCAAAAGAGCAAGCTAGGGTGATATCCGCCCACATCAACACCGCGCTGGGATTCGATAACACATCTGATTTCACCCTGCAGGTGCTTGCCGGAGAGAAGGAAAGCGCCCTCAGGGACAATTTCCGCGCTTACCTGAACGGCTATACGCAAAATATCCAGGAAATCATGCAGAACTTCAAGCTTCAGGAGAAAATAGCGGACCTTGACAAGCACAAACTCCTATACCAATTGGTAAAACAATATTGCACACTTGATTTATCACCTAAGGCAGTAAGCAACCTGAAAATGGGCTACATATTCGAAGAACTCATAAGGCGCTTCGCAGAAGCCAGTAATGAGGAAGCCGGAGAGCACTTCACACCCCGCGAGATAATCAAAATGATGGTCGAGCTGGTAATCAATGACGACCCGATAAAACCAGGCGAGTTGAAGTGTATATACGATCCGGCCTGCGGTACCGGAGGGATGCTGACAGAGGCGAAGAACCACATAACAGAGAAGCATAAGGCGACCATTGCGCTTTACGGCCAGGAAATCAACCCCGAAACGTATGCTATCTGCGCGTCAGACATGCTCCTGAAAGGCGAAAAGTCGGACAACATCAAACTCGGCAATACCCTGACTGGCGACCAGCTGCCGGATGAAAAGTTCGATTATATGCTTTCTAATCCACCCTTCGGGAAGGACTGGAAGAAGGATAAGGAAGCGATAGGGGCGGATAATACCGGCCGGTTCAGAGCGGAGATGCTGCCCCGCGTGTCAGATGGCTCAACGCTCTTCCTCATGCAGATGCTTTCCAAGATGAAGACCCCGCAGGATGGCGGCTCTTCCGTTGCTATCGTTTTCAACGGTTCGCCTCTCTTTACCGGTGATGCCGGGTCAGGTGAGAGCAATTTCAGGAAATACCTGCTTGAAAACGACTTGCTCGATGCCATAATCGCTATGCCAACCGAGCTTTTCTATAATACCGGTATAGCCACCTACGTCTGGATCGTGCGGAACAAGAAAGAGGCGCGCAGGAAGGACAAAGTCCAGTTGATTAACGCAGTTGAATTCTGCTCCAAGATGAAGAAAAGCCTCGGGAACAAGAGGAACGAAATAACTCCAGAACACATCCGCAAGATAGCCGAGATGTACCGATCATTCGCCCAAGCAGAACACTGCAAGATATTCGACAACAAGGACTTTGGATATACGCGCGTGAGCCTTGAGCTTTCGGAATTCGATGAAAAAGGCAAGCCAGTTATGGAGAAGGTTGTCAAGACTGTAAAAGGCAAGGAAACGGAAATCGAACGGGAAAAGAAGACCAAGGATGAGGAATACGTTCCGTTGAAACAGGACATTACAGCATATCTAAAAAAAGAGGTTGAAAAACCATACAAAATCCTTGGCGAGGACGTAGGGTATGAAATCAACTTTACCCAGTATTTTTACAAATACCAGCCATTACGACCAACAGAAGAAATTAGCAAGGAGATAACCGACCTGGAGAAGCAGAGTCAGCAGCTCATGAGAGATATCGGGTTGATGAGATGAAAACAGAGAAACGGCTTGCCTCAGAGATGAAGGATTCGGGGGTTGGATGGATTGGCGAGATACCAGAAGGGTGGAAAATAGAAAAAATTGGCCGTTCTTTTGAAACTATCAGTAGCGGAACGACTCCCGAGTCATCAAACTTAAAATATTACGAAGATGGAACAATTAATTGGGTAGTGACTGGTGATTTAAACAATTCAAAATTAGTTGCTTGTACAAATAAGATAACTTCTCTGGCAATGCACGATTATTCTACACTTAAGATTTATCCAAAGAATTCGCTACTAATTGCAATGTATGGTGCAACAATTGGAAAAATTAGTTTGTTAGATGTAGAAGCTTGCACTAATCAAGCGTGTTGCGTTCTATCAGGCAGCCAACTTTTTGATATGCGCTTTGTGTTCTATTGGTTTTATACTAGTAAAGAGCATATAATTAGCCTCAGTTATGGGGGAGGCCAACCCAATATTAGTCAAAAATTAATACGATCTTTAAGACTACCCAGAGCATCTATGTTTGAGCAAGAAACTATTGTATCTTTCCTCGATTCCGAAACCTCAAAAATCCAACAATTAATCGGAGCAAAAACAAAGCAAATTGAACTCCTTCAAGAACACGAAAAATCTCTTATCCACCATACAGTGACCAAAGGGCTTGATCCTAAAGCAAAAATGAAGTATTCTGGCGTTAAATGGATTGGCGAGATACCTGAAGGATGGGGTGCAAAACCAATCTCACGGGAATACGAGGTCCAATTAGGGAAAATGCTTCAGCCAGAACCTTCACAAGATGCTGAATTGAAACCATATCTCAGAACTGCCAATGTTTTTTGGAACAATTTTGATCTGACTGAAGTCAATGAAATGTACGTATCTTCACGAGAGAAGGATCAATTTTCGATAGTACCTGGTGATTTGCTAGTATGTGAAGGCGGAGATGTTGGACGATCAGCAATCTGGATGGGCAAAATCCAAGAGTGTTATATACAAAATTCGTTACATAGGATTCGTCCTCTAGGAAAAAACCAAAACAAATTCTTGTACTATTGTTTATTTGCTGCTAACTCCAAAGGCGAAGTTGAGAAAGTATGTAGCAAAGCAACAATAGCCCATTACACTCTTGTCAAAATAAAAAGAACAAAAGTTCCAATTCCATCACCTGCTGAGCAGAAGATCATATCCTCATTTCTCGATTCCGAAACCTCAAAAATCCATAATGCGATTGATAAAATTGAGAATGAGATAGTCAAACTTGAGGAATACCGGAAGTCCTTGATTTATGAAGTTGTAACTGGAAAAGTTAAAGTGAGCTGAATTTATGACGCGCCCATCCGAAAAGGAATTCGAAAGCCATTTCTGTGCCGAGCTTGAAAAGCCATTTCAAAGCTCCAAAATGGTTTACCTCAAACGACAAATGGGCAACGTTGACCTCAAAGCACTGATCGATGGCGAACTTCTAACCCACTTTCTGGAAACGACGCAGAAAGACGAGCTGGATGAACTGAAAATCGACGTTGGAAACGATTGGTTAAACATATTCAAGGAAAAGATCGCCAAGCAGCTGGAAACAAAGAAGATATTCGAGCTCCTGCACGACGGAATTGAGGTGCGCGGAAGGCACTTCAATCTTATCTACTTCAAACCTGAAACCAGCTACAATGAGGTGGAGATGAAAAGGTACCAGGCAAACATCTTCAGCTACGTGCGTCAGTTCGCCTTCCGTGAAACGCTAGAATCCATAGACGTAGTCCTTTTCCTAAATGGCTTTCTAATCATCACCATTGAGCTGAAAAACCAGTTCAACGGGCAGAACGTGGATGATGCAGTCCACCAGTACGCCCAAAGAGACAAGAAAGAGCCGATTTTCAATGTGCCGTTCCTTCACATGGCCGCTGATCTTGAGAACGTGAAGATAGCCACGCAGTTCATACAGAATTCGGCAAGCGATTTCGTCCCCTTCAATACCGACATAGTAAACCCGATGAAGGAAAACGAATTTGCGGTCGACTACCTTTATCACGATGTTCTGAGGTCGGAAAGCCTGCTCGAGATCGTTGAGGCATACCTATTCTGCTTTGAGGAAAAGGACGATACCGGCAAAAAGCACAGGCGTTTCCTGTTCCCAAGATACCACCAGCGCAGGACCGCCATCAACCTCCTGGGCGACCTGACAGAGTATTTCAGGAAGAATCAGCGGCTTGGCAAGCGCTATCTCATCCAGCATTCCCCGGGTTCGGGAAAGAGTTACACGATAGCGGTCATGCAGAGGTTCCTGCGCAACGCGCACGTTGAGAACAGGCGCCTTTTCAATTCGATCATAGTGGTGACGGACAGGATAAATCTCGACGGGCAGATAAAGGGCACGATCGGCTCATCCGAAACGCAGCCAGGCATTATCGCCCATGTGGAAACCACTTCCGAACTGGCAGAAGCACTCAATGCGAACACTAAGGTCATAATCACGACCATCCAGAAGTTTTCAGTAAAGAAGCTGGATGAGCTGCTCACTAAACAGAAGGGTAAGAACATCTGCTTTATCATAGACGAAGCCCACCGCTCGCAGGCCGGCGAGCTCCACAAGCACATGGTGGGTAAGTTTGAAGATGAGAGCAACCCCCAGGACGAGCGTTTGCAGGATATGGCGCGGAAGATTTATCCTAATGTGGTTTTTATCGCCCTGACAGCTACGCCTAGCGACAGCACGTTGAATATGTTCGGCAAGCCATTCGATACTTATACCATGGACCAGGCAGAGCAGGAGGGCTACATACTCAACGTGGTCGAAAATGTCGTTACCTACAACACATTGTACAAGATGAGTCACGAAGTCGGCCACGGTGACGAATATCCGCCCATGGTGGTGGCGAAGAAGCTCAAGGCAAAGGCGTTTGAAGATGACGACGTAATCACGGAAAAGGTGGATATCCTCCTACGTGTTTTTGAAGCACAATCGAAGTTCAAGATCAATGGCAAGGCCAAAGCCATGATTGTCACCAGTAGCAGGAAATCGGCGGTAAAATACAAGCTGAAGTTGGATTCTGTGCTCGAAGAGAGGAAACTGCCGTACAGGACGCTGGTCGCCTTTTCCGGTTCGGTTCCTAAAAAAGATAGTAAAACTGGGTACACTGAGACAAATTTGAATGTTGATATGAAGGAAAAAACGATAGAAGACGAATTCAAAAAACCTGATTATCGGTTCATAGTCGTTGCGAATAAATTCCAGTATGGGTTTAACCAGCCTTATCTTCAGACGATGTTTTTGGACAAATCCGTAAGCGGGATTAATGCCGTCCAAACGATAAGTAGGCTAAACCGTGTGCTGGTCGGCAAAACGGATACGCTTGTAGTGGATTTTACCGATTCATACGAGGCAATAATCGCGGCGTTCCGAAAATTCAAGCATGAGGTAAACGATTACTCTGAAGTTGATCCACACGAGCTTCCAAAGCTGCAAAAAGAGCTTTTGGAATGGAATATTTTCAGCAAGATGGATGTTCAGGATTTCAAAAAGGCGATTTATCAATCCGAACAAGCCACAGGTACGGGAGTAGTAATGCTCCGGGTAAAGAAAAAAGTGGAGAAAATGCCGATTCTGGAGCTGCGGAACTTTAGGAGTTTGCTGAACCGGTTTAACAACCTCTTTAAGTATTTGGACAATTTGGTAAAATTAAGCGACGAGGAGATGAAAGATTTTTACCTGTTCACAAACTATCTTGCCAAGTATATCGATCCAATCGGCAAGGGAGGCAAACTTGACGAGGAACTCAAGAAGGTCTATCTCGTCTCTCATAAAATCCGCCTGGAGAAGAGGGAACCAAAGTCGGCTCCAGAAACATCCGGTGGCGTAAAAACGAAAAAACCCCCACAGTATGCCACTGTGGAAGAGGTAATTGAAGCAATAAATGCCAATTATGAAATCGCATTGGAGGACAACGATAAGAATCTCTTGAGGCAGTATATGGAAAAAGTTGCGAAGGATCCGAGCATACTGGCAAGCGTTCGAGCCAACAAGAGCCGTGATCTGTGGAGATTGTATGAAACCACCCTTTCTTCTCAAATGAGGGCAAGCGCCATACAATTCTTCCTTACGAACAATCCAGCAAAATTGGTAGAGTACCTTGATCAGAATATTTTCACTTTCTTGAACCAGGAGGCATTCAGGCTTGCCACCAGTCAAGCTGGCGTTTCATGATAATGAAACCAGTCAATTCGGGGCGTCCTGCCAAGAAAGTTTCCATGGTTGAAAGACCGTGGCTCCATTGAAGCCAGGCAGCAACTCAGGTTCATATAACGCCGTATTTCCATCCAATTACCTGTATTTATGTCCGTTCATCTAATTTTCCCGAGAAAACCTGTGAAAAGGAACAGCAAAACGACGTACTCTATTAAATAAGTATCTCTGGATATGGTTATCGAGAGGTGGATATGTGTTTGACTGGTTCAAGTGGGCGGGAATCGTGTCTTCTTTCCTGATTGCCTTTTCTTTGATAGCCGCTGCCGATGATGCTGGAGGGGACATCTACAGCAATCCGGCCGCGGTCGCCTGCAGCGGCATCGGGCTTGTCAAGACGACCTGCGACATAATGCACACGCTGCTCGTCCTGGGCCCGATGATTGCCATCATCGCGCTGCTGCTTGCAGGGGTCATCTACGTCTACGCGCATGTGTTCGTGACCGCGGATCAGCGCGGAAGGTACCACACGCTCGCAACGGGCCTTGCTGTCGCCGCATTGATACTGGCTGCGATAGTCGGTGGGTCTGGCCTCATAATCAAGAGCGGAACCGAATTCCTCAAGACCCCTACCGGGGGCTGAGTGTTTTTTGGATGGGAATTCCCATCCAATCTTCGGTGCCCTCTCATGGCCGACGTCGCTGATTTACTTTCACAGTTCCCGCATCCGGGATCAAGCACCGGAGGGGATGCGTTCAACATCGCCCTCTTCACCCTCGTCTCAATGCTCGTGCTGGTCGGCATCGCATACGTCGCCGCCAAGGCGATGACGAACCGGAAGCTTGAGGAATGGGCAAAGGATGAGTTTCCCCAGATTCTGATAAATGCGGCGCTTGTCGGGTCCCTTTTCATCCTCATGGCCCCTGGAAGCGGAATCATTGTCATGCTCTTCAATTCGCTTGTACCCTCAGAAGCGGTGCGCATCCCGACGCTTGGCGATCCGAGCGGTGGCGCGGTCACTTCGATCTGTCCCTTGGGGGGCGTCGCCACCGGCACAGTGCTTTGCTTCGCATCGAATTATCTCGTCAGCCTCAGCAACCAGATAATGAGCATAGTGGGATTCCTTTTCACGGTAATCCCCCTGCTCGACATGCTTTCGAAATTCTCGATTGATATGGTCATCACCTCATTCTCGCCGATGAGCGGCCTCTCCGTCTTTGTCCAGGTACTGAACACCCTCATGCAATCCCTGATATTCCTGGGCATAATCGTGAATGTTGAGAACGCCCTCATAATGTTCATCGACAAGGTCGCCCTGACCCTTTTCCTGCCGATAGGGATGGTGCTCCGGTGCTTCTTCGCGACGCGCAGGATAGGCGGAGCCCTCATCGCGCTCGCAGTCGGAGCATACATCGTCTTTCCGCTTGTGCTTTCCCTGAATGCGGTCGCGGTGAATCAGGCTACGCTGTCGAGCTTCGCGTCTTTGATTCCAGTCAATGCGACCCTTGCGACGCTGAATCCGTTCCAGACCTTCCAGTCCGCCGGCAACTTCTCCGATCCGGCCAAGATTACCGAATACATAGACAAGATCACGCGCGCCAACCAGGGCGGTCTGGACGCTATCAACCGCTTGCCAGCCATCCTCGTCACTTATATCGCGTTGATTATCGTTCAGATAGTGGTCCTGCCAGTTGTCGCATTGATAATCACCGGGATAGCCATCAAGGAGCTTGCCGTTGTCTTCGGGGCTGAAGTGGATCTGGGTAAGTTGGGAGCGTGAGCCAGGATGTATGCTGATATGTTGACGAACAAAAGGATGGCGTCTGGGGTCGTGGCCGTGCAGCTCGTGCTGCTGGCGGTTCTTCTGCTGTACCCCAGCGTCATAGTCGCCTTTGCGGCGGCCCTGAGTTTCCTTCTCGCTGCCGCCGTATGGCGCTTCGGCTTCATTATCAAGCCCGTGCTCACGAAAAAGGCCAATATAATAGAAGGGTTCGGAAAATACGAGATCCCTTCGTCGCAGGACGTGATCGTCAAGAAGGAAGGGGACAGGTATTTCGCGACATCCTACCTCCTGATCCGGTTCACCCAATCATCAACCGAAAAGACTCCCGAGCAGATATCGATCATGAAGCAAAGCTATGAGCGCTCGATATCATCGCTGAATTACGTCTGCAAAATCTCGAACATGGTGTGTCCGGTCGATCTGACCCCCTACGTTGATAGGATCAAGGAGACGCGCAGCAAGGCGGAAGCGAGGCTCTCCGAGCTTTCAAGCCTGCCATCTTCGGCGAACCAGGGGGGAGAGATGTCTAGGCTCAAGCGGGAGATAGAATCGTGCGAGAGCCAGCTTGAGCGGATACAGGCAGGTGAACGGCCGATGAGGATGCTGAATTTCGCGATGACCTGCGCATCCGGACACTCCAAGGAAGATGCGATCATGAAAGCGAAGGCCCAGGCTGCCGAATTGAAGACTGTCATCGCCAGCACGATGGACAGTGAGGTCGAGGCGCTTGGAGGGGACGAGCTCAAGCGATGCTTTGAATGGGACTATATGCTGCCTGAGAAGAAGGGGACGGACGAGTTCCTCTACTAGGGGTCATCTGATGGATTGGTCGGAACATATCAAGACTGCTTCGCTGCTGAGGTTCAGTGACTCGACCAACCGGCATCTCGGCGAGCGCATGCTATTGACCCATCCGCCCGAGCCGCCGCCGGAGCTTCTCCTCAATGATCCGCTTGATTCCGTCTACATCGGGCGGACCAGGGCCATGAAGGTCCCCTTTTACTGGACGTACCAGAACCTGACGAACCCGCACATAGCCATCGTCGGCGTGACCGGCGCCGGAAAATCCTACCTGGTCAAGACCTTCCTCACGCGCGCGGCATTGGTCTGGAAGACGAACGCCCTCATCATCGATTGGGCCGGGGAATATGTGGATTGGGTGGCGCAGACAGGCGGCGAAGTAATCGAGCTCGGACCGAAAAACTCCCTCAATCTCATGGATCTAGGAGGCAACTCCCCGCTCAACCGGATCCGGCAGCTCATGCGCACTTTCGAGATACTCCTGGAATCCAAGGGGAAGGACGACGAGCAGCGCGTGATAGAGGAAGCCCTTGAAGAGGCGTATATGGAGAAGGGGTTCGCGCTTCATAAGAGAAACCAGGACGCGGCCGAGCCGCCGACCCTCAAGAACGTTCATGCGATACTACTCCGGAAGGCGGTATCAGCAGAGGCCCTCTGGGTGAAGGAATACACCGCCAACGCGGCGAAACTGATCGGAAGGTTCACAAGGGAGGGGATGGACTTCCTGGCGCGGCCCTCGAGCCTGGAGCTCGCCAGGCTTACGACATCGGGCCTCGTGGATATCGTGCTCAAGAAGCTGCCTGATGAGGAATTCCGCGTCCTTGCCGGCCTTTCGATACTCCAATACCTCAAGGAGCGCATGCGCGAAGAGGACTGGTCCCCGACAAAAGGGCTGAAGCTCTTCGTAGTGTTGGATGAGGCGTGGAAGATAGCCCTTGACGACCGCAGCGACGCGATAATGATCGTGAGGGAAGGGCGCAAATACCAGTTCGGGCTAATCGTCGCCTCGCAGAACCCCACGGATATCAACGAGGCGATCTTCAGCAACGTGGGAACGACGTTCATCCTGAACCTGAAGTTCCAGCGATTCAAGGATTACGTGCGCGGATCCCTCAAATATTCCGATTATGTGGCCGAAGCGATCGAGAAGTTCGGCGTGGGAAACGCCGCAGTGAACCTCACATTTTCCACCAAGACCGATTTTCCCCGGACGTTCCTCCTGGACAGGATACATGGGGAAGAGCCGCTCCAAGAGGTCATCATAGCGTTTGAAGGCTCCGAGCTCCGCATGGAGAAGGGGGAACTCAAGAGAAGGCTGGCTTACGAGGGGATAGGAGCCCTTCCTGGCCAGTTGTTCATGGATGGAAAAGTGGATGCAATCGCGTTGGTGAAATGGCTTGAGGAAAACAAAGTCGGCAGGGCGAAAGTCATAGGTCTTCTGAATTACCTGGGCCTTGACGCGGAAACAATCACGAGGATATTCCGGAGGATGAAAAAGGATGGCTGAGCCTGTGGAAGTTGAACCGGGAGCGTTCTCAAGGATCCTTTTCAGCCACGGCCTCAGCGATTCGCAGATAAGGGAGATCGCCTCGGAATTCTCGAAAAACAACAATGTGATAGATGATGAGACGCTGGTCGGAAAACTGTCCGGTATGGGGCTCAACATGTACCAGCTAATATCAGTGTTCAACAAGCTTGGGATCGGGAGCGATAACGTCGTCAGGATGCTCGAACGGAAGCAGAAGCAGAAGCTGGGCGCTTTCGTAGATATATACTCGTTGGAGGTTGATGATCCATGACCCCGTTTGCACGCATTTTCGGCAAGAAGAAGGCGGTGGCCCCTGGAATGGATGCCGCGCCAAGGCAGACTTCCGGCAGCATCGAAGTCAAAGGAGCGTTAAGGAACGCGAAAACGGCCGCCGGGGTATTATCCGGCATGTCGATGATTCAGAACGTCGAGTCTGGAGATGGCGAGGTCAGGGCCATGATAGTCGAAAGCATGGACCGGAACAAGAATCCCCATCTCTTCATCAGATTGAGATTCAATCGGGAAGGAGCATTCGCGGAATTCTCGATCACGCCCGAAGTCCCGAATCCGGACATGCGCCGCCTCATCGTCATGAAGACGGTATTCTCGATCATATCGATCCTGGAATCGAAAAAAGCGTTTTCGCCCCAGCGGGCCGACCTTTACGAGAAAACCACGCAGGTTTTCGATCTGGCCTCGGCCTTCATGGACGGGGATTCACTCAGGATGAAGTACGAGCTGGATCGCAGCATCCAGGACAGCCTCAAGCTCAGGGACGAGGTTTCACGCCTCAAGGAAGAGAAGGAAGGGGCCGATCTCCAGTTCATGGAGTTGGAACGCAAGCTCCAAAGCTATGAAGAGCGGGTGTCCGTGCTTGAGCGGATGACGGATGCCGAGCTCGACCACGAGGTCATACACTGGATAGAAGAGCATGGGGGCAAGCTCAACGGCGCGCACTTTTGCCGGCTGCACGGCATCGGAGGCGCAAGGCTCGACGAAAGGCTCGATTCCTTATCGAAACGGGGGGTGATACGCCTTGTCTGAAAAGAAGCTGGAACTCTCCGGATTGGTGCAGACGGGGCAAGGCCAGGCCGATCCTGCCGGAGAGGCGCATAAGGATTTGACGATTGTCGTCTGTGGTGATTTGCCGAAAGAGCGAACAGTGCTTATCCTTGGAGGCAAAAAATGAACTGGAAGGTATCGCTTGCGGCATTTTTCATTCTCCTATTCATAATAGCGGCAATCTCGATGCTTCAAACCGGCAATGAAGCTGCGGGTCAGGCTGCAAACGCCTTACCGGCCCATAACCGGAGTTTTTCCATCTCTTTCCAGGGTGCTGGGTTTGCAGACGATGATCTTGGGCAGACCATCAGGGCTTATATCGGAATAGAGTCGGTCTCTCAGGGGAATCCGAACACGACTGTCGAATTGATCAGCCTTCCGAAAGCCCCACGTTCAGGCGTGTATTATATCTCGGATTATTCTATCAGCGATGGCAAACGCGCGATTCTCGCAACGATCACGGACAATCTCGGCAGATACGGGATCCCATTGGTTCCGGCAACGCTCGACGATGCCATGAAAACACAGGGTTCGGTGATCATCCTGCCTTCCGAAGCCATCCCGGACGCCCTGGCGAGCGGCCGTTTGACCAGGCTCATCGATTCCAACACCGTGATATTTTTCGGCAAGCCGCTCACCATTGCAGTGGACGCTTCAGGCTCGCAGGTGCAGGTGGGCGACAGGATATTCTCAGCGCTCAACGTGACGCAGGATGCTGACGGCGGAATGGCTCCGCGCGCAAACGGGCCTGGAAGATCGGATGCTGGCAATTCAACAGTGCTTGAATATCCCTCAGGCTGGTTCGTCGTCTATCCGGATGGCGAGGATCCTGCCTTGGGGAACGAGATAGCCGACCTCATCGAAAAGGAAGGCTGGCAGTCGCAAAGTGTGGAAACCGATTTCACGCTGGGGAATAAGACCTCGTCGATCCTGTTCACCAAGCCGCTCCCGAAGGGGGAATACTACCTGAGGCTGATTTTCGAATCGAAAGCCGCCAATTTTTCGAATTCAGGATTGAGGGACTTCGGACTTTTCCAAAAAACCATCGGAACGCTCAGGATGAGCGACACTGCAAGTCCGACGGGACGGCTTGATTACGCCTATGAATTATGGGGCAACCTCACCTACCCCGAAACCTATGATCTCACCCTTCAATTCACCAGGAACGGTTCGGTTGCCGACCGCAAGGATATCCAGTCCATAACGATGAAAACCTATGCGACCGAAAGCGGATCCGTTTCCGCGAATCTCACTGCCGGGGACTATCTCGTCAGGCTCATGGACCAGGACAACAACGTGCGGGCTGCCGCATATACGCATGTGCCGGCGGTGCGCGTGAAGCTCATAAGGATCGAAGACACTGTCCACGTTTTCCAGGTGACCGTGGATGGAAAACCGGCCGCAGGGCAGGATATCAGTCTTGTCGCCGACGGACAGAAGACATACGAGCTTCAGACTGATGGGAGCGGGCTGGCCCGGATCGCATTCAGCCTTGAATCCGGCCGCCATTCGTTCACGGTTGATCTCAAGGGCTGGAAAGCCACCACGTATTATATCAAGACTGACGGGCAGGCCGACCTGATGCTCTACGCCGTGTTGATACCAGGGGTGTTGTTTCTCGGAATCGCCGCGTATTTCGGGACAAGAACACGGAAGAAGTTCGGGATCAGGGTACACCCCAGGCCGCCCGTAGCCTCGAAAACCCTGCGCATCCCATACCAAGCGTTCAGAGAGCTTTTCAGGATGACCCAGGATGACCGGGCGCCCGGACTGCCGCTTCTGGTCTCTGACCTGCGCATCGGGATAAGGAAGCATTCCACCTTCAGGGGCGCGCCGCTTTTCGTGACTGATTCGAATATCTACAGGATACTGGATCGGCTGACGAAGAAGGGGGCGATGCTCTCTTACCGGGGATTCTTCATGCCTATTGAGATGGCATCAGGCCTTCCGATCGAATACTGGGCCATGAAGAGGAGGATAATGGACTGCCTCATGGAAAACGGCGAAAAATCGGATGGAGAACTGATCGGAGGGAAACGACTGCATCTATGGCCCAAGCTCGATCCAGCCCTGATCGCAGGCAAACCAGACAACATACTGATTTTCCCGGACGAAGAGCGGAAAGCCGATTACCTTTCATCATCCCAAAAGCACAATCCATTGCTGACCCAGCTTTCGCTCGAAATCCAATATGGGCAGATAAGATGCATGACGATAGACGAGTGGATCGGGCGCTGGTCAAATGGGAAAAATTGAGCTGTGCCTCCTGCTTCTTGCGGCCTGTTCGTTCGCGCTGATAGACCCGCCGATAGATTCGGTGGATGCGCATGATCTCAGGATAGCCGCAGCGACTACCGACACCATACACTACAACGCACTGGGCGTTCCTACGCGCACGCCTACCCTGGATAATCCGGTTTCATTCTCATATATCCGCGTCCTGACCCTTACTCCTTCGGTGAATCACAGCATCTCATCGTCAAGGCAGCCCCAGCTCGTCTGGCTCACGGCAGAAGCGCATGAGCACGAGGTCACCGAGGATCATGATTCCGGGGATTGCGATCGCGTCCTGGTAAGAAGGACGTTCCACCGTGAGATAGAGGTGCAGAACATCACCGCGTATTATACCCTTGACGGATTGATCAGGAACGACGGCGGAATAACCACATATAATACGGCAAACCGGACGGTCGAGCTCAGGACATCGCTCATCGGCAGTTTTGCCAACCCATCTCCGGTGCCCTTTGAGCGGTCCCCGGCCTGCTCGATCTCGGATTTTCTCACAAAGAACCTGCTCGGCGGTATTCTCAATCTTTCATGCTATGACGAATCGCTTTACCGCGCGTCGCCATACAGCAACAGCGTCGTTAATTTCACCCAAAGGAATGTCACGGTGATCAGGCCGCACCTCAACATCACGCTGACGTGGATTTACGCCATCGAGTACTCCCAGGAAGAGATGCACTGGCACAAGGGCCCTGATGGGAGCTGTGAGGAGGAAAGCCTTCCGTTATCCTATGGGAATATAACGATGACAAGCATCGATTCGGACTCTTACGAAGTGCAAAACGACAGATTCGCGCTGATTCCCGTATCGCCCGGCTTCCTCAGCCTCAACGCCAACACCTCCGAGAATGCCGTGTACCAGATTGGCGTTTTTTCAACCGCCGACGTCTATAAATATTACGTGAAGATGGACGGCAAAACCGCCGGAGCCTGCTATCTTTACGATTTTTCAGTCATCAGTGATGGTTATGGCGTCCAGACTATAGAAGCCGCGCCGTTCAACCACACCGGGGTGCTGCCCGAAGACCCGGAAAGCGCGAACAATTATACTGGAGCGCATGAGATGCCAACGTGCAAAGCCGGCGCCGCGCTGCTTGACGCCTCTCCGATCACGAACCAGAGCTACAACTACTCGCGCCAGTACTATTTCCTCGATTACTTCTACAACCTGAGCCAGGGCGACCATAGCGCGGAATTGCAGTTCCATACGTGGCTGGGTGGTGCATCTGCGTATTCCAACATCAGCGTGAAATGGAGGACGGACTTGAGCTTGAGCGCGTACCAGATTCCAGGGCAGATAGTCGTGAATTGCTGGCTGGGATCCAGCGGAATACCCCTTTCTGGAGAGATGGTGAAGCTTACCGTCCAGAACGAGACAAGGTATACACGGACGAATGCGCTCGGCCTCTGCTCTGAAAGCTTCAATGTGACGAAAATCGGAGCCGGTGTCTTGGGGGAATACAACGGTTCCGAGCGTTATTCTCCTTCAAATTCGTTCGCGACCGTGATGGGGATCCCGGTCGTAGGGCCCAAAGGGGATATCCTGGGGGGAAACCTGGCCCTGATGTTCATACTGGCCGGACTCCTGGGCTTCTCGATGCTGCGCCTAGCCGACTATGCTGTCGGCGCGCTAAACGGGGAGAAGGGCATCTCGACAATGGGCGGAGCATTCGGCAGATATTTCCCGAAGAAAAAACAGGCTGATAAGGCAGAGGCAAAGAGGCGACAGGTGAAAGAAATAGCTAAAAAGGTCGTTCTGGTGGTTGCAACCGGAGGGACCGGAGCTGCGGCAGCTGGTGGAACTGCAGGAAGCACAACGGCGGCAGGTTCAGCAAGCGCCAGTTCAACTGCGTCCACATCAGCCAGATCGCAGGCAGGTGCTTCGGATCCTGCCGGTTTATCGAATATGAAAAAGGCCCAGATCCAGCAGATGGAGCAAAAACCACGGATGGATCAGGCAGATACGCAGGATCAATCCGGGAAGATGGATAAGAAGCTCTGGCGCAAGCTCGCCAAAAAAGCAGGCCACCGCCGCCACGACCAGGAGTATCGCATATTGGCGTTCATGCTGTCTTCGCTGGATTGGATCAGAAGGGGCAAAAGGAAGAGATACAAATCCAGCGACAAATGATTCGCCTCTTCAGGCATCATAAGGAGTATTGGAAGTGAGCAGAGGAAGCTCGAAGATAAAGGTTTCCTCCCGTAGGGACTCGAAGATATCTGTTCCCTTCTGATACCTTCCAACAGTGATCGTGACGTTTATTTTTTCCCCCGGCTTACCAAGTTCCAGTTTTCCATTCTGAGAAAATAGATCCTCATACACCATCTTTTTGCTATTATAATAGATAGGAAGACCGACCTTCAGAGCCGAAGTTTCAAATGGAATCTTATTTGATATCATAACAGGTATCACGCTGTTTTCGTAATCTGCATTAAATGCCTGTCCGTTCACCTTGGATGCGCGTATCCATAGATAATCTGGAGGATAATAATGCCGGTCATTCGTCACATTGAGAGCCATTACCATCGTAGTGGTTATAGCCATCATTTTGGCATCAGTTATTGAAACATGTTCCCCGGAAAAGGGCACTCCGTCCGAAAGGGACATCTTATACACTCCGCCTGGCATTTCAACAAAAAACGTCGGTTCGCCATCGTTAAGCCCTTCTGGAACATCAAAAAACAAGTAGCCTTCGGTAACTACGCCTGGGTTGTGGGGGGTCCTGTCATTATAATATTCACCCTCCCAATTCAAGCTGGGATTCGGGGTGATATTAATGCCCCTGTAGGAAACATAAAAACTACCAGGCAATGTAACTGGAATCGAACCAATATTTTCTGAAGCAAGACGAATCCATAGGAGTTTCCCCTTATCCGATGGTTTTGTCGTGCCCCAGTCCGGTACAAACCCCCAGGCAGAGACCTTGAATGAGATATTGCCTGCAATCACAGTCTCGTTTATTCCGAATGTTTTGACTGGCTTAGTAGGTGGAGAAAGAGTTGAGTTTGAAGCAGCTGGCGCTTTCTCCTGCGAAGCGCAGCCAGCCAAGATCAGAACGATCAGCATAATTCCGAAAACTGCATAACGGAACCGCATATAGCACCTACTCAGCGTAATTTTAAACTCTTACCGAAGTTTCTTTTTGAATATAGTAAAAAACGGGATTCGCCGGCAGAGCAAAATAGTAGCGATTCGGGGGGAGAAATCCCTTTGCTTTCTGCCAGCGCCCGAAACTTTAGTCTACGGACCCTACCCTTACGAGCAAAATAACCCCGAAGAATGAACATTTATCTTCGATAATCTAAGAGAATCTGAGAATAAATGATGCTTCTTTGCTTTCTGCTAGCATCCGAATTAGGGGTCTAAGAAGGTCTAAGTTTTTTATCGACCCTTTTCAGCTTTCTTACTTTGATAATCAAGAGATTTACCAGCATTTAAAGGAATTGTGAATTATTAGATATGCTGCTAGATGTTCGAGTTAACGTAGCTGAAGGATGGCAAGATCATGAAGCTTAAAGAATCCGAAACTCTGGAATTGAAGAAATCCACTTCGGAGCTTAAAGAGGCAGTCATTTCCATAACCGCCATTTTGAATAAGCATGGAAAAGGAGAGCTCTATTTCGGGATAAAGAATGACGGGGCTGTTGTCGGCCAGCAGATATCCGACAAGACGATCCGCGATATTTCCCGTTCGATCTCCGAATCCATAGAACCGAAAATATACCCGACCATAAAAGAGCTGGAAATAGACGGCAAACACTGCATCCACATATCGTTTCACGGCGAGTCAGCCCCCTATCTTGCCTATGGGCGTGCGTATCTGCGCGTCGGCGACGAAGACCGGCAGATGAGTGCAAAGGAGCTGGAAGGTTCGTTCATCCGGAAGAACCGGGCGGCTTTCAGCTGGGATGATAAAATCTG
>Ga0315282_10002044_pt1 | contig 37624 bp, 21 predicted proteins | sample YL17G07_20_MG_FD_203693 | JGI IMG/M metagenome (GOLD analysis project Ga0315282, IMG submission 203693) | Sediment microbial communities from Yellowstone Lake, YNP, Wyoming, USA - YL17G07_20 | ecosystem: Environmental > Aquatic > Freshwater > Lake > Sediment | place: USA: Wyoming | collected... | reverse complement strand
CTCTGCCGACGATCCAACGGCATCGACTACGTTATCGGAGCTCTCGCGGTCGAGGCTGCAGGGGCACTGTTCACAGGAAGCCTGCGACCTTGATTTTTGCCCTCCTCTTTGATAGATTGAACGCGAGTCACCGGACGATTTCTCCCAGACCCGCTCATCGTTGACCTCGGTGGCGCTTCGTTTGGCGGCAGGAAGAAATGACCGAAGCCCGGCAGACGGATCTCAAAGGGAGGGATCCTTTCACAATTGCCGTCCTCCGCTCGAAGAGGGGCCGTGATCGAATCTGACTCTGGTTTCTCCACTCGTTGTCTGAAGTGATACGCACGAAGAGGCTGCAGGCAGCCAGACTCATTATTCTCCTCGGCACCGAACCCCTGCAGTCGGTGGTCCCGACTGCCATCAGATTGCCAACACAACGCTAGCTTCCCGAGGGGATGTTTCGTTCGCGCTTTCCCACGAGCGAAGAGGAGGATGTCGATGGAAAGGATCGTATTGGTCCCTTTGACGCCCTGGATGCGCTGGCAGAGGTTAGAATGTTCACGCCAACGAGCCCGTTCATTGTCGTCACGCGTGAGAATGATCGACAGCGAGCTGCCGAGGCAACTCTGAGAGGGCCGTCTGCGTATGTATCGAAGAACGATCTCCTATGCAGAATCACCATGAGTCTCATTCGGACGTAGAAGCGACGCTGCATGCCTTCATGGATGCTTGCCCGCAAGAACTCTGCCTGATGACGACAGACGGTCACGTTCTTTTCGCAAACAAGGCATTCGCCGTAGCGCTCGGTGTCTATGCTGACCGGCTTTCAGGCTCTTCGATAGACGCGGTCCTCCCACACGAAAGCCTGGAGCTTGTCAAGAGGCTGTGTGCGGAGACGGTCCGAACCGGAAAAGCGGTTCATTTTGACGAGAACTGGTCAGGTCGATGCCGAGAGAGCTCTCTCTCGCCTGTCTTCGAAGGATCTTCGGCTGTCTCCAAGTTGCTCTTCTGCTCGACGGAACTCAGCGTTCGGCGGCGTACCGAGGAGCTCTTCACGGGAGAAAGAGATCTCATGCGGGTACTCATGGACCACCTTCCGGACTATGTATTCCTCAAGGACACGCAAAGTCGGTACATCCTGTCGAACCTCTCTCACCTGCGCGTTCTCCGCGCCAAGTGTCTGGAGGAGATTGTGGGGAAGACCGACTTCGATTTCTTCCCACCTGAAGTGGCCGCACGATTCTATGCTGACGAAGAGCACGTGGTTCGCACCGGACAGCCAATCGTCAACGCGGACGAGGAGATCATTGACGCGTCCGGGCAGCGGCGGTACCTCTTGACGACACGGCTGCCCGTCAAGGACCCCCAAGGGCAGATCCTCGGGACCTTCGCTATCTCAAGGGATGTGACGGAAGAGAAACGGATCAACCAGGCCCTCAAGGAGGCCCAAGAGGACCTGGAGCGGAAGGTGCAGGGAAGAACCGCAGCATTGGTGCAGGCGAACGCAGAGCTTCGAAGGGAAATTGCGGACCGGAAACGCGTAGAGGGGGTACTTCGGGCATTCAACAAGAAATATCAGACGTTGTTCGAAGGCTCGAAAGATGTCGTTTTCATCAGTTCCCCCGAGGGGAAGTTCCTGGATATTAACCCGGCGGGGGTCGAATTGTATGCGTACGACTCAAAAGAGGAATTACTCAAGATCGACGTGACGAAGGATCTGTATGTCCATCCGGCGGACAGGCAGCAGTTCCAGGAGGAACTCACACGCTGCGGCTACGTGAAAGACTATGAAATGCTTCTGAAGAGAAAGGACGGCCAGCAATTGGTCGTCCTCGAAACCGCGATCGCGGTGCGGGACGACAAGGGGAACGTCATCGCATATCAGGGGTTCACGCGGGACATTACCGAGCGCAAGCGGGCGGAGAAGGAGCTTCAAAAAGCTCACGTGGAGTTGGAACGGAGAGTCCGGGAGCGGACGGCGGAGCTCGAAGAAGCAAACAAAGCGCTTCAACTTGAAATTGCCGAACGGAAGCGAGCCGAGCAAGGGTTGCGGACTTCAAGACAGCGTCTCCGTCACTTTGCTGGCCGGCTCCAAGATGTCCGCGAAGAAGAGAAGCAGAAAATCGCGCGGGAAATTCACGATGAACTCGGGCAAGTTCTCACTGGATTGAAGATCGACCTCTCGTGGCTGAGCAAGAGGATCTTGTCAAGATTCACGCGTCCAGGCCGTGGCGGGGGCGTAACGAATGGTGCGGTCGAAATCGGAAAGAAACTGGAATCGATGTCAGGTCTTCTCGACGCAACGATGGAGATCGTCCGGCGGATCTCACGGGAGCTGAGGCCGGGTGTTCTGGAGCATTTAGGGCTCCTTGGGACGCTCGAATGGCAAGCGCACGAGTTCGAAACCAGAACCGGCATCACGTGTACGGTTTCAGCGGATATGCAGGAGGTACGCCTGAGGGGTCAAGATCAAGCTCTTGCTGTGTTTCGCATCTTTCAAGAAGCTCTCACCAATGTCGCGAGGCACGCGCAGGCGAGCGAGGTGAAAGTGGGCTTGAGTGAAGTGAATGGGAGTCTGGTCCTGAACATCGCTGACAACGGGAAAGGCATCCAGGATGTGGAGACCGAATGTCACAAGTCCGTGGGGCTGTTGGGGATGAGGGAACGTGCGATCCTTCTCGGTGGGGACCTGACGATTGAAAGCGCTCCAGGCAGAGGGACAGCACTCACGGTACGGGTGCCAATTGGATCGGGCTTGCCATGATAAGCATCCTCGTGGCAGATGATCACCCCGTCGTCCGCCAGGGACTCAAGCACATTCTCGCCGAGGAATTCCCTCAGGCACAGGTGGGTGAGGCGCAGAACGCCCAGGAGGTGCTCGAGCTCGTCCATCGCCAGAAGTGGGATATCGTCATCCTGGACCTGTCGATGCCGGGGAGGAGCGGCTTGGATCTCATCAAGGAGTTGAAACGGGCCTTTCCGCACCTTCGCATTCTTGTGCTGACCATGCTTTCCGAAGAGCAGCTTGCCATCCGCGTTCTCCGCGCCGGGGCTGAGGGATTCCTGACGAAAGACAACGCACCGGAGGAGCTTGTGAAGGCGATCCGGAAAGTCCTTGCTGGCAGCAAGTATGTGAATCCATCACTTGCTCAAGCGCTCGTCTTCGACCTGGCAACCACGTCCCTTGAGACCCCGCTCCATACAAAGCTGTCTGATCGTGAATACCAAGTTCTGTGTATGATCGCGTCAGGGAGAAGCATGAAGGACATCGCCGAAGATCTATCACTCAGCATCAAGACCATCAACACCTATCGAGCCCGCATCTTGGAGAAGTTAAACCTAAAGTCCAATGTCGATCTGACGAGGTACGTCATCGAGAATCGGTTGAGGAGCCTCTAGGGTCTCTTCCCAAAAGTGATTTTGTCCCTCCTCATCCTCCTTCAGTAACTGTATTTGAGCCTTACAACTGCACTTGCGGTGTCGGTGCTCCCGGTCGCGATTTCCCAAAGCCGCGAATCCAGGCGGGGCCTTGAGTCCGACCCCCCGCGTCGACAGTTGGTATGTGGGTTGAAGAATTCACGACGTGACTTTTCTCGTCCTGATAGCCTCTGAGCCCGGAGTTCTGACGAGATGGTCTGTCGGAAAAAATCCGACACGATCAAACGGACTTTTTCCGACAGCGGAATCAGAGACCTGCCGATTGATTTTTGATCGGTGAAGAATTAAACTCGCACGGTAGGTGCTTAAGACCGAATACGATTTTCAACGACGCACGAATTCCTGTAGCTGGAGTGCGTCCGTGCTACGGAATGAGTGGAATCCTGCGCGTTTGCCACCTAACTAACACAACTAAAGAGGAGGTTGTTATGATGCGTAAGACATTCCTCATCTTCGTGCTCCTGTGCGTGCTACTCGGTACAGCGGTTGCCCAGTATGGGAAGGTGAGCGGCTATGTGCGAGACAAGGAGTCGAAGGAACCCCTCGTCGGTGCCAATGTCATCATCCTCGGTACGAGCTTCGGTGCAGCGTCGGACGTTGAGGGAAGATTCGTGATCCTGAATGTGCCGCCGGGGGGATACGACATCCGCGCTTCGTATGTGGGCTACCAGGAGGTCGTGGTCAACGGAATTCGAGTCACAGCCGGCCTGACGGAGACGGTGGATTTCGGTCTACAAGCCTCCTCTGTTCAGCTCCCGGCGCTTCAGGTGACCGCGGAGAGACCCTTGGTGGAGAAGAGCGCCACAAACGTCACCAGAATTATGAAGGCTGAAGATTTCGAGAACTTGCCGGTTCGGGGCGTCGGTGCGATTATGGCACTTCAGCCTGGAGTAGCGGAGGTGAACGGGCAGTTTCACATCCGCGGGAGTCGAGAAGACGAAGTCGGCTACTATGTCGAGGGCGCGAACACGAAGAACCTGCGCGGTTCGGGCAATCTCGTCACCACGATTCCTGAAGCTGTGGAAGAGGTGCTGGTGCAGGCCGGTGGATATTCCGCTGAATTCGGGGGATCGAATGCCGGCATCATCCAGCAGAACTTGAGAACGGGGCAGTCCCGGTACAATGCGTTCCTGCAGTATGAGTCGGACGATTTCGGCAACTATCCGTACAAGCAGTTCCTGGGGACATACTCGTACGGGTATCACGATCTCGTGTTGGGCTTGAGTGGCCCCGTTACCTCCAATGTGAGATTTTTCTTGGCGGGTGAGAACAATTTCATGCGCGACTACAACCCCGTCTTCTGGTACGGAGCCGACTTCGGTTATCTCACCGATTCGGGACTTCGCAGTGGACTCGCCGGTGATACCTCTGTCGCACCGGTGAAGTGGCAGGACGGCAACATCCCGGGTCGATTCGCAAACCGGTATACGGCGAACGGCACCGTTCTGTTCGACTATAAGCCGCTCCTGGTCCGATTGGCAGGCTCGTACACGTGGTCGAGGCAGAAGACAAACGCTTTCCCGATCATGTATCTCTTTAACCAGGCACGGTTGCCGTACAACGACAATACGAACTTCTTCGCGAACGCCAAAGCTACGTATTTCTTGGCTGAGAAGACCTTTGCTGAAGTGAATCTCGACTACGTCAACTCATTCAATGAGACGTACGACCCGAACTTCGGAAGCAACATTCTCGCCTACGCGGACAGCGCCGCGGCCGCTCAGCATGGTTGGACGTACCTTAGCGCCGCGTTGCCGCCGTACGACTACGTCTTTGACGGGTTCCCCTTCTCACGTCCGGGAGCGATGCTCAGCGGATACTCGAAGGCGAACAGGACATCCTACGGGTTCTCTGCGAACCTCACCAGTCAGATCGGAAGGCATGAGCTAAAGGTGGGAGGGTCATACGACTACTGGGCGTTCAGGAACTATGCGATCGGAGGTCTCACCGGACTGCTGCAAGGCATCCGGTCTCGCCCCGACATCCAGAACAACAAAGACGAATACCTGAAATTCATTCGGCAAACGACTGGTGTCAACAATTACGGGTACAATGAGCTCGGCGAGAAGCTGGACGGTGGACTGGACGGGCCAAAGCATCCGTACTTCGCCAGCGCTTATCTGCAGGACAAAGTGGAGTTTGATGATTTGGTCATCAATGCAGGCTTGCGCGTCGATCGAATGTCTTATGACTCCTGGAGAATGCAGGATCCCACGAATCCCCTGTACGATCCGAATAATATGCAGATCGGGGACCTGCTACCGGGGAGGACCTTCACCTTCCTTCAGCCTCGTCTCGGATTCTCTTTCCCGGTATCGGACAGGACGGTGTTTCACCTCCAGTATGGACGGTTTGTGCAGGCGCCTGACCTGAACACGATGTATGTAGGGCGGAGGGCTGCTTTCCAGTACTTCCTGTTCGCCTTTATGAATCCTCTCGGATATGACCTTTCGCCGATTCAAACAACGCAATACGAGATCGGATTTACCCAGCAGTTTACCGATTTCGCAGCGTTCGATGTGACCGGCTTCTACAAAGACATCAAAGGTTTGATTCAGGTGGATCGGCAGGCGACAGTGCCGGGTTCTCCGATCCTCCTGTACCACGTCTACGTTAACAGCGACTTCTCCACCACCACAGGACTTGAGTTCTCATTGCGGTTAAGAAGAACAAACCGAGTTCAAGCCCAGATCAGCTACACGCTGTCGGATGCGAAAGGGACAAACTCGTTCCCGAACAGCGCCGCGGCGACCAGCAACAGCGGGGAGATCACTCCTACCCTCGTCACACCGCTTGTGTACTCTGAGCCGCATCGAGGTGCAATCTCCATTGATTATCGGTTCGGGCGGGGGGATGGGGGGCTGATCCTGGAGGAGCTCGGACTCAATCTGCTCTTCACATTCAACAGCGGTCATTCTTTCACGATGGCGACTGGCGGCCTCGGTCAACAAGGACCGGACCTGGGAGGAATCCTCAATGACGGCGATGCCCGCCAGCGTCGGCCGATTGAGCCGATCGGTTCGTCGACGACGCCATGGGTGTTCAACTTTGACCTGGCACTCGACAAAACGTTCCATGTCGGTCAGGTAGGAATAAACGTGTATGCGAAGGTCTTGAATGTGTTGAACACGAAGAACATCAACAATGTCTACTATCGCACCGGCAACGCGTATGACGATGGCTTCTTCGCCGATCCAGATTTGAGCGCATTGATTGTCGCGTCTCAACCTGCGCAATACGCGGACATGTACAAGGCTATCAACCTTCAAGATCGCCAGCATCAATGGCGGACGAACGGAACCGATCTGTTCAGCTCGCCCAGGCAGATACGCCTCGGCGTTCGGTTCGAGTACTAGAACTCGCTCTCATCCAACGCGAAAGAACTTATCTCATACAGAGGAGCTAAGAATATGAAAAGATATTTGATGATGGTGTCGGCCCTCTTGCTTGTGCTGCCCGCCTTTCTCTTTGCTCAAGACAAGTCCCATCCTGGTGAGAAGGCCGGTTCGCTCTGGAAGGGAGCCGGAACTCCGTTCCAAAACGTCATGGACATCAACGACATTTCAATCTGGGCAAAAGCCGACGGCTGGCACCCCAACGTGCACAATGGAGTAGCGGCAGGGACATATCCGAAGGGAACGAACGGATGGGGTTGGGCTGCCGGCTGGCTCTTTGGCGGGAAGGTCTCCGACGGAGGCAGCCAGACCGTCCGCGTCGGTGGCTGTCTTGATCGCCCCGGTATGCAGGCCGGCAAAATACTCACCGATGCGTCTGGACATGTGACCGGCAGAGAAGATCCGTCATCGTCCGACGTGAGGGTGTGGCGCGTGAGACCGGATTGGGCAACGGCGGATCTGAAGGATGACGCCGCGTACTTCTACGACAAATCGTCGAGTCAGGTGACCGATGCCGACATCGCGGCCCTTCGTGCGCAGTACCAGACGGATTGGAACGAGTGGCCGGTGGCCAAAGGAGCACCCTATGAGGATAAGAACGGAAACGGGACGTATGATCCCACCACCGACATCCCTGGTGTCCCGGGGGCCGATCAATCTCTCTGGTTGGTCGCGAACGATCTGAGCGAGTCACAAACGACCCAGTTTTACGGATCGATGCCAACCGGCATCGAGTTTCAGCTCTGCATGTGGGCGTACGCCTCCAGCACGCCCCTGAATGAGGTGGTCTTTTACAAAGCAAAGTGGATTTACAAAGGGACAACGACAACTCCTGCAGGGTCCCACATCGACAGCATGTATGTCGCCTACTGGGCAGATCCTGATCTCGGCGACTATACGGATGATTTCGTCGGCTGCGACACCACTCTCAATCTGGGCTTTGCGTGGAACTCGTCGGCCGTTGACAGGGACTTCCGCGCACTGGGCTTGCCTCCCCCTTCGTTTGGCTGGGACTTTTTGAACGGCACTTCGAGGAGGACAGGCAATCCGGACGACTCTGCAATCGTGGATCTGCAATGGCGCAAAGGGTATAAATATGTGTTGGACAAGTCGTTTGCCGGATTCGTCAGGGGTGCTGCCGGTGTCCAGGACCCGCCGTACCCGGGTGGGCAATACACCCAGACCCTCCAATGGTACAATGCGATGAGAGGGTATCAACCGACACCGGCGTACCCGCAGGGTGTCGCCTACACAGATCCAATAACAGGGGTGGCAACACGCTACACGGTCGCAGGAGATCCGGTGAGGGGTACAGGATGGATTGACGGGCTCGACATACCACCGGGCGACCGGCGTTTGAGTATGGTCAATGGACCGTTCACGCTGAACCTCGGGGACACGGCAGAGGTGGTGCTCGCAATGGTCGGAGGTATGGGCGCGGATAACCTCTCAAGCATCACCGTGATGAAATACAACGACAACTTCGCGCAGTATGCCTTTGACAACCTGTTCGTACTCCCGAAGCCGCCAGCAACGCCCAAAGTTGAAGTTGCTCAGCTCCACGATGAAGCCGTGTTGTCGTGGGGTGATCCAACTCAGGTGAACCTAACGGAGAACACGGTCGTCCAAGGATTTACGTTCGAAGGGTACAATGTTTACCAGTTCCCGACGGCCGCCAGTACGGTGAAGGATGCCACGAAGATCGCGACCTATGATGTCGTGAATAATGTCACGACGATCGTCGATCAGAGCGTCGACCCCAGCAGCGGCGTCATCATCACGGTGCCTTCGGAGGCGGGTCGCAACACGGGTGTTCAACGGTATATCAAGCTCACAAAGGACGCGTTCTCCGGGAAGCCTCTGACGGATGGTCGCTCCTACTACTACGCTGTGACAGCGTACAGCTACAATGGCTCTGCGGAGGTCCCATTTCATGCTCTCGAATCGGCTCCGGTTATTCTGACGGTCATCCCCCAATCACCGAACCCAGGCGTACGGTATCTGGCGAGCGCCGGGGACACGCTTACCTCCACCCATACAGGCACGACAGAGGGCAATGTGTTCGCGTTGGTGGTCGACCCAACGAAAGTCACAGGGCACACCTACCACGTGGACTTCACGCTGCTGAGTGACGGTTCAACGACATGGAGCTTGACCGACGCGACGTCAGGTCAAGCAAAGCTCACAGGGCAAACGAACCAATCCGGAGATGACAACTATCCCATCGTGGACGGGTTGTTGGTCAAGGTGATGGGGCCCACGACGCCGGGAATGGCAGGTTACGAGATCCCAAACGGTACACGAGAGTGGTCGTCGGCCGGAGCGAATTGGGGACTGGAAGGCTTCGGCGGAGCCATGGGGATGGCGTACAATAGTTGGTATTCATCCTCGACCATCGGTCCTGACAAGATGCACAACGTGTTGATCAAGTTTGGGGATGCTGCAGCCCCGTGGGATCCAAACTCGCCGCCCTCAGATGCCAACTACTCCTACGGCTACCGATATCTGCGGAATGCGACTGCCGCCGCGGCGAAACCTGAATTCGCACCGTTCATTGTCAGTCCGACAGCAGGATATGCGTATCAGGATTTCAAAGTGAACGTGCCGTTCTCCGCCTGGGATCAGGAGACAGATCCTCCGACTCGGCTGGCTGTCGGTTTCCTGGAGAACAACGTGGCCGCCGGGTTTGTGGATGGGGTCTATTTCCCGGGGAACAGCAACCTCACCGACAATACCACGTCCCGCGAATTCTTCTTTATCTTCGCGACTCCGTACAGCACGACCCCTGATCCAACGTACCAGGTGAATATGTTGAGCACGATGGTGCCGATGATGTGGTACGGAACGCCCAACAGGCGTACCAGCAACACGTTCCATTCGGGTGATGAGTTCCTGATCCTCGCTTCCCATATCAATACACCGGCCGTGACGTTCACGTTCACCGCTCCCACGGTCGAGTCAAACCCTGAGCTTGCCAAAACCGACGCGAGCTTGATCAACGTGTTCCCAAATCCGTACCTCGGTTTCAACTTGCAGGAAACGTCGAGGATCAGCAAGTTCGTCACCTTCAGCCATCTGCCCCGAAGAGCGACAATTCGTATCTACACGTTGGGAGCCATGCTCTTGAAGACCATCGTGAAAGACGACGACTCGCAGTTCACGAGGTGGGACCTTCGAAACCAGAACAATCTCCCTGTGGCAAGCGGCATCTATATCGCGCACATCGATCTTCCGGATCTCGGAATGGCGAAGATCCTGAAACTGGCGATCGTTCAGGAGGATCAGTTCCTGAAGATCTATTGATCTGGCTCAAGCGTGGCTCTGAGTGCATTGAACAATCAATTTATTGACTGATGGGAGAAACAACGATGAAACGATATCATAGTGTGTTGCTCTTCCTCGTTCTGCTCGCCCTTCCGGCCCTCCTGCTCGCGAGCGGAAAAAGCAGGGCTGGTACCTCCGCTGCTCCCGAGTTGACGATCCCCATCGGAGCGCGGTACCTCGGAGGCGGGGGCTCAGCCATCGCTGTGGCAACCGGACTCGAGTCCGTGTTTTGGAATCCCGCAGGTGTGGACCGGTCGTCGAACACCGCAAACGCGATGTTTTCCTATCGCAGCTACATCGCCGATATTAACGTCAGCTTCGCGTCGGTGAGCGGAAAATTTGGGTTCGGCACCCTGGCTCTCTCCCTGCGATCCTTCGGAATAGGCGACATTCCGGTCACAACAGAATCATCTCCCGATGGGACAGGTGAGATTCTCAAACCGAGCTTCTTTGTGGTCGGATTCACATACTCGAAGCTGTTGTCCGATCGAACTTCGGTGGGCGCTACCGTCAACCTGATCAATGAGTCGTTTGGGAACGTTCAAGCGAGCGGCGTGAGCTTCGATATGGGCGTCCAGTATCATAACCTCGTCGGCATTGAGGGTCTGGCTGTCGGAGTGACGGTCAAGAACATCGGCCCGGGGATGCAATACGGTGGCTCGGGGCTGTACCGGCAGGCCGATGCCGTGGATGCGGACCGCGGGATTACTTTCTACAAGGTGGGTGCAGCGACGTTCGATCTGCCTTCTCTATTCGAGATCGGCTTCTCATACCACCGTCAACTTGCTGACGACCATTCGCTTGTCGCGAGCGTTGCCTACGAGAACAGCAACTACGCGGTCGATGAATATCGGGTTGGCGTGGACTACGCGTTCAAGAACTTCCTGCACGTGCGGGCCGGGTATTTCTTTCTCCCCGCTCCGACAGGCGATTCGCGCGTCAAGACCCCAAGCGTCTTCAAGAACTTCACGGTCGGCTTTGGGCTCGGTCTCGCTGAAGTCACTGGAGCGAACATCGATCTTGACTATGCCTACGTGCCCGGTGATCTGTTCCGCGATAACAATCTCATTACGATCAACATCGGATTCTGAGGTCTTCGTTAGCCGCGTCGCGTTTCGTCCGGCGGTGAGAGCCGCCTCCGGATCGCGGCGCGGCTTCTTTTCGGAATCCTTGCTCCAGACGGCCATTCCCTTCCCCGCTCCCAACTCGTCGCGCCAGGAACATCCGAGACAAACCTCTGGCGAGCGGCTGAGGTGTCTCCACGTGCGCCGGAAACGGGAGGGGTCCGCAGCAAGGTTTGATGACGTGAATTCCGTTCTGCCGAATGCAGGCGAAGGGTCGCTGGGCATCCTGCACACGCTCTCGCTGTTCAGAGGAGCCTCTTCGCGCTGAAGGAGTACGTGCATATGAACGTCTCTCAGGACATGGCAGGTTTTCATGCAGCGTATGACCGTGCCATCGGGACCATGAGGAAGACGTTGGGCCGACATCACCCGATGTTCATCGACGGCCAATCGGTGTGGACGAGGGAAGAGACCATTGATCGGAGCCCGATCGATACAAGGGTTCAAGTTGGCTCGTTTCAGAAAGGAGCCGCAGACCACGTGCGGGATGCAGTCATAGCCGCAAGACGAGCGTCTCCGGAATGGAGCGGTCGTCCGTGGCCGGAGCGAATCGCCGTCATGAGGAGAGTTGCACAGGCGCTGCGAACGCACCGGTTCGAACTCGCTGTGGCGATTGCGTATGACGCGGGAAAGAACCGGCTGGAGTGTGCAGGTGATGTCGAGGAATCCGCGGATTTTGTGGACTACTACTGCAGCCAAATGGAGCAGAACCAGGGGTTCCTCAAGGAGATGCAGAGCCCCGGAGAAGGTGGAATCAGCCACAGCAAACTCAGACCGTACGGCGTCTGGGCGGTGATTGCTCCGTTCAATTTCCCGTTGGCCCTCGCCACCGGTCCCAGCGCAGCGGCCTTGATTGCCGGCAATACCGTCGTATTCAAACCGGCCTCAGACACACCGTTCGTGGGGCTGAAACTCTACGAGATGATGGTGGAGGGGGGAGTGCCGCGGGGAGCGTTCAATCTTGTCACCGGCAGCGGCAGTACTGTTGGGCAGGAATTGGTGGAGAATGGTGGCATCGACGGGATCGTCTTCACCGGGTCGAAGGAGGTCGGCATGCACCTCGCCAGGTCGAGTGCGCTGCGAACCACCCCCCGACCTGTGATAACGGAAATGGGTGGCAAAAATCCCACCGTCGTTATGCCATCGGCGCATCTCGACAAGGCCGTGGAAGGTGTGCTGCGATCAGCGTTTGGGGCACAGGGACAGAAGTGTTCAGCGTGTTCTCGTGTCTACGTCGCCTGCGATATTCGCGAGCGCTTTGTTGATCTCTTGGCAAAGAAAACGGCATCGGTGAAGATCGGAAACCCCCTCGATCGTGACGTCTGGCTTGGTCCGCTCATCAATGAGGCTGCGGTGAAGACGTACGAGCGGGCGGTCCGTCAGGCGGTCGAAGACGGCGGAAGAATTCTCATCGGTGGCCATCGCTTGACCGACGACCCCCTTTGCCACGGTTTCTATGTTGAGCCAACAATCATTGACCGTCTGCCGAATACGCACCCGTTGTTCTCCGAGGAGTTGTTCGTGCCAATTGTCGTGATCGGCGACGTTGCATCGCTCACAGAGGCGATCGAGCTTGCCAACAGGACGGAATACGGACTGACGGCTGGAATCTTCTCTGAGGATCCGGAGGAGATCGATTGCTTCTTCGACCACGTCGAAGCCGGTGTGGTCTACGCGAACCGAAGTGCTGGCATCACCACCGGGGCATGGCCCGGAGTCAATCCCTTCGGGGGATGGAAGGCGAGCGGCTCCACCGGGCGTGGATCGGGGGGACCATACTATCTTCAGCAGTTCATGCGAGAGCAAAGCCAGGTTCGCGTGAACTTGTCCTGTCAGAAGGAGTGACACCATGAAAGAACCCATTCTTCCGCGATCGTTGCTTGTGACGATTCTTGTCTTCGCGATCCCGACCGTCACGTCGTGGGCTGGCGGAAAGCGTGCGTGGAAGGCTGAGGACTCGTTCGGGATGAAGGAAATCAGCGACCTGGCAGTCTCTCCAGACTCGAAGGTCTTTCTGTTCGTCCGTTCAGAAACGGATCTTCAGAACAACCGTTCTCGCTCTGCTCTCTGGGTGATGAAGGACGACGGGACTCAGAAGAGAAAGCTCACCGGCCTCGAACGCGCGAACACGTGGCTGGGGGAGGTTGGGAACGCCCTCTGTTGGTCGCCGGATGGCAAACAGCTTGCCTACAATGCTGCAGGTCCTCAATTCTATTCCAATGATCCCTCCCCCCAACACCCGCCGAATGAAAATGATGTGATGTACATCGAGCGCCTCCAATACAAGGCCGCGTACCACTATTCGGATATGAGAAGGACGTACGCCTATTTGATCTCAGCGCAAGGAGGGAAGCCGCGACAGATATCGTTCGGCGAGTACGATTATCATTCGATCTCGTGGTCGCCTGACGGGAATTGGATCGTCTGCGTTTCCAACCGGACCGGAAGGGACGACTACAATTCGAACAACGATATTTGCCTCTTGTCCACAACAGGAAAGGAGCTCGTTCAGCTCACACACACGATCGGACCGGAGTACCGACCGGTCTGGTCCCCGGACGGTTCAATGATCGCCTACTCCGGTCGGCTGCGGGATCATCGAAGCAAGGAGAGCGATGCGGAGCTGAAGAAGGTGTACGTGATCGCCGCCGCAGGAAAAGACACGGTCAATCTGACTGCACCGCTGGACCGGTGGTGCTCTCCACCGGAGTGGGCAGCCGACAGCAAGACCGTGTACTTCACGGCCCAGAACTATGGCCGCGTCAATCTCTATTCAGCGCCCGTCACAGGCGGCAAGGTCATCCCCCCGATCGATGATTTCGAGAGCACATGGTCGGTCTCCCCGCTGAAGTACATCAAGAATTGCCGGACACCGACGATGTTCGTCTCCGGCCAGTGGGACTTTGTAACGACTTTGTACCAAGCGGAGGAAATGTTCACGGCGTTGAAGAAGATGGGAATCGATGCCGCGATCGTTACTTGAAGTAGCTTCTGGCTTTCAGTGAGCAGCTGCAAGAGAGAAGCAGGTTCCGATGAGGATACTGTCGAGACAGGAGATCGAAACGCTTATTTCGATGCGCGACGCGATTGCGCTGATGGAGGAGGTTTTTGCCGCTCTTGCGCGCGGAGAGGCTCTCGTTCCGGAACGAACCGCCCTGTCGCTGCCCGGAACCGATAATTCGATCGTGTTCATGCCGGGCTATTTGGTGAAGTCCGGCAGTATCGGGCTCAAAACGGTCAGTGTCTTTCCAACGAACGCAGCGAGGGGAATTCCGACAATCTCGGCGCAGATACTCCTGTGCGATTCAGAGACCGGTGAGACAAAGGCCCTTCTGGAAGGAGGCTACTTAACGGCTCTCAGAACAGCGGCAACGACAGCCGTTGCGACGAAGCACCTCGCGCGCGAGACGGCTGAAAGCCTTGGTGTCTTTGGCGCGGGGGTACAGGCGAAAAGCCAGATTGAGTCACATTTCGAAGTGAGGCTGCTCAAACGGGTCCTGATTTACGATCCGAACAAGCAGAGGGCCGCTGCTCTCGTGAAGCATGTGCAGTCCACCAGGGGCTCGGCGTGCGAATGTACGGCAGCGGGAAGTCCTGGGGAGGTTCTCGCCTCTTCCGATATCATCGTCACTGCTACGACGTCACCCGTCCCTGTATTTGACGGCCGATCCGTGAAGGAGGGAACGCACATCAACGCGATCGGATCGTTCAAGCCTGTCGTTCGGGAAGTCGATGATGCAATAGTGCGCCGATCCCGGATCTTTGTCGATTCGTACGAGCATGCACTCAAAGAGGCCGGTGACCTGATCATCCCGATGAAAAGCGGGATCATCAACAGAGGAGATATCAAGGCTGAGCTGGGCGAGCTGATCGTCGGGACGAAAAAGGGGAGAGAGCGAACCGACGAGATAACGCTCTTCAAATCTGTCGGGATGGCGGTGCAGGATATCGCCGTCGCCGAGGTGGTGTACCAGAAGGCGCGTGAGCACAACCTCGGCTTGGTAGTCTGATTCGAGAAGAAGAGGACTTCCGAGTCAAGGAACGGCCGCTGCGGACGTCATTTTCTCACATCTTGCTGGAGAAGACCTGAATGAAGATTACGCAAGTCGACGTTTTTCAAGTTCGGTACGGGCTTCTGGATCAGACGTATGCCTGGTCGGGCGGCCATTCGGTGAGTTCCTTTCTGAGTACGGTGATCAAGCTTTCCACCGATCAAGGTCTGGCCGGATTCGGCGAGGTCTGTCCGCTCGGCTCCGCCTATATGGATGCCTTTGCGGCAGGTGTGCCGCCCGGCATCCGCGATCTTGCTCCTTCCCTCCTCGGACAGGATCCGACACGCATCAGATCCGTCAATAATCTAATGGACTCGACTCTCGGTGGGCATAACTACCTGAAATCTCCGATCGACATCGCCTGCTGGGACATCTTCGGCAAAGCGTGCGGAAAGCCGGTCGCGACGTTGCTGGGTGGGCGGCGGGTGGAAGACTATCCCCTCTACCGGGCCATCTCTCAGGGAACGCCGGAACAAATGGCCGAGGCGGTCGCTCGTTACCGTTCGGAGGGGTATCGGAAGTTCCAGCTCAAAGTAGGAGGCGATCCCGATGTGGACGTGAAGCGGGTGCGCTCGGTGTTGAGCGTGCTCAACCCCGGGGACGTGCTTGTGGCCGATGCGAACACTGGCTGGCTTCCACACCAGGCGATTCGCGTCGTGAATGGCCTGATCGGCTCGGACGTCTATATCGAAGCGCCGTGCGTGAGCTATGAGGAGTGCCTCACCGTGCGTCGCCACACCACGCTGCCCATGGTGCTTGACGAGCTCATCACGGGGGTGGGACCGTTCCTGCGGGCCTATCACGATGGCGCTATGGATGTCGTCAACATCAAGATCTCTCGGGTTGGGGGACTCACAAAGGCGGTTCAACTTCGGAATCTCTGTGAGTCTCTCGGAATTGTCATGACGATCGAGGACAGCTGGGGAGGCGATATCACGACGGCGACCATCGCGCATCTCGCGGGGAGTACGCGTCCGGACTTCCTGTTCACCTCCACAGATTTCAACAGTTACATCGATGTGCGCGTTGCGCCGAACGCGCCGTGGCGTAAAGAGGGCCGGCTCGCCGTCCCGGTCGCTCCCGGACTTGGCATCACGGTTGACGAGAAGGCGCTCGGTGTTTCCGTACTAACGGTGAAATGAATCGGTCTCTATCGCTGTTCTCGAGGATCCACACTGATGAGAGACACTTTGAAGATCATGAAGGTGGACGTCGTGCCATACGGCATCCCGATCAAAGGGTTCGTTGACGCCTACACCTCCTTCAGTACATCGAATGCGGTCCTCGTACGGATCACCGCGAGTGATGGCACCGTCGGATATGGGGAGGCTTGTGCCTGGGAACCCGAGTTCTACGGTGAGACGCTCGAATCGATCATGGCTGCCATCGGGCGATACATAGCTCCGAAAATCATCGGCCTCAACCCACTCGATATCGGTCACGTTCTCTCCGTGGTCGACGCGCTGCTCGCCAGGGTGACATGCGTGAAGGAGGGGATTGACCTTGCGCTGCACGATCTTGCCGGTCGCGTGCTCGATGTTCCGGTCTACGCCCTGCTACACGGATCCTTCCGGGACAAGATCCCCATCGCCAGCGAGATCGGCATCGATACTCCGGAGGGGATGGCGCGGAAGGCGCTCGACATCCTTCGGATGGGGATCCGGACCCTGAAGATCAAGGGCTCCGCGGACTCGGAGGAAGACGTCAAGCGGGTCAGAGCTGTGCGCGAGGCAGTCGGCGCAGACGTCGCTCTTCGCCTGGATCCGAATGCCCATTGGACAGCAATTGGGGCCATCCGGGCGATGCGAGAGCTTGAAGACTGCCGGCTGGAATATCTGGAGCAGCCCGTGCCGGGGTTGGATTTGAATGGTATGGAGAGGGTTCGCAAATCCATCGGGATTCCGCTGATGGCGGATGAAAGCATTTGGACGCCGGAGGATGTCGTTGAGCTGGCGCGGCGGGGAGCAGCCGATATCATCAATATCAAGATCTCGAAAACCTGTGGTTTGATGATGGCGAAGAAGGTGGAAGCCGTCGCAGATGCTCTGGGTCTGCAATGCGTGGTCGGGACAGAGATCGAGCCGGGGTTCTCGCTGGCTGCCAAACTCCATCTTGCCGCTTCGCTCAGGAAGCTCACGGTCGCCTGCGAGTTCACGGAGATGTCCCTCCTGACCGACGGCATCCTCCGTCCCAAGGTTCAGCTCGAGGATGGGTGCCTCCGGGTCCCGCAAGGTGCGGGGCTTGGGTTTGCTCTGGATGAAGGTGCATTGGAGAAGTACAGAATTGCCCTGTACATGTGAGGGAAACTGATGATAAGCTAGATGACGAAGACGTAATATCCACCGAGAATCGTTTCTTCAAGTGAAAATAGGGAGAAGACAATGATAAGACGGACGAAGCTTTTGGTGATTTTGCTAGCTGCCATCTCTTGGCGAGTGCTGGCACAGACAACAGATCTCTATCAGACCAACTTTCCTCCGGAGGAATTCAAGGCCCGATGGGCGAAGGTTTTTGATGCGATCGGCGACAAAGCGTTGGCGATCGTGCAGGGAGCGCCGCAGGTGACCGGTTTCATTTATCCGCGGCAGTACAACGAATTCTATTACCTTTGCGGTATCGAAACACCGTATTCATATTTCATGCTCGACGGCCGGACGCGAAAAGCGACGTTGTTTCTCCCCCCGCGCAATGCGCGACTTGAGCAAGCGGAAGGGAAGACTCTCTCGGCTGCAGATCCGGAGCTTGTGATCCGGCTAACCGGCGTCGACACGGTGTTGAGCACGGAAGCCATGCGAGGCGAATGGTTCGCGAGCCTTTTTGTGGATCGCTCGATGGTCATTTACACTCCATTTCAACCGCCAGAGGGGTACGCGGAAAGCCGCGGTGAGCTTCTTGCCTCTGAGGCGGGCATTGCCTTTGACTATTGGGATGGTCGCATCCCACGTCATACTCGTTTCCTCGAGCTTCTCCACACGCGCTTTCCCCGTGCTGAGGTTCGTGATCTTTCGCCGATTCTGGATGAGATGAGGCTTATAAAGAGTCCGAGGGAGATTGAATTGATCCGCCGCGCGTCGCAGTTGGCCGGACTCGGTATGATGGAGGCGATACGAAGCACGGAGCCGGGTGTGTACGAATACCAGTTAGATGCCGCGGCGAGGTACGTCTTCCTGGTCAACGACTCGCGCTTGGACGCATATCGCTCGATCGTGGGCGCCGGAACCCCGAACATCTGGAACATGCACTACTACCGGAACACGAAGAAACTCGAGGATGGCGAGCTCGTGCTGATGGATTACGCGCCTGACTACCATTACTATGTGAGCGACATCGGGCGTGTGTTTCCGGTCAACGGGAAGTACAGCAAGGTGCAGAGAGAGCTGCTCGGATTTGTCCTGCAATACCGGAACGCGATCATGAAGAGGATTCGGCCCGGCGTGATGGCGAAGCAGATCATGGATGAGGCGGCCGCCGCGATGGAGGACGTCTTCAAAACCGCCAAGTTCTCGAAACCGGTCTACGAGCAGGCCGCGCACAAGCTGGTGGAAACCGGCGGTGGTGTCTTCTCCCATACTGTCGGTATGGCAGTCCACGATGTCGGCAACTACCGCAACGATCCGCTCAAGGCCGGTCTTGTGATTGCAATTGATCCGCAGCTCAGGGTGCCGGAGGAGAATATCTATTTGCGTTATGAGGATACCGTTGTTGTTACGGAAACGGGGGTCGAAAACTTCACCTCCTTCCTACCGACGGAGCTCGACGACCTCGAGAAGCTCGTGAGGGAAAAGGGCGTCGTTCAGAAGGTCCCTCCCCAACCGACTGTGAAGTAAATGACGGAACGGGTCAAGATACTCAGAGAACGGAGCATCAGCGCGATTCCCCGCGTTTCTCCCGAGCGTGCTCTCTTGATGACGGAGGCCTACAAGTGTGCAGGACTCATGTCGGCACCGATGCTCCGCGCCCGCGCATTTCAGCATCTGCTCGAGAGAAAAGCCATCTACATCGGTCAGCAAGAGTTGATTGTCGGAGAACGCGGACCGTCCCCGAAGGAGACCTCGACATTTCCGGAGATCTGCTGCCACTCCCTCGAGGACCTGGATGTGCTCAACAGCCGCGAGAAGGTGTGGTTCAGAGTCAGCGACGAAACGAAACGTCTCTATGAGGAGGGGATCATCCCCTTCTGGAGAGGCAAAACGCTGCGTGAGAAGATCCTCTCTGAGATGGCTGACGAGTGGAAGCTCGCGTACGAAAGCGGCATCTTCACTGAGTTTATGGAGCAGCGCGCGCCCGGCCACACGGTGCTCGACGGCAAGATCTACCGAAAGGGGTTTCTCCAGTTCAAGGCCGAGATTGCTGAAGTCCTTCGGAACCTCGACTTCTTCAATGATCCGGATGCCCTGAGGAAGCGGGAGGAACTGCGGGCCATGGACGTCTGCGCTGACGCAATCATCGCGTTCGCACGACGGCATGCTGAGAGAGCGCGGGAGCTCGCCTCGAGCGAGCATGACCCACAACGGAAAGCAGAGCTCGAACGCATTGCCGAAATTTGTCTTCACGTGCCCGCCAATCCGCCGCGAGATTTCTGGGAGGCGCTGCAGTGCTACTGGTTCGTCCACCTCGGCGTGATTACGGAGTTGAACCCCTGGGACGCGTTCAATCCGGGGAGGCTGGACCAGCACCTGTTGCCTTTCTACAGGAAGGGGATCGACGAAGGCAAGCTCACGCGCGAACAGGCGAAAGAGATCTTGCAGTGTTTCTGGGTGAAATTCAACAACCAGCCGGCGCCGCCGAAGGTCGGGGTCACAGCGGCTGAGAGTTCAACCTATACGGACTTTGCGAACATCAACTCCGGTGGACTCCGGCCGGACGGGGGGGATGGGGTGAACGAAGTGACCTATCTTGTGCTTGAGGTTATCGACGAGATGAGGTTGGTGCAGCCGAGTTCTAATATTCAACTGAGCCGTAAGAACCCGGACGAGTTCCTGAAGGCGGCGTGCCGGATTATCCGGAAAGGTTGGGGGCAGCCGTCGATCTTCAACGCCGATACCGTCATCGAAGAGTTGCTGCGCCAGGGAAAGGACATTGTCGATGCGCGCTGCGGCGGAACGAGCGGGTGCGTTGAGACCGGGGCGTTTGGGAAGGAAAGCTACATCCTGACGGGGTATCTCAATCTGCCGAAGATCCTCGAAGTGACGCTTCACAACGGATTCGATCCGAGGACAAAGAAAAAGATCGGCCTCGAAACTGGTCAGAGAGGGGAGTTCTCTTCTTTCGAGAGCGTGTTGGAAGCATTCAAGAGCCAGCTCTCATATTTTGTGGATGTCAAGATTCGCGGGAGCAATATCATCGATCGCCTGTTCGCCGAGTATCTGCCGGTCCCGTTCCTCTCCATCTTGATCGATGACTGTATCGCGAAGGGGAAGGACTACAACGACGGCGGCGCCCGCTATAACACGAACTACATCCAGGGGGTTGGGATCGGCACCATCACCGACAGCCTGGCCGCGATCAAGCAGCACGTGTTCAATGAGAGCGCGCTCTCGCTCCCGAAGCTTCTCGAGATTCTTGACACCGACTTCGGACGAAATGAGAAGGTCCGGCTCATGCTGCTCAATGATACGCCGAAGTACGGGAACGACGACGATTATGCGGACAACATCATGCGGACCGTGTTTGAGTCGTTCTACGGAGACGTGAACGGGCGGAAAAACACGAAAGGGGGCGTCTTCAGGATCAATATGCTGCCCACGACATGCCATATCTATTTCGGCTCGGTGACGGGCGCGACGCCAGACGGTCGCAGGGCGTGGACACCCGTGTCGGAAGGGATCTCCCCCGTCCAGGGTGCCGACCGGCGTGGTCCGACGGCCGTGCTGAAGTCTGCAGCGAAAATGGATCACGTACGCACCGGGGGTACGCTACTCAACCAAAAGTTCACACCTCAACTGCTGGAGGACGAGAAAGGGATCAGTAATCTCGCGCACTTGGTCCGGTCGTACTTCAAGCTCGGTGGCCACCATATCCAGTTCAACGTCATCCGCGCCGAGACGCTCCGAGAGGCGCAACAGCACCCCGAGCAGTATCGCGACCTTATCGTGCGCGTTGCCGGCTACAGCGACTATTTCTGCGATCTGAGCAAAACCTTGCAGGACGAGATCATCTCGAGAACCGAACACCGCTCCTTCTAGGTTTGTGGAGGAAGGGGATCGTTTCAGGCCGCCCGGCCATCCGATTGCAACTCCTTTGGCGCGGTCCTGTGCGCATTTGCATGCGAAGAACGGCGCATGATAACAGTCGTGATATTTGACCTCGACGGTCTTCTGATGGATACCGGGCCGGTATGGCATCAAGCAACCGTCGTTCTTGATTCGCTGGAGAAGGGGAGCTGCAGGCGCTCCGATTTCGGTTTACTAGCGAGCAAGGTGTAGAACGCAATTCAGCAGTGCAAGAATAGAAAGGTGGTCGCATGCATCTACTTCGATCCGCGGTACACTTCTCAAGAATCATGCCGCTGCTCGCGCTCGTGGCCTCCTACGCGTCCGGCTTGCAGGGGAACACCGGGGGTGGCGCTCCCAATGATGACGCGAGGCTTGTCCTATGGTATCGCCAGCCAGCAAAGGACTGGATGGAGGCTCTGCCGGTCGGCAACGGGCGCCTCGCGGCAATGGTCTTCGGTAAGACCGACCAGGAGCGGATTCAACTCAATGAGGAAACGTTTTGGTCGGGAGGGCCGTATGATCCAAGTCAGCCGGGAGGTCCCGAGGCGCTGCCCGAAATTCGTCGACTGATCTTCGCGGGGGAATACCTGAAGGCTCACAATCTCTTCGGACGAACAATAATGGGCATGCCCGTCGAGCAGATGAAGTATGAGCCGCTTGCTGATCTCTTGCTGACGTTCCCAAAAGACACGAATGTAACCGAGTACCGGCGCGAGCTCGATCTCGACAAGGCGATCGTGACGGTCAGCTACAAGGTGGGTGATGTCCTTTACACGCGCGAAGTTTTTTCAAGCGCGGTCGATCAGGTCGTCGTGGTCAGGATAACCGCCGACAAGCCGCACAGCATTTCCTTTCTTGCAAACCTCCACGGCGTCCGGAATGTCCAGCATTCGAACTACGGGACCGACTACTTTCAGATGGACGGCGACCCGCCCGATGGACTCGTCGTGCGGGGACGATCATCGGACTACCTTGGCGTCCGGAGTCAACTCAGGCACGTCTGTCGTCTGAAATCGCTCGCAGAAGGAGGGACCATAGAGGTCACCGGAACTGACCTGACGGTCTCCAATGCGGACGCCGTTACCTTGATCTTTGCTGCCGCAACAAATTTTGTGAACTATCAGGATGTCAGCGCGGATCCCGAGGCACGGGTCAAAGCGTACCTCGCGAACGTCAAGGGCAAGTCCTATGACCAGATCAAGAAGGATCACATTGCGGAGCATCAGCGGCTCTTCCGCCGGTTGAGCATCGACCTCGGCGAGACCGAGGCGGCCAAGCTCCCCACCGACGAGAGAATCAAGAACTTCTCGACTCAGAGTGATCCGCAGCTCGCAGCACTCTACTACCAGTTCGGTCGATATATCATGATCTCGAGTTCTCGCCCCGGGAACTACCCGGCAAACCTCCAGGGTAAATGGAATGAAGATTCGAACCCCTGGTGGGACAGCAAGTATACGACGAACATCAATCTGCAGATGAACTACTGGATTGCGGAGTCGGGCAACCTCGCTGAATGCGTCGAGCCGCTGATTGCGATGATGAAGGAGATCGCCGAGGGTCCTGGTGCCACGGTGGCAAGGAAGCATTATGGTGCGAATGGGTGGGTGCTCCACCAGAACACCGATCTCTGGCTGGCCTGCGCGCCGATGGACGGCCCGACGTGGGGCACGTTCTCCACGGGGGGGGCCTGGCTCTGCACGCAGCTCTGGGACCATTACGTGTACGGCGGGGATGAACAATATCTCAAGAAGATCTATCCGATTTTGAAAGGGTCCGTGGAGTTCTTCCTGAGCACGCTCGTGCAGCATCCCACGCGCGGCTGGCTTGTCACATGCCCCTCGACATCGCCGGAGAACTTCCCGAAACGGGAAGGGAATGGGCGGTACTTCGATGAGGTGACCGGCGGCTACCTCCCTGGAACGTCCATCTGTGCGGGATCGACGATCGACATGGAGATCCTCCGCGCGCTGTTCGACGAGTACGCCAAGGCAGCGCAGATCCTGGGAGTCGACAAAGATCTCCGGGAGAAGGTGCTCAGCATGCGCTCCCGTCTTGCACCTCTTCAAATCGGCACGAACGGCCAATTGCAGGAGTGGCTCGAAGACTGGGGGAGCATGGAGCCTCAGCATCGTCACCTGTCGCTGCTGTGGGGTCTATACCCAGGAGACGATATCACTCCGATGTCGAAGCGGGAGATCGTTGAAGCGGCTCGGAAATCCTTGATTGCCCGCGGCGATGGCGGCTGCGGTTGGTCGCAGGCGTGGAAGATGAACCTCTGGGCTCGGCTGTTGGACGGTGAGCGGGCATTAGGTGCTTTCAGATTCCTCATTTCCCAGATCACCTTTCCCGATCTTTTCTCTCGCTGCGGGAAGGCGATGCAGGTGGACGGGACGTTTGGCGCGGGAGCCGGCATCGCGGAAATGCTGGTGCAGTCGTACGGAGGGGAAATTTCGCTCCTTCCCGCGTTGCCGAAAGAATGGGCCGAGGGCCACGTGCGAGGTCTGCGGGCCCGGGGAGGCTTCGAGCTTGAATTCTCATGGAAAAATCAGAAGCTTACCAGCGTCACGGTGCGCTCTCTCCTGGGCAAAGCGTGCCGTGTGCGCTACGGGAAGAAGGTAAAAGAGTTCCCAACGCAGCCGACGAAGACGTACACGCTCAACGCGGACCTGCAGCTCCAATGACGAAGGGGAAAATGCTGAGGAACTGGAATGCCGTCGTGGGGACATTGATTGGCACTGTAGTTCTCTTGCCGGGTCTCGCACTGGGTCAGTGGATTTTGCAGCAGAGTGGAACAACGCAGCGGCTCCGGGCCGTCTGTGCGGTGAACCGGAGAGTCGTCTGGGCGAGCGGGAACGGGGGAACCTACGTCGTGACGACCGATGGCGGCGCACATTGGCGCGCGGCCACTGTCCCAGGCGCCGATACGCTCGATTTCCGAGACGTCTACGCGGTTGACGATCGGACGGCCCATCTTCTGAGCATTGGCCCAGGAGAATCGTCAAGGATTTACGAAACGGTGAACGGTGGGAGGCATTGGCAATTGCAGTTCGTAAACCGAACCCCGGGAGGGTTCTTCGACGCGTTTGCCTTCTGGGATGCGAATCGGGGGATTGCTGTAAGCGACGAGGTAGATGGAAAACTTGTGCTCATCAGAACCAGCGATGGAGGCAGGCACTGGGAAGAAATCCCCAAAAAGATCCTGCCGCCGGCTCTTCCAGGGGAGGGAGCGTTCGCCGCAAGCGGGACACCTATTACGACCTTTGGCAAGAAGTACGTCTGGATTGGAACCGGGGCCGGCCCAAAGCCTCGAGTCTATAGGTCGACTGACGGTGGTGTCTCCTGGAGTGTAACCGACGCTCCGGTCGAGGGCGGTACAGCGACGAGCGGGATATTCTCTCTTGCATTTCGCGATAGGCTTCACGGTATCATCCTCGCCGGTGACTATACTCGGCTCAATGATACGACGGAGAATGTGGCCACCACGACTGATGGGGGAACTACCTGGCTCGCGGGGGCAGAATCGCATCCGGCTGGTTTTCGGTCGTGCGTCGTCTACGTGCCCGGGACAGCTGCCCCGACGATCATCGCGGTCGGACCTTCTGGTTCCGACTATTCCCTCGACGGGGGCAAGACGTGGTCGAAGATAGACAGCTTAGGCTTTCACGCAGTGAGCTTTGCGGGACCGAAGAGTGCCGGGTGGGCGGTAGGGGAGAACGGCCGGATCGCCCGTTTCGAGGGCCCGGTTCCTGATATGCCACGCAGCCACGGGAAATAGGAACTCATCTCAGAGCGTAGGTTTTCACCTAAACGAATCAAGAACCTCAAGAAAGGACAGGCACAATGAAACGAGGTCTTGCTTTCTTCATGCCGCTTCTCATCGCGATCCTGAGCTGCTCCCTGCTTGCTCAGGAATCCGATCCCTCCAAGTTGACAATCGATCGCCTCTTCAAGAGCCGCGAGTTCAGCTCAAAATTCTTCGGTCCGGCTCGCTGGTTGGAAGATGGCAAAGCGTATACGACCGTCGAGCAGTCGAAATCAAGCGTGGGAGGACGGGAAATCGTCCGCTATGACACGAAAACGGGCCGTCGCGAGATCCTCGTCCCAGCGGAGAAGCTCGTTCCGCCCGGCGGAGACAAGCCGCTGGCCATCGAGGACTATCATTGGTCGCCGGACGGAAAGGAGCTTCTGCTCTATACGAACTCAAAGAGAGTCTGGCGGCAGAACACGAGGGGTGACTACTGGGTGATCGATCTTCAGACATGGAAGATGAAGAAGCTCGGCGGAGATGCGCCGGCCTCGACCCTGATGTTTGCGAAGTTCTCGCCCCAGGGTGACCGTGTCGCGTATGTCCGTGAACACAACATCTACGTCGAAGACCTCGCCTCAGGTGCCATCCGTCAGCTTACAAGCGACGGTTCAGAGACCATCATCAACGGGACGTTCGATTGGGTCTATGAGGAGGAATGGTCCGACCGGGACGGCTTCCGATGGAGCCCCGACGGCAAACTGATCGCTTACTGGCAACTTGACGCTTCCGGGATCCGCGACTTCTTCCTGATCAACGACACCGACTCGCTCTACCCGTACATCACTCCTGTCCAATACCCCAAGGTCGGCACGACCCTTTCCGCATGCCGGGTCGGAGTCGTCAGCTCGACAGGGGGTGCAACGCGTTGGCTCGATGTGGCGGGAGATCCGAGGAACAATTACATCCCAAGAATGGAATGGGCAGCGAATTCCAAAGAGATCGTGCTGCAACAGATCAATCGGCTTCAGAACGTCGACAACCTAATGCTGGGCGACGTGGAGACCGGCCGCGTCCGGACGATTCTCAGCGAGACGGACAGCACGTGGGTGGAGGTGGTCGACGACCTCAAGTGGTTCGATGGAGGAAAGCGGTTCACCTGGGTGAGTGAACGAGATGGGTGGCAGCATGTCTATATGGTCTCACGAGACGGAAGGGAAGTTCGGCTCCTCACACCGGGAGACTACGATGTGATCAACATCGAGCAGATCGACGATCGAAACGGCTACCTCTACTTCATCGCGTCCCCTTCGAACCCGACCCAGCGCTATCTCTACAGGACGAATATCGCGAAGCCCGGGAAACCGGAGCTGCTGACTCCTGCCACGATGCCCGGGACGCATGCCTACCAGATCGCACCGAGCTCAGAGTGGGCGCTTCATACCTATTCATCGTTCAGTAGTCCACCCGTGATCGAGCTTGTCCAGCTTCCGAGCCACAAGTCCGTTCGGGCCCTGGAGGACAACAAAGAACTCAGGGAGAAGGTCAACGCGTTGTCCCGGGGACAGACGACGTTCTTTCGCGTGAAGATCGCTGACAACGTGGAACTCGACGGCTGGCGTACGCTCCCGCCGGATTTCGATGCGACCAAGCGCTACCCAGTGCTGATCCACGTCTACGGTGAGCCCGCCGGACAGACGGTGGTCGACCGTTGGGGCGGATCGAGATATCTCTGGCATCTGATGCTCACGCAGCAGGGCTACATTGTGGCGAGCATCGATAACCGGGGCACTCCGGCTCCCCGCGGCAGGGGCTGGCGGAAGGTCATCTACCGCCAGATCGGCATTCTTGCCTCGAAGGATCAGGCCGCGGCGCTCCGAGAAATGGAGCGAGAGTGGCCGTTCATCGATACGGCGCGCGTGGGCGTGTGGGGTTGGAGCGGCGGCGGCTCGATGACGCTCAACCTGCTCTTCCGTTATCCCGATCTCTATAAAACGGGTATGTCCGTCGCACCCGTTCCCGATCAGCACCTCTACGATGCGACCTATCAAGAGCGGTACATGGGCTTGCCCGACGACAATGTTGAAGGGTTCCGTGATGGCTCGCCGATCACCTATGCCGGCAACCTGAAAGGGAATCTCCTGCTCGTCCACGGCAGCGGGGATGACAACGTGCACTACCAGGGTTCGGAGAGGCTGGTCAACGCACTGATCAAAGCAAACAAAGTCTTCTCCTTCATGGAGTATCCAAACCGCAGCCACGGCATCTATGAGGGCGAGAACACGACGCGCCACGTCTACACGCTGCTGACCTGGTACCTGAACAATAATCTGCCCCCCGGTCCACGGTAGGCATGAATTTCATTGGGAGATAACGATGAAACACCTCTCCTTTGTGCTCGCGGCACTCGTGCTTCTTTCAGCGGTCGCCCTTTCCCAGCCGTCGGTCCGGTTCGATGACTATTTCCTGGACAAGACGCTGCGAGTTGACTACTATCACGTGGGAGACGCCAAGGATGAGTTCGTGACGCTCGATCAACTGTACGAAGAGAGGACGTGGGCGGGAAATCCGCGGAGGACTATCGATGACCTGGGAAATGGTCGGTACATGGTGAACGTGTACGACGTTGCGACGAACCATCTCATTTTCTCCAGAGGATTCGACTCATACTTTGGCGAATACAAGACGTCTGTTCCTGCCGTCAAGGGAGTCAGAAGGACATACTACGAGTCTCTCCTCATTCCATATCCAAAACATCCGGTTCGATTTGAGATCCTCCGAAGGGACAAGGAGAATATCTATCACCCCCTCTTCATTCAGAAGATCGAACCGGACGACTACAGCATCATCACGGAGGGGCCGAATCGGTACGACAAGGTTTTCCGCGTACTCACCAACGGTGATCCCCACGAGAAGGTCGATCTCGTGTTCATTGCCGAAGGCTATACCGCTGATCAGGAGGAGGCCTTCAGGAAAGACGTGGAGACGTTCGTGAACGCGGTCTTCAGCTTTGAGCCCTTCAAAAGCAATAAGTCGAGGTTCAATGTGTCCGGCGTTTTTCGCCCTTCGTCGGATCAAGGGATGGACGAGCCGAGGCAGCATCGGTACAAAAATACCGTTGTTGACGCCTCGTTCAATGCTCTCGGCACGGACCGCTATATGCTGACTGAGAATAACCGGGCGTACCGTGACATCGCTTCGGCAGTTCCGTACGATGCGCTGTGTATCCTGGTCAATAGCGACCGGTACGGCGGCGGGGCACTGTACAATACCTTCACAATCTCGACCACTCACCATGCTCTGAGCCAGAAGGTATTCCGACACGAGTTCGGGCACGGATTTGGAGGCCTGGCCGACGAATATTACGCTTCGGAGGTTGCATACAGTGACTTCTACCCAAAGGGCGTCGAGCCGATGGAGGTGAATATCACCGCGCTCCTTGATCCCAGTCGTGTGAAATGGGCGGACCAGCTCTCGCCGGGAATTGCGGTCCCGACAGAGTGGGGAAAAGGGACCTATGACAGTCTGCGCGCAATGGTAGGCAAGCTTTTTAAGGAGAGGAGCGAGCGCTTGCAGGATTTGGAGAAATCGGGAGCGAGCAAGGAAGAAGTCGAAAAGGTGGGGAAGGAATTCGCCAGGCTCGCTGCTGACATTCAGAAGAAGGTCGTCGCCTTCACACTCGAACATCCTCTGAGGGACAAGGTTGGCGTTTTTGAGGGCGCTGGATTCGCATCGGAAGGACTCTATCGGCCGATGGTGAATTGCCTGATGTTTTCCAACGACCAGGACGAGTATTGCCGGGTCTGCCAGCGCGGACTTACGCGGATCATTGACTTTTTCACCAAGTAGAGCCATGAAGGTACCACTGGTGAGAGGAAAACGCTCACAGTTGAGTTATCGGCGTTTTGAAATCGGCATTCTCATCGCTGCCGCAGTTCTGTTCTTCTGGGTGATATCCGGCGGCTGGATCGAACCGCGGAAGGTCGAGGATGGGCCGGGCGTTCAGCGCGTCCATCCATTTGAATTGAAACAGGTCCGCCTCCTCGAAGGACCGTTGAAGCAAGCGACCGAACGTGACCAGAAGTTCCTTCGCGGGCTTGAGCTGGATCGATTGCTCCACAACTTCAGGGTAACCGCTGGGCTCCCCTCAAACGCGAACCCGTTGGGCGGCTGGGAGAGCCCGACGACGGAGCTGCGCGGTCATTTCGTCGGCCATTTCCTTTCCGCGTGTGCGATGATGTACGGAAGCTTCGACGATCGCGTCCTCAAGGCGAAGGCGGATACCGTGGTGGCAGAGCTGGCGAAATGCCAGGAGGCGCTCGGGAACGGCTACCTGAGCGCGTTTCCGGAGGAGTTCATCGATCGTGTTGAAACCGGCAAGCGCGTCTGGGCGCCGTGGTATACGCTCCATAAGATCTATGCTGGCTTGCTCGATATGTACAAGCTGGCCGGCAGCACTCAAGCCCTGCACGTCGCCGAGAGAATGGCGGATTGGGCCAAGCGAAGGACGGACCGGCTCGATGAGGCGGCGATGCAGCGGATGCTCAAGGTCGAGTTCGGCGGGATGAGCGAGGCGCTGTTCAACCTGTACGCCGCTACCGGCAAAGCAGATTACCTCTCTCTAGCCCGTCGATTTGAGAAGCGCGAGTTCCTTGACCCCCTGGCGGATCACGTGGACAAATTGAAGGCTTTACACGTCAACACACACATTCCTCAGGTGATCGGGGCAGCCAGAGGGTACGAGATAACAGGGGATGCGAGCGACAGAGAGATTGCGACCTACTTCTGGCGCGAGATCGTGAATGCCCGGTCCTATGCCACCGGCGGCACGAGCTGGGAAGAGCTCTGGGGGGGCGATCCCTATCACCTTGCGACACAGCTCGGATCGTCCAACCAGGAAAGCTGCACGTCCTACAACATGTTGAAGCTGACGTCGCATCTGTTCACGTGGGACCCCGATCCTGCCTACGCGGACTATTACGAGCTTCTCTTCTTCAACGGGATCCTGCCGACGCAGAATCCGAGCGATGGAATGCTGATGTACTACCTCCCGCTCGGATCGGGGTGGTACAAGACCTTCGGCACTCCGCGCAGCTCGTTCTGGTGCTGCACGGGCACAGGGGTGGAGTCCTTCGCCAGGTTGGGGAGCGACATCTATTATCACGGCGAGAACGATCTGTACGTCAACCTTTTCATTCCGTCCGACGTGCGATGGGATGAGAAGGACCTCGTGCTCCGTCAGGAAACGGACTTTCCCCGGACGCCTCAGACTCACTTCTTGTTCCAAACGGGCAAGCCCGTTTCCCTCTCCCTCCATATCCGAGTCCCCGATTGGAGTGCGCGGGGAGCCCGCGTGCGCCTGAATGGTCGCGAGCTTGACGTGACCTCGAGCCCCCGCAGCTATCTCGTGCTGACAAGGACGTGGCAGAACGGGGACCGGCTGGATGTGGAATACAGCATGGACCTGCACCTTAAGCCTCTGCCTGATGATCCGAGAGTTGCTGCCATCATGTATGGCCCAATCGTTCTCGCCGGCAGGCTCGGCGCGGAGGGTGTCACAGACAGCCTGATTCACGGGTTTTATGGTCCTTCCAGTCCGCCCGTGCTCACGCCCTGCCTTGTTGTCACAAATCCAGACGTGCATTCCTGGGTTGCGCCGGTTTCGGGGAGACCACTTACATTTCGAACGAATGGAGTCGGGGTCCCTCACGATGTTGAGCTGATCCCGCTTTACGAGCTTTTCGACGAACGGTACGCCGTCTACTGGACAATGTGCGGCGAAGAGGAGTGGCGAGAAGCGAAGAAGCGAGGCGAGATGATGATCGGCCGGTTGGTCGATAGTGTCTCTCCCGGTGACTCAAACTCTGTCGAAGCTCACACTCTCGCCGGCGCCAGTGTGGACTCGGGCAGCGACGCGGGCCTAGAATGGGTCCGCACGCGAGACTGGATGTTGTATTCTTTGAAGGTTCTCCTCAATCGTCCGGTTCAGCTGAAATGCACGTGGATGAAGAGCGATACCGCACGCGCGTACACCATCCGGATCGACGGGGTGAGGCTTACTCTCAAACCCGAGATCGCAGAGTTGTCGACCGGATTCGTCGAGGAGCGCTATGAGCTTCCACTGGCGACGACGTTCGGCAGACATTCGGTCGCCGTCACCTTCGAGACCGCGGGCGGCGGGCCCGGAAAGAAGCTCTTCGGCTGTTCGACGATAGGCTCAGCCGGGAAGAGTGATTGAACTGGCCGCATGGCTCGACGCGCTGCAGCGAGGGAGCGGATCCGCGAACAGGTCGTAGCTTCTCCTTCTCTCTGACCCTTGCCTGAACCAACGTCTGGTGACAATCCGCAGTCTCGGTGGGGCCCAACAAAGACGGATGGACAGCGGCTGCTCGGGATCGGCCGGGGAACGAGAATAAGCAGCACACAGAACCCGAAACTCTAGGTTTGCTCTCAAGATTCAAGCATGGAAGGCTTGACAAAGTGGGTTTCTCGGCTTATGTTTGTTTTGATATGTGTGGATTGTATGGACACCGCTGAATTTACCCTCACAAGAGAGAAGGAACAGGGACAATGATTCTTGATCAATTCAGACTGGATGGAAAGGTAGGGATTGTCACAGGCGCGAGCAGGGGCCTCGGAAGGGCAATGGCGATTGGGCTCGCTGAGGCGGGAGCGAACCTGTTTCTCGTCGATCGCAGCTCTCTCACGGAAACGCAGGAGCAGATCCGTTCTCTCGGCCGAAAATGTGAGACAATGATCGCCGACCTCTCGACTTCGGATCCTGTCACCGCAATTGCCGAGACCTGCGCCAAAAGGCTGGGAGGCATTGACATCCTGGTCAACAACGCGGGAATCATCAGGCGAAGCCCGTTCCTGGAATTCTCGGCGAAGGACTGGGATGACGTGCTCAATGTCAACCTGCGCACGCTCTTCTTCTTGAGTCAGGCGGCTGCCAGGGTGATGGTGGAGCGTGGGAGAGGAGGAAAGATTATCAGCGTAGCCTCCATGCTTTCGTTCCAAGGCGGGATACTCGTCTCATCATACACAGCGGCAAAGAGCGCCGTGATGGGACTGACGAGAATCCTCGCGTGCGAGCTCGCTCCGCAGGGGATCAATGTGAACGCCATCGCGCCGGGATACATGGCAACAGAAAATACTGCGGCGCTTCGGGCCGATGCGGTTCGCAACAAGGCGATTCTCGATCGCATTCCGGCCGGGAGATGGGGAGTTCCTGAAGATTTGCAGGGTGCTGTCGTCTTTCTGGCTTCTCCGGCATCTTCCTACATGAACGGTTATACCGTCGCCGTCGACGGAGGGTGGCTGGCCCGATGAGACCGGCCGGGGGGGTGCCGTTGGTCTTGATCCCGCCAAGCGATGCTCGACGATTCTACAGCTTCCAGCTGACAGGGCGTCTAGGAAAAAGGTCCGACCGCGGGGCTGCACAATTGATCGCGCTTTCTCCTGAGTGGAATCGTGCCGGATGATCCGATTTTGCTTGACAGTCAACGGTTTTTCCCTTACGTTGCAGTTACCGATAAAGTCACCGATTCAGTGAAATATTCCTTCTTTGACCGCGCGGTGCGATGCTTCATCCATGCCGGGTTTGGCTGGTGAGAAGTGGTCCGTGTGTACCTAGACACACGAGAGGGTCGAGTCCACATTCATCTTCCACCATGTCAGTCTCATTGGTTCGTGTTTGCCCAACATGACACGCTGAGAGGCGAAGCCGCCGACGTGACGAGGTGAACCGATGATCTTGCTCCCGCGTTCTTCTCTGATCTTCTGCTTTCTATCTGTACCATTCTTCTCCTGCTGGCCCACTCGATTGTATGTATCGACGACGGGGAGTGATTCGAACCTCGGCACGATCGACCAGCCCTTCCTGACGATCACGAAGGCAATCTCGCTTTTACCTCCGATGTTTCAGCCCGGTGATACCGTCTACGTGCGCGGCGGCGTCTATGTGTACTTGACGACGATTTCGATCTCACAGAGCGGAGTGGACACAGCGCGCTATCGCTTGCTCGCGTACCCCGGCGAGCGACCAATTCTTGACTTCTCTTCGATGTCGACCAGCAGCAGCAACAGGGGCATCAAACTGTCAGGCAGTTATTGGTACATCAGAGGATTTGACATCAAAGGTGCCGGCGACAATGGGATGTACATCAGCGGGTCGAACAACGTCATTGAGCTCTGTGCTCTGTACGAAAACAGGGACACCGGCTTGCAGCTCGGCGGCGGCGCTTCGAATAACCAGATCATCAACTGCGATTCGTACCACAACGCCGATCCGACTGGAGAGAACGCGGATGGTTTCGCCGCGAAACTCGACGTGGGAACGGGTAATTCCTTCTACGGTTGCCGATCGTGGGAAAACTGTGATGATGGTTTTGACGGCTATTTGCGTCCGGCCGACAGCGTGACCACGACTCTCGAACGCTGCTGGATTTTCAAAAACGGCTATCTCAAGGACGGGTCGCCGAGCCTTCCCAATGGCGACGGGAACGGATTCAAGATGGGGGGAGGCGACAACGGCAATGCAGATAGTCTGAGGCATAATATCATACTGAAGAACTGCCTCGCGTTCGACAATAGGGTCAAGGGTTATGACCAAAACAACAATCGAGGCTTGATGACATTGTTCAACTGCACCGCGTACCGAAACGGCACCAACTACGGGATGAGTGCAGGCGTGAAGACTGGTGAAGCGATGTCGCTCATGAATTGTGTCGCCGTGGGTAGTGTAGGTTCAATCTGGGGGGGCGCCGTGCAGAAGACAAACAGTTGGATGAATCCCCCTTTTACGCCGGTGATGGAAGCGGATTTCGTCAGCATCGACACAACCGGTGCGCGCGGGCCGCGCAAGCCGGACGGGAGTCTCCCGGACATCACCTTCTTGCATCTCGCTCCGGGAAGCCAGCTGATCGATGCAGGTACGGATGTCGGGATTCCGTACAACGGCACGGCGCCTGATCTGGGGGCGTTTGAGACGGGTGTAGCGAAGTCCGGGCCTTCGACGATTACCGGGTTTCGACTGTTCCAGAACTATCCGAATCCATTCTCCGCCAGGGGCGGATCCGCCTTTGGCGGAAACCCCACGACGACCATCTCATATCTGATCCCTCGGGACGGCAACGTCATCATACGGATCTACGACGTTCGTGGAAGGATCGTGCGGGAGCTCCTGAATGAGCAACAGGGTGCAGGGCACTATGTTGTCTTTTGGGATGGCAGAGATGAACGCCTGGCCCCGGCCGCGTCGGGCGTGTATTTCGTCCGCGTTGCTTTCAAGGATGCAACGCAGACCGCGAGAATTGTCCTTCTGAAATGAGTGAAGAAACTCCACGAATCTCCATCGATGCAGAGGCTACCGTGAGATGAAGCACACGAGAGGAGTCATCTTGAAGTCCTTCCTGATGGTCGTGGCGGCAGCCATTCTGGTGCTTTGCCTCGACGCCAGGCTCAATCTCCCCGCATGTCAAGACACTTCGGGCCCGCAAGGATGGGATGATCTACCCGCATTGTTGAAACGCATCTCTCCGCCGACGTTCCCCGATAAAGACTTTCTTGTGACGAAATTTGGCGCACTCGGCGATGGGAAAAGGGACTGCAGCGGGGCGTTCAGGAAAGCCATCGAGAAGTGCAACGCGGAGGGGGGAGGAAGGGTGGTCGTGCCGAGAGGTGTGTACCTCACGGGTCCGATTCATTTGAAGAGCAACGTCAACCTTTACGTTTCGAAAGGTGCGACGATCAGATTCAGCACCGACCCGAAAAAGTACCTTCCGGTCGTCTATACGCGATGGGAGGGTGTCGAATGCATGAACTATTCGCCCCTGATCTATGCGTTTGAACAGGAGAACATCGCGATCACTGGTGAGGGTGTGCTCGACGGTCAAGGATCCTCCAAGGGCTGGTGGAGCTGGAAGGGCTCGAAGGAATACGGTTGGGTGGAAGGGAAGCCCGATCAGAAGGAAGGGCGGAAGAAGCTCTTCGACGCGGGTGAGAAAAACATTCCTGTACATCAACGAGTCTTTGGAGAGGGATACTACCTCCGGCCGAATTTCGTGCAGCCGTATCGATGCAAGAATGTGCTCATCCAGGGAGTGACGTTCAAGAACTCGCCGATGTGGTTCCTGCATCCCGTGCTCTGCGAGAACGTGTCCATCCTAGGAGTGACCACGGAGGGTCTCGGGCCCAACAACGACGGCTGCGACCCCGAATCTTCGAGGGATGTGCTGATCAAGAACTGCTATTTCAACAATGGTGATGACTGCATCGCCATCAAATCCGGCAGGAATGGCGATGGCCGGCGGGTGAACGTTCCGAGCGAGAACATCATCGTTCAAGGCTGCAGAATGAAGGACGGTCACGGCGGTGTCGTCATCGGGAGCGAGATCAGCGGCAGCGTGCGCAGCGTCTATGCCGAAGACTGCACCATGGATAGTCCCAATCTCGACCGGGCGCTTCGGATCAAGACGAATTCCATGCGGGGCGGTGTCGTGGAGAACGTTTTCATGAGGAACGTGCGGGTTGGACAGGTCGCGGAAGCGGCCGTGAAGATCAACTACTACTATGAAGAGGGAGATGGTGGGCCGTTCACGCCGGTTGTCAGAAATATCGAGGTGTTACGGCTGGAGTGCAACAAGAGCCGGTTTGCCATCTGGATACGCGCGTATGACCGATCACCTGCAACGGATATAAGCATCAAGGACTGCACGTTCAACAATGTTGCAGAGCCAGACGTGATCGAGAACGTGAAGAACCTCAGTCTGGTCAATGTCAAAGTGAATGGAAAGCTGGTGAGCCGGTAGGTCGGGGAGGCGAGGTTATTCGCCGGGAATCTCATGCCCTGGAGCCAATGGCCGTGCGGTTTTGAAAGACAGATTGAACGGTTCCCGGAGTGGCGGGCACAAAGGCTACGGTGTGAAATCAATACTTGTCATTTAGCGACAAGGAGCTGCAATGACACAGAGCATGACGATGCAAACAATGTGCGCTGATCGGGTTTATCCTTCGCGGAGGGGGCATTTGCCTTCGTTTTTCCGCGACGGTCATTCGACCCTGATACTTTGGGGCTGTCTGCTTCTCGCGCTCTCGACGAGCACGTTGCTGGCTCAGAGTTCGGGCAAGATCTCTGGGACTATCACGGACCGTGCCACCGGTGAGCCTCTCGTTGGCTCCAACATCGTGATCGTCGGAACAACTCTCGGCGCAGCTTCTAGCGTTGACGGGTCCTTCTTCATTCTGAACATTCCGCCGGGTAGATATGACCTTCAGGCCTCGATGATCGGCTATCAGCGAGTCACTCAGCGGGGCGTCATGGTTGATGTCGGCCGCACCACGACCGTGAACTTCCAGTTGGAGCAGGCGGCCATTCTGCAACAACCCGTCGTCATTGAAGCGACCCGGCCTGATGTCGAGCGGGACAAGACGTCGACAAGTGAAATTGTCCGCACCGACGAGGTGCAGCAGATCGCCGGGATGAGGGATGTGAGCGATATTCTCGCTCTCGCCGCCGACGTGACCGATGGACATTTCCGTGGTGGGCGGTCAGGTGAAGAACTCTACACATTGCAGGGGATGGGGATTGTGAACCCTCTGGACAATTCGAGCGCGTTTCTGCCTATTCTGAGCGCCGTGGAAGAGGTGGAGGTGATCACGAGCGGATTTGGGGCTCAATATGGCAACGCGCAATCGGGCGTCGTGAATATCTCCATGAAGGAAGGGAAATCCGACAGGTGGAGAACTCGCGCCGAGTTGCGCATGAGATTGCCGGGCAGAAAACATTTCGGCCCGAGCGTCTTTGATCCCAAGGCAAATCCCTACCTTGCATTTCTTTCGGCAGATAGTACATGGCGCCTGAGGAGCGGGACAAGCGGCGGGAGTGATCTCTATTATTCGGGCATGTCTTCCGGCCTGAGCAATCTCTACGGGCTGGACACAACGATCCAGATTCAGGTTGCCCGCGCCCTCTGGAACCTCCAGGCGAGGAGGGACATGAACCGGAGTTACGGAAACGATATCGACTACTCCGCCGAAGTCGCGACGGGTGGGCCCATCGGTGACAACCTGAGGATGTTCGTCGCCTTTCGATCGAACACGAGCTGGCCGGTTCTTCCAACAGAGGAACCCGATGTCGAGCGCCAGATCATGGGGAATATCGTTTCTGATGTCGGAGATGGTGCTGTCTTGCGTCTCAGCGGAGCGTACTCCCGAGAGGACGCCAACGTCTTTCCGAGCTCAAACGGCCTGGGTTTCTACAGCTGGATTTGGGATAGAATTCTCGACATCCAATACCAACAAACAACCAACGGCCAGCTCGGGCTTCGTTTCACGCAGGCGTTCGGGCCGA
>Ga0315282_10002043_pt1 | contig 37630 bp, 28 predicted proteins | sample YL17G07_20_MG_FD_203693 | JGI IMG/M metagenome (GOLD analysis project Ga0315282, IMG submission 203693) | Sediment microbial communities from Yellowstone Lake, YNP, Wyoming, USA - YL17G07_20 | ecosystem: Environmental > Aquatic > Freshwater > Lake > Sediment | place: USA: Wyoming | collected... | reverse complement strand
TGGGATTCCTCGTCTCCGTTGGTGCCCCTCTCTCCAGTGGGAGCAGCAGCCGGGGGGGAGCCCAGCTCCAGCGCCGGGCCCCAACCGACCTCTCCAACTACCCCCACCCCTTCGCCGCCTCCAGAGCCGCGAGGTCGCGCCAACCTCACCCCCGCCTTCGCTCCGCTCAGGCACCCCCTCTCCGCCAGCGGAGAGGGGCAAAAGCACCAGTCCATCCTCACTGCCGCGCAGCAGCGGCGATTGCCTGGAGTACGCCCTCGAGGTCACGGTCGACCTGCTCGTTGGTGAACCTCAGTACGCGAAGCCCGAGTGATGCGATCAGCTCGGAGCGCTCCCCATCGGCCGCACGTTGGGACAGGTGGATGGGGCCGTCGACTTCAACAATAAGCGATGCTTTGGCACAGTAGAAGTCGGCCACGAACCTGCCCAGCACATGCTGCCGTCGGAAACGCAGGCCGAGCAAACGTCGACCACGGAGAGACTCCCAGAGGGCCCGCTCGGCCTCAGTGGGCCGCGCGCGCATCCTCCGCACCTCAGGCTTCAGCGTATCCCATGCCTCGCACGACGCATGCCACTGCCGCTCCTCAACAAGCTTCGACGATGGTCTCCGGATTCTCAACGCGATCCCCGCTCTGCACAGGCTCCCCCTCTCCGCTGGCGGAGAGGGGGCCGGGGGTGAGGTTGGTTCCGCGACCGATCTTCAGCCGTGGGATTCCTCGTCTCCGTTGGTGCCCCTCTCTCCAGTGGGAGCAGCAGCCGGGGGGGAGCCCAGCTCCAGCGCCGGGCCCCAACCGACCTCTCCAACTACCCCCACCCCTTCGCCGCCTCCAGAGCGGTCAGCCCGTCGTCCACCGAGCAGCCCCCGGTGACGAGGTGAAGGCCAGGCGCGCCGATCGCGTCGACGACCTCGCGCGCGCGGTCGAGCGGTACGCCGATGAGGATAAGGAGCTTCTTCTTGAGGATCCGGCGGTACATGTCAAACCAACGAGGGTCATCGACGCCGGGCTCGCCCGCGCCGGGCGTCCATTGGATGCACTGGAGCCCCGGGATCTCCAGCAGCGCGTCCAGGTGGCGCACGGCGCAGACTCCATCGAGGTGGTACATGGCGTAGTCCAGCCGCCGGCATTGCGCCTCGAGGTACGGCGCCACGAACTCCGCGAAGTGCCGCGGGCCGATGGCGGCCGAGACGTCGCATTGCAGCTTCGCGTAACGCCCCGGCGCCCAAGTCTGGAATGCCGAGAACATGCAGCCGCCCTGGTCGTCCTTCACCAGGTCGTACATCGGGTCGAACGCCTGGAAGTAGAGATCGGTAACCTGCTCCAGGTAACGGTGGACCTCCGCGGGCGAGTCGAGCAGGTCCACGAGCAGCCTAGCGTTGTTGTGCAGCGCCGCGAGCGTATCGAGGCCCTCGATGAGATCGGGGATGCCGACGTAGTAGCGGCTTTGTGCCCGCTCGAGCCCCGCGCCTATGAGGTCCATGTGCGCCCGGAACCACTTGTTGCCGGGGTCCCAGCGGAGATCGGGGCCGGTGACCAGGTCGTCGATGCACGGCTCGTACCAGACCGTGCCGTGGTCGAACACCGGCCGGCAACCGAGGAACAGCCCGAGGCTCCCGGGGCCGATCTGCGTGTCGAAGTAGGGCATCGCCTCGCCGAGGTACTCGCTCCAGGCGAAGCCCCGCTCCCAGCGCGCAAGCCGGATGTCCGGGTTGGTCCACCAGTCCTCGACATCGCGAGCCCGCGGCTCCTCCGGTGGCTCGAACCGCGCCTCGGAGCGCCTGGCGACGATGCTCCAGGTCACGCGGTCGCGTTGCTCGCCGTTCCACCACTGCGTCAGCCTACGCTTCGCGCCGTCTAGGTCCCGGTGTTCGATCATCGTGTGCTCCTGTCGAGCAAGATGCGCGCATTGACGCGCGGGCGCTCTGCGATGCGGGCGCATCGACATGCGCCACTACAATGGCCGGATGCAGCGGAAACCGATCGTCGCGCACCTGTCGAGGCCCGGCCACATCCGGATGAACTTGGCGTGCGTGCCGATGGTCTGCTCGCCGCCCGGGAAGTACCAGACCGACCCCTGCGCGCGATAGCGACTCCCGCCGCGGAGCATCACGGACCTCGTGTGCCCGTCATCGCGCGCGCTCTCGGTCAGCTCCCACACCTCGCCGAACGAGAAGTCGGGGCCGAGTGACTCCGCCGCGTGCTGCCACTCCCACTCCGTGGGCAGCCGCAGGCCCGCCCATGCCGCGTACGCGCGCGCGTCTTCCAAGTCGACGTAGACCACCGGCTCGTCGCGTATCTCAGGCGCGGGCTTGGATCCACCCCAGTGCTTGACTAGGTTCTCCGGAGATCGTGACCGGTAGCCTGTCGCTCGGATGAAGCGGGCATACTCGGCGTTAGTTACCGGCGAGGCCATGATGCTGAAGTCGCCGAGGCTCACACTGACCCGGTGCTCCATCGTCTCATCAAAGGGGTAGCCGCGGAGGAAGTCGTACCAACGGTCTTTGGGTGTGTCGGGATCGGGGTAGCACCCGCACTCGCGCCTCATGTGGCGGACGACGAAGGTCGGCGCGCCACCGCCAACGTGGAGAAGCCGCCCGGGCGGGACGCGCAGGACCCCGCGCAGGTCGGGCGGCGCGACCGCGTCAACAACGGGCAGAAGCTCCATGTGCTCGTCCGCGTCAGGTGTAGGCGCCGGCCGGCCCGCTTCAGCCTGCTGCCTGGCCAGGAGATCCTGGAGGCCGGGCGGCTCCTTGCCCCGCGGGACGCCTAGCACCGCGCCGAACGCGTCGAGGGGCAGTTCCAGCCTGGCCTTCCCGTTCGACACCTCCGGGCTGAGCTCGCGGCCTGTCCACAGGTCGAAAAACCTCTCGCCGTCGGCGGGCACCTCCAGCACAGGGCCCCGCAGCTCACGCCCGCTGTTCACCAGCGTCCAGAGCCTGCCCGCCTCGGTGCGCCAGCAGCTCGCGTACACGCCCTCGCGCAGGGCCGGCACATAGGGCAGCCACTCTCCGCCCGAAAGCCACTCGCTGAAGCACCGCAGCACCGGCGCCATGCGCCGCCAGTCCGCCCGGTCCCGCGCGCTCCAGGGGTTCATCGAGCCGAACACGTTCTCCCAGACGAGCATCCCACTGCCGTTGATCCAGGCAGCGGCGATCTCGTCGTGGTGGGACTTGTCCCAGCGGCGGATCTGATGCTGCATGTGGCGCTGCTCGATCCACCTCAGATGCAGCACGCCGAGCTCCGGGAACGCGGCCAGGCCCTGCGCCCACGACCCGTTGCACACCTGTGTCTCCTCGATCGTCGGGTGGCCCTCCGGCTCGAACACCACTCCGGGGCGGACCGCGTCGACCGCGGCCCGAAGCCCGGCGGGCGCCTCAACCATCGTGTCGAGGAAGATGCCGTCGCCGCCTATCGCATCCACCACACCCGCGAGTGCTTCGTCGTCGGACACGGTCTCGCGCCTGGTCCCCGTGTCCCACGGGTTGTAGGCGATGAAGACGCGCACGCCTCGCGCGTGGAAGCGGTCCGTCACGTCTCGCAAGCCCGCAAGCCCGCCCGGCACGTCGCGGAAGAAGTCGAACTGGTTGCGATCGTCCGCGCCGATCCTCGGGTACGCATGCCAGAGCACGACCGAGTCGTACCCGCCGAACTCGCGGTCAGCCGCGTCGCACAGCTCCTCGACGCGGTACTTGCCGGCATCGGGATCCCAGAAGTCGCGGTCGTAGACGAACACGAAGCCGCAGGTGAAGTTGCCGCTCATCCAGCGGAGGCCCGGCCTGGTGTAGATCGTGTCGTCGTAGGCCATCGTTCGCTCTCGAGAGATCGAGGCCGTCCGCTCAGATCCGTTCTCGACGGAGAACGTAAGGTCGCGCAGGGCGACTGACCCGCGAGTAGCGTCGTGGGTCGCGTCCATCCCCACGATGGGCCTCAGCCACGCCGCCGAGGGGTCGAACTGCGGCGCTGCTGCCTCGATGCGGAACCTGTGCCACATGCCGTCGCGAGGCAGGTCCGTGGACCCGAGCACCCTCGACCAACCCACCCACTTGCCGTTCTTGGCCGAGGACCGGTCGCAGAGATCGAAGGCGAGGCACACCGTGCTGTTGCCCTCGCCCCAGCGCCCCTCACCTTCGAGGACGATGCGCTCGCCCGGTCGCGGGTCCAGGGCGTAGGCCCATCCGCGCGCCATCCGCACCCACGCGCGCACGCCGTCGAACCGCACGCGGACTGACCAGCCGCCGGGGTCGTTCAGGCTGCCGCGCACAATGCTCCGGTAGCGCCGCAGGTCTGAGATCCAGCGCGGCCAGGCTCCGGGATCGGCCGGCGGACGGATGTAATGTGCGTTCAGCTCCAGCCGCCCTTGTCCGGCATCCCGCTCCCACCAGCATCCCTCGTTCGCGTCCCACGTCGAGCGCATCCACGGGACGGCGATCTCAGCCGGCTTGACCGGCTGTGCGGGCTGCAGGCACAGTAGCGTCATCAGCGCGATCATGGCGTCACCTCTCGACCCAAAGGAGCTTCCCCTATGCGTCGGTTCGTATGCGTGCTGTTCGCCCCCTACCTCGCACTGGTACTCGCCTCATCAACGGCGGCCGCCCACTCACTGAGGGTGGACCGCGCGATGCCGCTTGCAGGTACCGACGTTGCTCTGTCTGTGCGCTGGGATGGGCACCCGCTGCCGGATGGCACGCGGGTCGAGTTCCGTGCGGATGGCGATGGCCACGGGTGGCAGGCCGCCGCGACTGTGGCGGACGGGCGCGCTGACGTCACGTGGACGCCTGCCGCGCCGGGCCCGTACGACATCGTCGCGCACGCGAACGGCACCGAGCTCGGCCGACAGTCAGTGTTCGCTGTGGTGACACCCGTTCACATCAATCACTGGACCTGCGCCCAGACGCAGCGGTACGTAACGTCCGTGCTCGACAACGGTGATGGCACAACCGCGGAGCAGTGGCGGGACCGCGGAGTCCTTCCGCTCAGATGGGCCGGGGGCCAGTGCGACTTCGCGACACGCAAGACGGCCGACGCGTTCGCGAAGGCCTGGGCCGAGCCCAGCCCGGGCAGAGCCGGCATCATGATCGACGAGTTCGGCGCCGGCGGCGAGGAGGACGAGGTCATGGGGGAGGCTCTGACGCTCCTGCGAGCTTCGAGCCCCGGGACGTTCATTGCGCCCTACTGCGTCGGCGTCAGCGGCACCAAGATGGTCGAGGGTTTCGCGAAGTCGGACCTGGTCTTGGCGGAGACCTATGTCAACGACTGGCGCGGGTACGGGGTCATCACGGGTCGCGCCGGGTCGGCGGTGGCCGCTGGGCTGGCCGATCACACCATCGCGGTTCTGGGCCTCCAGCAGTGGATCACCACGGAGAGCGAGCTGCGCGCGCAAGTGGCCTACGCGCGGTCGGAGCTCCCCGAGCTGCCCGGCATCGGCTTCTTCCCCAACGTACCGGAGTACATCGCGGATGCTGTCGACCGCGCGGTGTACGACTACTTCCTCGGGCCGGCGCTCCTGGTCCGTGGTGGCGCTGTGTGGAGCATCGGCCAGTTACCCGCAACTGCCGTGCGCATCGTTGGCGCGAATGGCGCCGAGCGGGCCATCTTGTCGCTTGGGCCGGGCGCGTGGGAGCCGTTGCACGCGGGAGAGAGTGTTCTCCGGTCGGAGGGGTACACACTCGTGGAGTACCACTCGCCGGTCGACGCCGCCCAGCCGGCCGCTGGCGAGGCGGCTGCGGCACTACGGTTCGAGGCCGACGTGCTCGGAGAGGACGGCCGGGCAGTGAACCTGGGGCGCATCGCGGTCGAGCGGCTGCCGCAGGATGACGCGCGCGCCCCGGGGTGCGTCAGCGGGGGCTCTCTGCCCATCACGTCGCCCGCCGGGAATGCAGGCTTAGCCTTCGACATCACGTTTGACAAGGCCTACTTCTATGGCACGGTCGGCATGTCGGTCGCCGGCGACGGGCGGCTCAGCGTCTCCTTCAACCACGGCGACCAGGACCGCGACGTCCCTGCCGACGAGCCTCGCGCGGAGTTCACTATCGTCGGCCCGGGCCACCAGGGCCGCTTGACCCGTCTCCTGTGCCCCGTCGGCCTGCGCACGGGCCGGGCCTATCACGTCTTCGTCGGGTGCGACGGTACGGATGCCCTCGCCTACATGACGACGGCAGGGGGCGAGCTGCTCTGGCAGAGCGGCCGCGTGCCTTGTGGCGCCTCTCCTACGGTGGACAGGCTCCGCGCCGAGGTGAGCGCGTTCGAGGGCAGCGACGTGGCTGCCCAGGCTGGCGGGCCACTCCTCCTCAGGGGCGTCTCCGGCGGGCCTAGGCCGTCGCCGTACGTGTTGGAGGCGAGGGTCACGAATGCTCGCGTGGCGGCGCCGGCGTGAGCGTTCAGAACGCGTAGACTTGCTTCTGAGTGATGGCGCCGTAGATTGTCCAGAGGCACCCGCCGACCGTGTCCGCCAGGATGAGCCCGTACGCGATCGCCGCGAGCTTCGCCCCGGCGTGGTGGCCGCCGTACCTTGTGGCGAGCGACTTCACGACCCACGCGATCAGGAAAGGACACCACCAGTAGAGCATCCCGTACGTCGTCGACAACGCCAGTCCTATCGGGTGGATGGGCCACCACGAGCAGGACGTCCTCAGGGTCATGGTGATCCAGAATACCCCGAAGCCGATGATCGTGGGCACGACTCGCTGAGGAGCGAAGCCCTTCGGGTTCTCGATCCAGTTCATGAGCTGGCCGTAGGTCTCGTTCGTCGCCCAGTCCGAGTACTGCTTCATCCGCGCGGTGGCCGCCCCGTAGTGATACACGGTTGGTAGGTAGACCGCCCACGCGATAACGACCCCGAGCACGACAGCGACTATCATCGCCCTGTATAGGCGCCGCCGGTCGCCGCCTGACCGTCCCATCAACCATAGCCCCTCGAGCTCGTGCGGGAACGCCGCCGACCTCATCCCGCGGCTGAGGGCGAACAGCGGGCTGGCCACGGTGAGGCTGCGCACGACGCTCTGGTCCACCTTCCCTCGGCGCAGGACGCCGAACACGTTGCCGAGCATGACAACCGGGCCGAGACGCTCGATCTCATGGTTCGGCACCCCCATCTCCGCCCTCAAGCGGCCGCAGACCATCGTGTTCACATAATAGATGACCCAGTGCAGCAGCGCGTAGGACAAGAGCATCCCCGCGCCTGGTTTCATCCCGTCGGGGCCGGCGCTCCACACAACCAGAACCACGGCAGCAAAGCATGCGGCCGAGAGGACGGCGGCCCAGCGGAAGGACGAGGGCTCGGCGGCGTCGCGCGTCGGATCGGGCTTCAGTATCCGGCGCAAGACGGACGCGTAGTAGGCCCTCCCTACCCACAGCGAGAAGCCCAGGATGCCGAGGTACCCGCCCAGCGATTGCTCCTTGACGTAGGGGAAGTCCGGGTCGCCCCTGATCCCGAGCCAGCTCACCAGCACCTGCTGGCCCTTGAACAGACAGAAGAACAGCCAGCAGGACAGCGTCAGCTCGGTAGGCAGCAAGAGGCCCAGCCCGATGATCATCGGGTAGAAGGTCATGCAGATGTCCGAGGCCGCGCTCCACGGTGGGTCGGTGAGCTTCGCGCTGATGTTGAGGCCCGGTGAGCCGCCCGCCTCCCAGGACACCCCCAGCGGGATCGCGGGGAATGCCGGGTTCAGTGCTTTCATCCCGTGGATGAACTTGACCGCGATGACAGCCCCGAATGCGATCCAGAACGCCGGCTGCAGAACGATAGTCGGTCGGTCGCGGGTAACCTCAAGAGGCACTTGCGCGATCGGGTACGGCAGCCGCTCAACCTCGCTCCAGCGTCGCCTTACCACTGTCGCGAACCCCAGGGGCGCGAGCCACGCCGTCGACATCAGGGTCATCCACCAGAGCCCCGGCGCCACCCAGGGCCGCCACGCGCGGGGATCGGCGTAGAAGCTGGTGTCGCCCTCGAACAGGAGCTTCAGGCTCCCGGGGTCGCCCATCGTCAGGTCGCGCGGCAGGTACTGGAAGAACACCTCGCGCCAGCGCGTCTCCGGCGTCGCTCGGTAGTGAACGCCCGCGGTGTCAGGGATGATCCAATGGATGCCGTCGTAGCCGGCGCACGACGATGTGATGCACAGAACGGTGTAGATCACCAGCAGCTCGGACTGGGCGAGGGCGCGCGCCGGCGCGATCCGCCTGAGCAGTGTGTTGCCGAGGGTCAGCACAACGATGATGAAGAAGACGTTGTAGTACAGCGACCCTGCCGTCGGGTTCCCGACGTACCGCACCTCCTGCATCTGGTAGAGCCACCACGAGTTGATCGGCGCGATAAGACCGGCGATGAGCAATGCTCGGAGCGTGACGCCGCGCCGTCTTTGGTCGGGCACGTCGCCCGCGGGGCCCGCGCTCAAGCGGAGCCACCTCTTCCGCACAGCTCGCCCTCGGCCCGCTCCACGAGGGCGACGAGCGACGCTAGGATGCGCAGGTCGTTCTCGGCGAGCGAAGCACTGCCCGACCGGCACGCCGTGCCGATCGGCACCCCGCGCATGTTGAGGTACGCCTTCGCGCCGGCGGGGTACTGGCTGCCCGCCGCGCGCTCCCACACGGCCAGGGAGGTCTGAAGGTCCTCCGCCCGCCGCGGCTCCTCGCGCCAGTTCCCGCAGAGCCACGCCCAGAGCCTCGGGTAGTAGTTCGATGCGATGCCGGAGTAGCCCGCGCCCCCGCACCGGAGCGAGTGGAGCACCGACGACGCGTTCGCGTTGTAGAAGCCCAGCGCAGTGCCCTCCGTCGCACGCGCCTTCTTCTCGATCAGGTCGAGGCGGCACGAGGTGTCCTTGTGGAAGAGGAACCTCCCCGTCTCCGCGGTAGCGCGAAGCATCCGGGGCGTCAGCAGCCGCTTGTTGGGTCCGGGGATCTCGTAGAATCCAAGTGGAACGCCGGCCGTCAGGTCGAGCAGGGCACGCAGCCTGTCCATCCACTGGGAATCGCTTGCACCCGGCTCGGCGATCTCCGAGGTGAGTACCACGACCGCGGCGACGCCGGCGTCTCGCATCCGCTTGACGTCCTCGGCTTGCCGCACGAGAGGCCCGCCGAACGTGGCCGAAGCGACGACGGGCGCGCCGCCTGCCCGCCGCACCACGCGCGCCGCAAGCTCGAAGCGCTCGTCATGGCTGAGGGTAGGCAGCTCACTCGACCCGCACACGGCAAAGACGCCCGCGGCGTCGTTCCCAAGGTAGTAGTCGACCACGGCGTCGACGCCGGGCCAGTCGATCGACAGGTCGTCCCGGAACGGCGTGATCATCGTCGGGAACACGCCTTGCGGCAAGGTATCGATCGCCAACCTGCACACCTCACAGGATCGAAGGCATCCATCTGTGGCGACGGGAAACACGCACGGCGATGGCGCCCGCATTAGGGTATCAGCGACCGGGCGCCACGAGAAGGAGAGAACAGTTGACAGGACGCGAGAGGCTCCGCAAGACGCTCGCCAGAGAGGTGCCGGACTGCGTGCCCGTGATGCCGGACTTCTCGAACATGATCCCGGCTAAGCGGACCGGGAAGCCGTTCTGGGACCTCTACCTGTACAATGATCCGCCCATCTGGGAGGCTTACGTCGACTGCGCGAAGCACTTCGGGATCGACTGCCTCCTCGACGGCTACTACCCGCTGAGCTTCCCCGACCCGAACGCGGGCTCCGGTCCGCCGTGGCAGCGCTTCATCGTCTACCGCAGCCCCGAGCGGATAGTGACGCGCTCGGCGTACCGCGACAACGGAACCCTCATTTGGGCACCCAGGGTCGACGTGTACTACGTCGCCGACCCGCCCACAGGAAACGTTGATCCCGCCAAGATCGGCTTACCGGCCGTGCCCGAGTGGTACGAGCCGCTGGAAGGCGCTAAGCCTGTCGACACCAGTCCGGAGGGCTTCGCGCGGTTCAAGGAGCGCGTGGGCGACCAGGGCCTCGTGGGCGCCTTCATCACCTACTCGTGCGCCCTCGGCAACGATGAGGCGATCTACCACTACTACGACAATCCTGGCAAGCACGAACAGTGGGCCGAAGAGCGCGTGCGTGCGGCGGAGGCGCGGTTCGCGCAGGTCATGTCCATGGCCGTGAAGCCCGACTTTGTTGCCGTGGGCGGCTCCGGCACTCTCGTGTTTCAGACGGTCGGCATCTTCCGGCAGCTCGCACTGCCGGCGGTGAAGCGGGCGATCGACCTCGCCACGGCGGCCGGACTGCCTAGCCACATTCACTCGTGCGGCCCCGAGCGCGAGCTCGTGAAGATCATGGCCGAGGAGACGGACCTGACCGTGATCGACCCCCTTGAGGCGCGCCCGATGGGCGATTGCGACCTGGCCGAGCTGAAGCGCCTCTGGGGTGAGAAGATCGTCCTCAAGGGCAACCTGCACACCACCGATGTGATGCTGCGCGGCACGGTCGAGGATGTGCGAAGGGCCGCAAGGGCCGCCATCGACGCCGCCGGCGAGGGTGGCGGCTTCATCCTCTCGACAGGTGACCAGTGCGGCCGCGACACGCCGGACGACAACATCAAGGCGATGATCGAGACGGCGAGGACGTATGGCGTGTACCGGTAGGTCTAGTGAGGCAATGGGCTTCAGCCCATTGTTGGCAAAACTGAGGCTAGATGGGCTAAAGCCCATTGTCTCTGGTGGTAACTTACCCCGGCACGATCACGACTTTGAACGCCCCCGTCTGATCCTTGCGGTCCACCGTCGCAAGCGCGTCGGCCGCCTGCATGACGGGGAACCGGTGGGTCACCAGGCCGTCCACGCGTACGCGGCCTGATGCGAGTAGGTCGACGGCCTCCGGGAACTCGCTGAGGCGGAAGTTCGCCGACGTCGTGTGGGTCCTCTCGCCGGCCAGCGCGCGTAGGTCGAGCGGGAGGCCCGGCGCGGGGCCCGCCAGGTAGACGATGGTGCCCCCGGGAGCAAGCGCGCGCACACCCGCGTGCTGGGCGACGATGCTGCCGGTGGTGTCGAGGATTGCGTCCGCGCCGGTGCCGCCCGTGGCCCGCAGCGCGACCGATGTGATGTCCTCCTCGGCCGGGTCGAGCACGGGCCCCGATACGAGCCGCGCGGCGTGCTCTCTGGCGACGGCGTTGGTGTCAGCGCATACGACCGTCGACGCGCCCCAGGCGCAGGCCACCTCCGCGCACAGCAGCCCGATCGGGCCGCAGCCGAGCATCAGAGCCGAGCTTCCCTTTCTGACTCGGGCGTGCCGCACGGAGTGGACGGCCACGCCCAGTCCGTCAAGGAACACGGCGTCCTCGAACGACACTGAGGCGGGCAGAGGCACCGCCTGCGACGCCCAGACTAGGCACTCGTCTGCGTACCCGCCCGGGTTCAGGTCCCAGTCCTCGAAGCCGGCGCCGTGCCCCAGGTGCTGCGTGTTGGGGCAGAGGTGCTCGTTGCCCGAGCGGCAGGCCGGGCAGGTCCCGCAGACCTGGAAGCAGAGCGCGACGACCCGCTCACCGACTCGTGTCGGGGCGACGTCCGGCCCAACGGCCGAGATAGTGCCTGCTATCTCGTGCCCAAGGATCATACGAGGGGGCAGCGCCTTTTGGTACCCGAGCGTGTGCAGCGACCAGGGGTTCTCGCCGTGGTAGTACTTGAGGTCGCTGCCGCAGATGCCACATGCTTCTACGCGCACCCGGACCCAGCCATCGCCGGGCTCCGGCACGGGCACCTCCTCGATCTCGATCCGGCTGATGCCGGTCAGCACGGCCGCGCGCATGCTGCTCATTGGCATAGCTCCCTAGCGCCGAAGATCAGCCCTTCGGCCACTCGCGAACAGGGGGTGGCGTCACCTGTGCCGAAGAAGGCGTAAGTCCCGGGGCGCGCCAGCCGCGCGCCGGTCACCCGACGGCCTACGGCCGGCCGGCGCCGCCGGCGCTCCCGGGACGAACCGATGTCGTCGTGAAGGGGAGACCACATTGAAGCAAGTGTCGGTGTATATCCGCCTTGGCGCGATGATGTTCCTGCAGTACGCCATCTGGGGTGCGTGGGCGCCCGTGCTCTGGACGTACCTGGTAGGTGACCCGTCCAAAGGAGTGGGGCTCGGGTTCAGCGACTTCCAGGCCAGTTGGGTCATGGCCGCTCTCACGCTGGCGTGCATCCTGGCGCCTTTCACCGGGGGGCAGATAGCTGACAGGTGGGTGCCGAGCCAGTTCTTCCTCGCCGTTGCCCACGCCCTGGGCGCCGTCGTGCTCTTCGTGCTGGCAGGTGCGCAGCAGTTCGTCCCGTTCATCGGCCTTATGGCAGTCTACGCGCTTCTGTACGCCCCGACTCTGGCTGTCACAAACTCCCTGGCGTTTCGCCACATAGGCGACAGAGAGAAGCAGTTCGGGATCGTCAGGGTGTTCGGCACCGTCGGTTGGATCGTGGCGGGCTGGATCCTAACCTACGGCCGAGGCCAGCACCTCACACCGCAGGGCCAGTCCGACAGCCTCCTGCTTGCGGGCGCCGCCTCCGTGGTGATGGCTGTGCTCTGCTTGGCATTGCCCAGCACTCCGCCGAAGCGTGAGGGGAGCAATCCGCTGGCATTCGTCGAGGGCTTCCGAATGCTGGCAGACAAGCGGTTCCTCCTCTTCATGGTCATCGCATTCGTGGTCACGACTGAGCTGCAGTTCTACTATCTTCCGACATCTGAGTTCCTGGAGAAGCAGATACTGATCCCCGCAGCCGATGTGCCGATGGTGATGACCACCGCGCAGATCGCGGAGGTCGTTGCGATGGCCCTGCTCTTGCCGCTGTTGCTGCCCAAGATCGGCATCAGGTGGGCGCTCGCCATCGGTGTTATCGCGTGGCCGCTCCGGTACGTCGCCTTCGCGTTCGGCACGCCTGAGCTCAAGTCTCTGGTGGTAGGGTCACTGGCCCTGCACGGCCTCGGCTATACGTTCTTCTTCGTGGTCTCCCAGATCTACGTGGACAAGGTGTCGCCTCCCGACATCAGAGCATCCGCGCAGAGCCTGCTCACGCTTGTGACGCTGGGCTTTGGGAACTTCCTGGGCACACAGTTCACCGGCTGGATCATGAACCATTTCCGCGAGAAGGACCCGCTGACCGGGCTCGCCCTGGTCGGAGGAGCTGTCGACTGGACGAGCGTATTCCTTATCCCGTGCGCGCTGACGGTGCTCTGCGCCCTAGCGTTCCTGGTCCTCTTCCGCGATCCGCGGGCCAACCCGACGCCGAAGACAGCGGAGGCGACGGAGGCGGCGGCGTAAGCTTGTCCCCCACGAGCGCCGGCGTCCGCGCCGGCATTCGTCTGGTTTGGTGCCGGCAGGATGCCGGCGCTGCCAGGAGCGATTTGGAGGTAGGTTGCAGTGAAACGACATGGACTCACCCTTGCGCTCGCGGCGTTGGTCGGCATACTCATAATGGGCGCCGCTCAGGCTCAGGGCATCGGACGGCTCGAGGGACGCGGCGCGGCAGCGCGCATCACGATGGAGCGTCTCGTGCGCGAGATGATCGATATGGAGCGACTGGCCGAGACCGTGCCCCAAGGCGTGGAATGCGACCAGCAGTCCAGCTACGACCGGGCCAGCACCTCGCCCGACAAGCCCGACACGTGGTTCGCGAACGGCGATGCCGGGCAGTTCATCCGTCAGGAGAAGAACGGCGACCGCACCGAGTTCGTGATGTCCGAGATGGAGGGCCCGGGGACAATCGTCCGCATCTGGTCGGCCAACCCGGACGGCGGCGGCAACATCCGCATCTACATCGACGGCAAGCCCGAGCCGGCGATCGAACAGGACTTCCTCGCCCTCACGACCGAGCAGGTGCCCGAGTTCCCCGCGCCGTTCTCCGGCCGGCGTTCGCTTGGCGCCAATCTTTACTTCCCCATCCCCTACGCGACAAGCTGCAAGGTCACGGTCGACAAGCCCAGCCTCTACTACCATGTCGGCTACCGCACCTATCCGAAGGGCACATCGATCGAGCCGTTCACCATGGACGCCGCGCGCCGAGTGCGGCCCGTGGCGGACGCGGTCGGCGCCGTGCTTTCCGCTCCCGATCGCGTGCTCGATCCGGACTCCAAACCGGTTGAGGACACGGTTGAGATCCCCGGCCGCCACGCCGCTATCTCCAAGCCCCTTGGGGTCGGCGGGCCGAGCGCCATCACCCGACTCGAGGTGAAGGTGGACGTTCCGGCGGAGCAGCTCATCGAGGCACTTCGCGGCACCACCATCACCATTAAGTTCGACGGGGAGAAGACACCGTCGGTGTGGGCGCCTCTAGGTGACTTCTTCGGGTCCACACCCGGCGTCAACCCGTTCGCCACGCTGGGCACGGGGATGAGGGCCGACGGCACTATGTGGTGCAACTGGTTCATGCCGTTCGACACCTCGGCCGAGATAACGTTCACGAACGACACGACCAGCCCTGTCACCGTCCACATGACGGCCTATCAGCGCGCGGCGACCCCACCCCGCGGTGGCTACCTTCGGTTCCACGCGAAGTGGCGCCACGAATGGCTGCCGGCCGATCCGCCCATGCTCGACTGGCCGTTCCTGGAGTGCACCGGGCCTGGCCGCTTCGTCGGCGTCATGCAGGGCGTGATGAACACCAAGGCCGGCTGGTGGGGCGAGGGTGACGAGAAGGTCTGGGTCGACAACGACACGTTCCCAAGCTACTTCGGCACCGGGTCTGAGGACTATTTCGGCTACGCGTGGTGCAACCCGGCCCTGTTCACGCACGCGTACCACGCTCAGTCGATCGTGACCGGCCCGGGCAACTTCGGCTACACGGCGGTCGTCAGGCTTCACATCTTTGATGACATCCCGTTCCAGGAGAAGTACAGAATGACCATCGAGAAATGGGATGGCGCCGACCGCGATTACTGCTGCACCGCCTATTGGTACTCCGTGCCGAACGCCACTGACTTCTTCCGCCCCACGCGCTGGCCCGAGCGCGAGGTGAAGCCCCTGCCCGAGACGTCCAAGGTGAAGGGCGCGATAGAGGGTGAGACACTCAGTCCCACCATCACGGGAGGCACCGGTGGCGTTCAGCAGGGCGACTGGGACGGCATCAGCAACAGCGCCCATTACTGGTGGCAGGACGGCAAGGTGGGCGACACTCTCACGGTCGACGTCAATGTCGAGAAGGCCGGCACCTATGACCTGCAGCTCAGTCTGGGCACGGCAATAGACTACGGCATCGTGCAGCTCTACTGGGACGGCAAGAAGCTGGGCGACCCGTTCGACGGGTACCACGACGGCGTCGTCTTCGTCAAGCGCGATTGCGGGCAGGTGCAGTTGTCCGCAGGCAAGCACACGCTGAAGGCGGAGATCGTGGGGAGCAACCCCGCGGCCGCCCCGGCCCACATGTTCGGGCTCGACTACATCCTGCTCAAGCCCACCGGCTGACATCACAGACCTAAGCGGCCCGCCCCGATCGGGCGGGCCGCTTAGCACAACGACCGGCGGCGCTCCGCACGATGGCGGAGGGGCCTGACAAGTGAGGGCCGGGAGCCTACTGCGACTTCGGTGCGGGCGGCGGCTCGCTCGGGGCCTCAACCACCATCATGTAGCGCTTCCCGCTGAACTCGACAACGCCGCACACGACCTTCTCCTTGAGTTCCTCCTTGGCTATCTCGAAGTTCTTGACCCCGTCCTCCTCCTTGATGTCCCCGACGGTCCAGCCCTTCAGGTTCTCGGTAGCCCAGTTGCGCACGTTCTCCAGGGAGTCCTCGGTCTCGAAGAAGGCGTTCTTGCCCGTGAAGACGCTCGTGACGAGCTCGCGCGCGGCCCTCTCCTGGGACTCGGTCATCTTCGTAGCGGCCTTCTTCTTCTCAGCCTCGATGCTTGCATTGACAGTCGCATCGATGTCGAGTGTGTAGGGCTTGGCCTTCGGATAGGCGGTCAGCCCAAGACCCTTCAGGAACGCCTCGTCCGCGCTCCCCGCCTTGAGCACCAGCGACTGGCCGCTTGGGTCGGTCAGGGTGACAGTCGCGGCCGAGGGGCTCTCCACGGGCTTCTCTGACGGCGCCTTGGCGGTCGCGCCCTTAGCGACTGTCGGCGTGGTGGGCGTCGTTCCCTGGTCTGCCGGTTTCGGGCAACCTACGAGCACGATGGCGACGGCGAGAACTGCGACTAGAAGCAGGATAGGTGGCCTCAAGATGAGGGCCTCCTGTCGGCCCGACGGTGGCCGGGCGCTGGCGTTGACTCCCCGCATAGGCGAGCGCCTTGGGGCGATGCCCCTCTTTACAGGGCTTTGCCGGGCAGGCCCCGTACAGGACAACGCCGCCGGGCCCGGGGTTCGTGGTAGACTTGCGGGGTCCAGCGCACCGGGAGGCTTCTTTGGCGATCCTGCTCGGCAGACAGGAGCTGCTTGACAGACTGCACGGCGCCTGGCTGGGCGCGGCCATCGGGCACGCCGTAGGCGCGCCGCACGCCGGCAACCACGGCCCGCTCGACGTGTCGGGCCCGGGGCCGGCCGACGTCCCGCTGCCGGCGTCCGCCACGCTGGCGCTGCAGCTTCTCTCCCTGCAGACACTGGCGCGCGAGGGCCCTCAGCTCGGCTCCAGCGATCTGGGAGCCGCGTGGCTGGAGCGAGTGACGCTCGTTGAGGACGAGTTCGGCGCCGCGGCGCGCAACCTGCGGCGCGGGTTCCGGCCCCCGGTCACCGGCTGGTTCGACAACTGGTTCCTCGACTGCTGTGGCGCATTCGAGCGCGCCCCGGTGTGGGCTTGCGTCGCGCCAGCGGCGCCCGGCGTTGCGGCGCTTCTCGCCGTTCGCGATGCGGCCATAGATCACGCCGATGAAGGCATCCACGCGGCGGCGTTCGCCGCGGCAGTCCTCTCCGCGGCCTTCGTGGAGCCGGAGCCGTTGAGGTCGCTCGATGTCGGGCTGGCCATGCTGCCCGCCGGCTGTCGGGTCGCTAGGGCGGCCGAGTCGGTCCGCCACGCCCGCAGGACCGGGCTGTCGTGGATCGAGTGCCGAGGGCGTGTGCTGGAGCAGTTCGGCCACCCGAACCACACTCAGGTTGCGCAGGTGGTGGGCCTGTCCGTGCTGGCGATGCTCTACTCGCCCGACTTCGAGACCGCCGTCTGCCGAGCGGCAAGCTGCGGAGGGGCAACCACGGCCATTGCTTCCTTCGCGGGAGCGATGTTCGGCATCCGGGCGGGCGCGAGTGCCCTCCCTCAAACCTGGGCCGAGCGTGCTGTCTCCGATCCGGCCCTGCACGAGGGCGTGTCGATCGAGGAGCCGCCCGCATCGACGGAGGAGATCGCCGCCAGGATGCTCGCCGCCGCGGAGCTGGTGCTGCCCAACTGGCGACCGTCGGTCGCTATTCACGAGGGCGGGACCGACCTCTCGCGCCACGACCCCCTCGACCTGCTCGACTCCGCGGCTCTTGTGGACGAGCTCGACGCCGATCAGCGCGAGATGGTTGCCGCGGGCGACGACGTCGTGCTGAGGCTCAACTACCAGGGCGCCCCCGCCATTCCGCCGGGGGCCGGCAAGACGCTTCTTGTATCAGCCGAGCGCCCGGGCCGCCCGGACGCGCGCGGGACCGTCCGGCTGGCCTCAGACTCCGGGCTGACGATCGGCCCGAGCAAGGGACAAGCTACGCCCGGCGCCTACTTCATCGTATCGGCCAGGGGCCGCGGCGTGCCAGATGTTGTCCGCGTGTCCGTCTCCGCGGAGTTCGAGGACGGCGCTCTCGCGGCCGCCGAGTTCCCGCTGCTGCCGGAGAGCTGCTGGTGGGTCTGCGGGCCGTTCGACGGCGGCGAGCCGGCGGACGTGCGGAAGCAGCGCGCGCCCGAGCGGGGGCTGTCCGAAGCCACCTGGTACGCCGGCCGCGACGGTGCACGGCTTCGCTTCCGGAGGATCTCTTTCCCCGAGTCGCATATGAACGCTGAGAGCGCGTTCGACGGCCGCCCCGGCACGCTGTACCTCGTGAGCGACTGGCTCTCCGACGAGCCGACCCGGGCCGCGATCTCCATCGGGTGCTCGTGCGGCGTGCGCGCGTGGCTCAACGGTTCGGGGATCCTGCGCAAGGAGCAGGAGGAGTACCCACTCTCGATGCGACACTGCGTGATGGCCGCGGTCAAGCTCCATGCGGGCGCGAACCGGGTGATGGTCAAGCTGGTCCGCTACGAGAACCCGGTTGAGCTGTGCTTCGTCCTGTCTCGGCGCGACGGAGGAATGCTCACAGGTGTGCGAGCCGCGGACTGGCGCCCACTAGGAGAGCCCACATGACATCGCGCTGGGACGTGGCGCTCGTGGCCACCCTTTTCGGAGAGGACATCAGAGCGGGGATCCCGCGCCTCGTGGAGGCCGGGGTGGATAGCATCGAGGTGCTGCTGCCCTGCCCGGTACCCGAGCGCGCCCCGAATGACGACGCGGGGATCTGCGAGGCAGTGCTGTCGGCGGGCATCGCGGTGAACTCGATCCACGCACCATTCGGGGCCGAGTACGACCTCGCGGCGCCTTCGCCCGAGGTGCGCTCCGGAGCGCTGGCGGCGCACGTCGAGGCCCTCGACCTGTGCACGCTGTGCGGGACGGACCTGATGGTCGTGCACGCGGGACATCACACCGAGCAGGGCCGCGAGGACGAGTTCACGGCACGAGCCCTGGACTCGATGCGCCTGCTGATCCCCGAGGCCGAGCGAAGGGGTGTCCGGCTCGCGGTTGAGAACCTGCCTCCCGACCACCTGACGCCGAGCGCGGCGGCTCTCGCGGAGTTCGTAGACGAGCTAGATGACTGCGTCGTTGGCGCCTGTCTCGACACGGGCCACGCCGAGTTCACGGGCGGCGCCGTGGCCGCGACGGAACTCCTCGGTCCGCGCATTGTGACCGTCCACGCACATGACAACGACGGCACCGGCGACCAGCACCTCATGCCCGGACACGGAGTTATCGACTGGGCCGGCGTTGGTGCCGCGCTCCGGGCGACAGGGTACGCCCGGCCCATTGTGCTGGAGCTTCGGTGTCCGGAGGGTTACACGCCGGCCAGGATGGAGGAGGAGTTCACGCGGCTGATAGAGTCCCCTCTCCCGCCGGGAGAGAGCTAGGGTGAGGGCGGTGGGCCGGATGGGGCCCCAGCCCCATGCGGCCCCTCCATTCGCTGCGCCAGCTCCGCCTCCACATCGCGGCTGAAGGCTTCGAACCGGACGTCGTGCTCTCCCGCGGGGACTGTGAGGGTGGCGGTGTCCCCGCGCCGGACTAGGCGCTGCGGCGTGTCGTCCACGAGGCCTGTAAACTCCGTTCCGGTCGCGAAGGGCGTGTGGAGCACAAGCTGCGCCGCCCCGGAGACGTGCAGCACGAAGCTCAGCAGCTCCGGCCTACAGAAGTCTCGCTCCAGCCTCGTCACGGTCACCGGATCGCTGATCGGTCTGACCTCGATCTCCGACTTCCGAAGCCCGATGGTCTCCGCGCAGTGCCACGCAGGGAGCGGCACTATCGAGCGCGCATCGCCGCCGACGCGCTGCCAGGCCGCGTCATCCCCCAAGACCGCGTAGAGCGCGCGGTTCGTCCCCAGGTTGGCCTCCACGTAGTCGCTCGTCTGCCGGGTGATGACGTATCCGAGCGCCGACTCGCGCACATCGTTGGTGCCAGTGACCTGTGGCGGGTAGGTGTGGGCCTCTCCAAGCATCGCCAGGAAGCTCGACACCACGCGGAGTGCCACCGCGTCGGTGTGCTCGATGGTGTCCGGGCCGGCCCAGAGCATGCTGTTCCCTTGCCTGAGCAGCACGGGCGCCTGCGTCGTCGTATCCCTCGCGAGCACCGTCGCGCCCGGCGCGAGGATCTCATCGTGGAGACGCACCTGCCCGTAGCCGGTCAGGTACTCGTACTCCTCGGCCGCCCTGAGATCGCCGAAGTCGGCCGTCGGCTTCATCTTGTGGACTGCGGCGGGGGTGAGGGTGGTGGTTCCGAGGTCAACAGGTTGGCGGTCCCTGCCTGGCTGCTTAGGCGGAAGCCTGAGAGTGATGACATCCGCCGCCGTGCCCTTCAGCAGGCCGACTGGCACGCGGGCCGTGAAGGGGTAGTTGCCGAACGCGTCCACACGCGGCAGGCGAGCGTCGACTCGGCCTACGGGCTGCCCGTTGATGAGCACCTCCGTCTGCGGTGGGAGCCCATCGGCGATCCGGAGCCACCACGCCCAACTGGTCGAGTCCGCGGGCGGGGGGCTCTGCGATCCCAGAAGGCTGGTCGAAACGCACTGCCACCCGCGCTCAGCCAGCTCCGGCCGACCCCTGGGCTTCGGTCCCAGCGACACGGGGGGTAGCGTCCCGAGCGGATCGTCCTCCGTGACCGGAGGACCCCCGGGCCGACGGACCAGGTTCTCGGACGGATTGAGCCAGCACACGGGTGGCGACTTCAGGAAGACGCCCTGCTCCATCAGAGCGGCCGCCGCGCCGGCGGGCAAGCCGCGCTGGTCGCTGTCCTCATTCAGGCGACCCACGAACAGAGTCGGCACGCCACTCGACCACACGGTCTTGAACGCCCGAGGGTCGAGCGAGTTGGTCTCGTAGACAAGCGCTTTGTGCCGGTGCTGCAGCTCGGGATCGTCGCGCAGCGTGAGGTCACAGAGCAGGTCGGCGTCGACGCCCATCTGCGCGAGGAGCGACAGCAGCGCGGGGGCGTTGGAGCTCCTTCGCGCTATCTCGACGTGCGACGCCACAACGGCAATGCGGGGCCGGGTACTGGTGCCGGTGGACTGGAGAAGGTCGCTGAAGCTCATCGCGAAGCCGGGCCGTTCGACAATGCCCAGGTTGCACGCTCGGACGCCCGTCGTCCGCGGACCGGAGCCCGGCCCGGCAGCCGCGAAGCGCGCCTCCAGACCCGTGCGGGCGGGCCGGATGAGTGCCGTGGAGCCCGCCGGGCCGTTGAAGGCGGACAGGAAGCTCCAGTCGATATCCGGCGACCCAGGGCATGCCACCCAGTCCGGCGGGTCGGGGGTGTCCAGCAGCAGCACCGCTCCCGGGTCGGCCGCTAGGACGGAGCCGCTCAGCTTGGCTGCGGCCGTCTTCCACTGATCGGCGACCCTGGTCACATGCGCCGAGACGTCGCCGGGCGAGACGCCTGTGCGCTGATCCCGAAAGACGGAAGCGGTCGGCTCAGACAGGTCGACGGCATAGCCCGCGAGCGCTCGACAGCCCTTGAGCTTAGCGGCGACTTTGCCCAGCACACCGGCCAGTTGGTCGCCTTCAATTGCCATCTGGGTGGGCGACATCCGTGGCACTGCGTTCGCGTCAGGCTTGTGACTCAACTTCACCATAAGCGGGACGCACAGCCGATCGCGTTGAGCCCCATTGGCGAGGATCTGCCGGGCCGCCAGGTCGCTCACAGCAGATTGGGGCGGCGCCTGCCAGTCGCAGGAAGCGCATTCCAGGTCCAACCCATCCTGGGTCCCGACCATGGCCTCTGCGAGTGCAGGAAACGGGACGGCCGCGTGCGGATCTGCGGTCGGCAGCAAGTACGCCGCCCCAGGACAGATCAGGACCCCGTCCCTGACGGACAGGCCCAGCGGCGGGAGCCCGGCGAGGGCCGCGTCACGCCCCCGCCCAAAACAGTCACCCACCGACGCCAAGATGCTGTCTATCGCTGGCGACCCGCCCACCGCCATAGCCCTTCTGAACTGCCCGATGCGCAGCAGCAGTCGCTCGTTACATCCACCCTGAGTGCAAGGCGTAGCGCCGGCGGCCTGAAGGCGGGCCAATTGCTGCCGTGCCGCAAGCTCGAACGGCCGGGTGATGAAGCATAGGGTCGCTAGGTCGAGTGCCTTGTCGGCCAGATCGTTAAGACGCTCAGCGCCTTGCCCGTACCGTGACAAGCCCTCCCACGCCGCCTCGATGTCCTCCCGAAGTGTGCCGGTTCGCCAGCCCTCTCGCGCAGCATCACGCAGCAATGACAAGGCATCAGACGCCCCACAGACCATGCCGACCCTTGGCGAGTCGGCCCGAAGGGGTGCAAACGACGCCATGTCGAAGGCGTATGGTTGGTCGCAGAGCAGCAGGAGCCTGCGCCCGCCAGGCACCACCACCGGCTGCCACGCGTGGCCGCCTACCCCCGCCCGCAGCTCGCACTCGAGCCCGCCGGGCCACAGGCACGTGAACGTGATTGGCTCCCCCGACAGCACCCGTATCCTGAACCCGATCCCGGACCACGGCCCCGGCCCAAGCGCATTGCTGAGCCAGGTTCCGTTCGACACGAGTCCGCTGAACGGCAGGCCGGGGGCGATCTCCACGTGCACAGCGCCGGTCTTGGGGACGTCCGGCGGCAGGTCGGCAACCGGGCCAATTGTGACCTTGCCGCCTACCGACTCGATCGGCAGCCACTCCGGTTCAGGCGCCTGTGCGTAGCACCGCGACGCGCCCAGGATGGCCACAGCTAGCACTAGGAAACGGCAGTTCATGGCTGCCCTCCGTCGACCGACCCTTTGGCCGACCGGACCTTCGCCCAGCGCCGCCGGGCACCTCTGCAGGTCGCGCGTCCGGGCGTTCCGAACGCAGGGACGATCGACGCAGCTAGGAGGCTGAGCGATGGAGCCGATCGTGCAGGTCTCGATCGACCTGATGACCATAGAGGACGCCCTCCCCGTGGCTGAGGTGGCTGTCCGCGCAGGTGTGGACTGGCTGGAGGTCGGCACGCCCCTCATACTCGGCGAGGGCTTGCACGCGGTGAAGGCGTTCAAGCGGCACTGGCCCGATCATCCGGTCGTGGCCGACCTGAAGACTATGGACGCCGGCTTTCTCGAGGCGGAGATGATGGCCAAGGCAGGCGCCGACATGGTCGTGGTCATGGCTGTCGCGCACTGGTCCACCGTCGCGGGCGCCGTGAAGGCCGGGCGCGAGTACGGCATCAGGATCATGGCCGACGTGATGCTCTGCGACGACAAGCCTGCCGCCGCCCGTAGGATGCAGGAACTCGGCGTGGACTACGTGATCGTCCACACGGGCTTCGATGAGCGCCACGCGGAGCCCGGCAGGAGCCCACTCGACGACGTGCCGGGCGTTGTGCGGGCCGTGTCGATTCCCGTGCAGGCCGTCGGCGGCCTCAGCGTGGAGCAGGCGGTGTTGATGCCGAGCCTTGGCGCGCCCCTCGTCGTTATCGGCGCGCCGCTCGTGATCGACGGCGAGGAGTTCGCACCCGGCGACACCGAGGAAAAGCTGTACGAGCTCCTGCGGCGGATCGTCACCGAGGTGAAGGCACAGGGGACACCTTAGCTCTGGCATCCTGCGGGCGGGACGCCGGCGCCCCCGGAAGGGCACGACACCATGCTAGCAGTCGTCAAGTACGGCCAGCACGATGGCGAGGTCGAGCTACGCGATGTGCCCGAGCCGGAGCCCGGCCCCGGCGAGGTGCTGCTCGAGGTAGCGGCGGCGGGCGTGTGCGGCTCAGACATTGAGATGTGGCGCCACGTCATCACGTTTGCCGTGAACACGCCGGTGATCCAGGGCCATGAGTTCGCCGGCACGGTCGCGGCGCTGGGTCCGGGCGTGGAGGGCTTCGCGGTCGGAGACCGCGTCGTAAGCGAGACCGCGGCATACATCTGCGGCAAGTGCGCCTACTGCCGTACAGGCGAGTACAACCTCTGCCCGAACCGGCTCGGCTTCGGGTACGGAACGAACGGCGCCTTCTGCCGCTACGTGCGCGTGCCGACTCGCTGCCTGCACCGGGTGCCCGACGCGGTGCCGTTCGAGCACGCCTGCCTCACGGAGCCGGCCTGTGTCTCGTACAACGCGATGGTGGTGAAGAGCGCCCCCCGCCCGGGGGAGCCCCTGGTAGTCATTGGGCCGGGGCCGATCGGGCTCTTCGCGGTCCAGGTCGCGAGGATCGTCGGCGCGAGCCCCATCATCCTGGTAGGCACCGAGGCCGACGCGGCCAGGCTGCACACCGGCAGGGGCCTGGGGGCGACGCACGCGCTCACAGTGGGCAGGCACGACATAGCCGCGGCAATAGCCGATCTCGTAGGGCCTTACGGCGTGCCGCTCGTCGTCGACGCGGCAGGGAACAGCGCGACGCTGAAGCTGTCGATGGACCTCGTCGCACGTAACGGCCAGATCACCAAGATCGGATGGGGCCCGAAGCCGGTCGACCTGAGCCTCGACCCCATCATCTCGAAGGCCGCCTGCCTCCAGGGCACGTTCTCGCACACATGGCGCACGTGGGAGGCAGTGATAGCGCTGATGGCTTCCGGCGACATCGACATGCGGCCCATGGTGACCCACGACATGCCGATCACGGAATGGCACCGCGCGTATCACCTTGTGGAGGACCGCGAGGCCGTCAAGGTCGTATTGCGGCCGGCGTGACTCGCTCGCCCCGCTTGCGGGGAGAGGGCGGGGTGACGGGGCACGCGGCCCGGCGTTGCCGCCCGGCTCGCACGGCCCGATGTCGTTCCTTCAGGACGCGGTGACAAGGGGGAATCGCATTCCTGGCTTTGGCCCACAGGGATGTTAGCCGTCGGCCTGAGCGGTTGGAACGGACTGACGGACCCGCACCAGCCTGTCGCCCTTCAGGGCCAGGTAGGTGAGCGCGTCGCTGCCGACCCATGTCGGCCCCCCCTGGATGACCGTCTCCACGGCCGGGCCGACGTCGCCGTCGATCGCAATGTGCTGACCTTGATCGTCGAACACCGCATACGCCAAGTGCTGGGAGTCAGGGCTGAAACGTAATGCCTCGCCTGAGGAGTTGCTGCCGGTCGGCAGCTCGCGCCCGTCGAGCACGGCGTACCCCTTGTCACCGCGCCGCGCGGTATAGGCCAGGTGCGCTCCGTCCGGACTGAAGATCGGAGTGCCGTCGCTGATGAGGTCGTACGTCGGCCCTGGCCTGCCATCCAGCATCGCAATGTGCAGGGCGCCGACGCGGCGGGGAGGCTGGCCCTCAGCCTGGTCTTGCAGGGTACCACCGACCATGGCTGCGTACGCGTAGTGCGTTCCATCCGGACTGAAGGCGACGCGCCCGTTGGCGATGTCCGTGTTGGTCGGATCGGCGCGCCCGTCAACTGTTACACGCCACGCTCCGTCCGTTCCCGCGATGTAGGCGATGTGGCGGCCGTCGTCCGACAACACCAGGCTGCCTAGCGCCATGTTCCCGGTAACCGTGGTCTCTCCGTCCGGCGTAACCACCACGACATCGCGGCCGCGCAACCCGGCGCACGCCCAACGCGCGCCGTCGCGCGAGAGCTGTGGGAGCTGCCCGAGCTGGTCGAAGCGAGCCACTTCCGCCCCATCTACGACCACGACCCACTTCCCGTCGGCGCGCGCAGCATAGGCCCAATGCCGCCCATCGGCGGTGAACGTCAGGGTGCGGGGCACCAGCTCCTCATTCTTCGGCTGGGCCTGCCCGCCAATGACGAGCCGCTTCGACTTGCCTTGTGCGACAACGTAGGCGACGGACTTCGCGCCCGGCAGGAAGCGCAGGTCGGATGCGGTCATCAGATCGGGCGCCGGCGGCTGTTCCTCGCCGTTCACGACGAGGCCCGGGCCGGTCGTCCGAACGGCGACATACGCCAGCCCCTTGCTGTCCGAGCTGTAGGCGAAGGTAACCGCACCGATAAGGTCTTGACGCGGTTGGCCGTCGATGAACACCGTGGCCTTGTCGAGTCCTGTCACCAGAACACCGGACCACCGGGAGCCGTCCGGGCTCAGCGCGAACAGGCCTTCGGGGACGCCAACACAACGCGCGATCTCCCGACCGTCGATGTAGACCACGACGCCCTCGGCGGAGGCGACATAGTAGGCCACGTGCAGACCGTCGCGGGTGACCTGCAGGACGCCCAGGTCGGGCGGGAACGGCCCCAGATCCTCGACCACGGGGCCCGGCTCGGGCGGCTCCGCCCCGGTGTTCCCGGCCTCCCGCGAACGGGTGCGGGAGCAGGAGATGCACGCGGCCAAGATCAGCGCTATTGCGATGGACCGACACCAAGCGCTCATATGCGTCCCACCCTCGCGGGGACCCTCGCGACGCGTGCGGCATCCCGATGATGTCGATGAGAACCGGGCGCCCGTTCGCCGATGGTGGCGGGTGATCCTGCGGAGCCGGCAAGGGAGACAAGGGCGCATTGCCATGCGCCCCTGCAACAGCTACCTCCAGTGCTCGGTCGTGTAGTATCCCACGACCCAGCCCACCAGGGCGCCGGCGGACATGAAGACGATCACTCCGGTCCCGCCGAACCACAGGAACCCGGCATCGCCACTGGTCACATGTGCGAGTCTGGCTAGCTCAAGTGCAACCAGGAGCCCGCTGAACGCCCCTACGACAGCCGACATGCACCCGCCGACGATGCTGACGTACCTCGGGCGGGCCGCCTGCCGCAGATCATAGCCGCAGGACTGGCAGATACGCTCGGCCGCGGGTATGTCGGCGTGGCAACGTGGACACGGTGTGGGCGGCCCAAGCAGATCGTCCACGGCTCCCCTACCCTTCCGTCAGCAGACTGTGCAGGGCCGGGACACTGACCCGATGGTCGACCAGGAAGTTGAAGCCCTTGCCCCCGTCCTGCGTCGGCCGGTCGACCACGTTCTTGGTCGGGCGGTAGTACCAGTTCGACAAGCCCCTGCGTATCTCGAAGTTGGCCGTGGTGATCGGTGCGGCCGGGTGGCCGAGGTTGCGCGAGATGCTCAGCGCCTTGAGGAACACCTCGGGTAGGATGACCGCGGAGCCGAAGTTGAGAATGACGCCGTCCGCGGAGTCGGCGATCGTCGTCGTGTAGACCCTGAAGTCGTGGTAGGTGGCGGCTCCGAGCTTCGCACCATCGCAGGCCGGGTGCTGGTGGATGATGTCCGTGCCGATGGCGACGTGGATGGTCACCGGAACGCCGAGGCGGAACCCGCCCGCCAGGATGCTGTACTCGGCATACGGGAGTTCGCGCTCCACGATTAGGCGGCCTACGGCCTTGCCGTAGCCCTCCCTCGACGCGTTGATGGCCTCGTTCATCATCCGGCCGGTTTCCTCGGCCATGCCGAAGGAGCCATCACGTATCGAGGTCGCCACGTCCTCGCTGGTCTCGCCGATGAGCGCCATCTCGAAGTCGTGGATCGACACGGCGCCGTTGCCGGCCACGTGGGTGACGATCCCCCGCTTCATGAGGTCTATCACGAGCAGCGAGAGGCCGCACTTCACAACATGCGCGCCCATCATCATGACCACCGGCCTGTCGGCCGCGCGCGACTGCCTGATGCGGCGCGCCAGGTCACGGAGCCTGGACCCGCCCCACTCCGCGGAGTGATCGCCGGGGTGCACGAAGTCGGCGGCGGTGACGAGGTTGCGCCTCTCCGCGATCGGGTAGGTTCTAATCTTGCCAAAGTCGAGCATCCGCGGTCTCCTCGATCTAGAGGACGGCGGTGGCGTGCTCGCGGAGGATCTCCTCAGGCGTCGCCGTGCCGGTCGTGTTCAGCTTGTGGATCGTGATGTAGGCCGCAAGGTTGCCCACTACCGCCGCCTCCGCCGGGCTCGCGCCCGCCGCCAGGCACAGCACGATCGCGGCGAGGGCCGAGTCGCCGGCGCCGGTAATGTCGATCTCTCCTCTGTGTGGTCGGGTACGGACGAGGGTAGCCCCTCCTGCGGGCTCCGTCACCAGCATCCCGCGTCCCCCCAGGGTGATGAAGCTCGGCCTGCGGGTGCGCTCGGCGATGAGCGCGCCCGCGCGCGCGACCACGTCTACGCGCACTTCATCGAAGATCCCCGGCTCGGACACCCCGGTGGCGTGGCAGGCCTCGTACTCATTGACCACTACCATCGCGGGTGCGAAGCTCATCGGCCGCTTGCGCGAGATCGCGGCCACGAGCTTGTCTTTGCGTGCACCGAGGGTGGACACCAGGGCCGTCACACGCGCGGTGAGTATCCCCATTGCCTCTTCATTGTAGTCGGCGGCGATGATGGCGTCGCAGTCGAGCCCCGCCACGCGTACGGCCGTGAGGATCGCGTCCTCCGAGTCCCGGGAGATGGGGTTCCGGTTGTCGACGTCAAGCCTGACCTCGCGCCTCGTGCCGTCATGATCGGATACGTGGAGCTTCTCGTAGGACCCCGTGACCCGGCCATGGTCGCGCACGATTCGGCTTGTGTCGGCCCCGCTTCGCTCGAGGTGACGCGTAAGTATGCGCCCGAACTCGTCGTCGCCGATGACGCAGACGGCACGCACTTTCCCGCCCAGGTCCGCAACGTTCCAGGCCACGTTGCCCGCCCCGCCGGGGTTGAACGCGTGCCACCAGAGCCTGTTGACCCTGTCACCCGTTTCGCGCGAGACGCCGCTGACCTCCCCGGCGCCGTAACGGTCCAGCGAGTAGTCTCCCACCACGGCGACGCTTAGTGACGGCATCGCGGAGAGCAGCTCCTCCAGCCTCTCGCGCGGGAGATCCCGGACATCGTAGCGCGGAATCATCGTGACCTCCACGGGATCGGGTTGGCGCACCCAGCGACCGGGGCAAGTATACCCGCCGAGGGCCGCGAACGTCACTCCGTCCGGGGGACGCGGAGGACGGAGGGGCGGCGTTGGACGAGCGGAGTCGGGTCACGGAGTTCCTGCTCACACATCCGGTGGTGCTGGCGGGAGTGCTGTGCGCCCTGCAGTACGCGGACTAGGCCCTCACGATCGCCGGAGCCAAGGCGTACGCGGCACGCGCGCGCCAGTACAACGAGATGCCCAGCTACGAGCTCAATTCGTCCTGGTGGGAGGCTGTGGCGAGAGGTCGGTACTGGCGCCCGAGCCTGGTCTCGGCCTTCGTGAGGTGCATCGCAGTGGCGGGGCTGCTGTGGGTCCTGCCGTGGATACTCGCTACGGCAACGGTGCCGACGGACGACCAGTTCGTGTTCGGGATTCGGCTGGACCTGTTCATCGGTGCATACTGCCAGCTAGCCCTGTGTGCGTGGCTCTCGCGGGCCGTGCTGCTGGTGTCGCTCCACATCAGGGGCCTCATCACGTGTGCCGCCCTGATGAAGCCGGAGCTACTGAGCGGCAGGCTCAGCCTATCGGCGGAGTACTCCTACCGCGCCTCGCGGCTCTCGATGTGGGGGTGGCCGCTTGGCTCAGCGGGCTCGTGGTGCTCCAACCGACGCCGGTCACGATCGGCTACGCACTTGGCGCGCCACTGTTGGGGCTCAACATGTGGCGGATGGAGCGGCAGGCAGCGAGGGCAAGGCGTGAGGACACCCCGGAGTGTGTGGAGACGGTCCATACGCCCCCAGGAGAGGTCGCCGCTGAGTGTGTGGACGCGGGGCTTGAGGGCCCCTGGACTGACTCCGCACGTGCTCTCTCGAATCGAGGGGGTTAGCCAGCCACGGGCGTAGTGCACTACACTCTCGGGATGACACGGTGGGCGGCTGCCGACGCTCGTGCCAGAGGGAGGCCGGAATGGCCGTCTCGACGCTGGACCTTCCACCTGAGGTGTTCTCGGCGATCCGCCGGGCGCCTGAGGAGTTCGTCCGCGAGATGCGCCTCGCGGCCGCAGTGAAGTGGTATGAGCTCGGCGAGATCTCGCAGGGCAAGGCCGCCGAGGTGGCCGGGGTCAGCCGCGCGGAGTTCATCGACGCCTTGGGCCGCTATCGAGTGTCACCGTTTCAGTACACCGGCGACGACATCGCTCGGGAGCTCGGAGATGCCTGAGCGGTGGGTCGCTAACGCCTCTCCTCTCATCGTAATGGCGAAGGTGGGCCTTGAGGGCTGGTTCCTGGCTGTGCCCGACGAGGTGGTTGTTCCTCGCGCTGTCGCTGGCGACATCCTCGCAGGCCCGCCCGATGACCCGGCTCGACGGAGCATCGCGGAGGGGCGCTTTGCGCTGGTGGATGCTCCGGAAGCCCCGGGCAAGCTGAGCGAGTGGGACCCAGGTGCGGGCGAGACGTCGGTATTGGCGGTGGCTCTCGCCGACGCAGACTACACCGCTGCTCTTGACGACGCGGCGCCCGTCGATGTGCGCAGGCGCTACGAGTCGCCACTCACGGTACCCTGACTGTCGTTCTGAAGGCGAAGCGCCGGGGCCTGGTGACCAGAATCAGTCCAGTGGTGGAGCGGCTGCGCAGTGCCGGGCTGTACGTGTCGGACAGCCTTGTGCGAGACGTGCTCCGACGGGCCGGTGAGTAGCGGGCGTAACGCCTGGCAGGAATCCGCCACGCCCCCGGATGGGGGCGCCTAGCTAGGTGATGCCTGTCCTTCGCGCCCGGCATACTCGAAATGCGGCTCCGCGCGGTAGGCCTCGCGGAAGAGGTCCGACTTCTTCTCGGCCGCCCAGATCTCGTCGACCGGAAGCGCCGGTCCGAACACTCGCATCAGCCACTGCCCGGGGCCTGCGCGGAGAACGCTGACCGCTGCTACGCGCCCGATCTGGCCTCGATCGAGGCCGTCCGCGATGCGGAGGATGGCCGCGAGCTTGCGCACCAAAGCCTGCTGGTTGTCCGTCAGGTCGGCGTACACCGGGTGGCCCGGCTTGGGGCTGCCCTTCCTGTGGTAGCGAGACACGCAGGCCACGACCTTCTTGTCGCGCGGGCTCAGGCTCGGGGTCTCGGTATCCATGATGACTGTGAGCGAGTGCTTGTTGTGCGCACGCCAGTCGATGGCATAGCCCACGTCGTGCAACAGGCCAGCGCACCAGATCAGCCGGCGCTCGTCGGCGCCCAGGCCGTGCAGGTCGCGCATCCCGTCGAACAGAGCCACGGCGAGCCGGGCGACATTGCGCGGGTGCGCGAAGTCGAGCCCCATGTCAGCGAATGGTCTCTGGATCTCGTCGGCCGATGGCAGGTCAGAGGGGGGCATTGTCACAATTCCCTCCGCGTAACGCCACGCGCTCCACTGAGTCGCCTCTTCCCCCTGGGGGCGCGAGTTCCCTTGTTCGACGGCCGGATCGGAAGGCGACGATGAGATCGGGCGGCGACTCTCCTTGCCTCTTCTACCTGTTGGGAATGGGGGCGAGGCGGCGGATGCTATACCGGGCGGGCAGGTTGACCGATCTGTTCACCGGCGAGCTGCTCGCCGAGTGGGCGGCCCGGGAGGAGCTGGCCCTGCCCGCCGAGTACACGGTCCGGTTCCTGACCCGCCACGATGGCGTTGTCTCCATCGTGGAGGATGAGGACGGAGTGTGGATCGAGGAGCAGGGCGACCGCCGCTGCGTCACCAGCGGGCGTGTTTCGCTCCCGCGGTTCGGTGACGGCCCGGAGGCGCCGGCTCTTCGAGCGCTGCACCAGGAGGTGCTCATCAATGTCGTCGACGGGCGTCCGGTGCCGAACCCGCTTGTCTACAGGAAGCCGTGGTATCGCGACGCCGCGATGATGCTGATGTGCCTTGCCGAGACGGGCAACTTGCACCTCGTGGAGGAGTGGGTCGCCGGGCTCAGGGAGGTGTTCGACCGCAATAACGCCGGCCACCGCGAACCGGACAACCTCGGGCAGGTGCTGTACATCATCTCGCTCGTGGGCGATCCGTCTCACCCGCTCGTGCCTCGGGTACTGGAGGCGGCCCGGGAGTCCAGGCACGGCGGGCACATCAGCGGGCTCTCCGACTTCGCCGCGCACCCCGTGTACCAGACGAAGTGGCTCAAGTACGGCCTGCGCGCTCTCGGGCTCGACGACCCGTGGGAGATCCCCGAGCTCGAGGATACCTACTCATCGCTGTTCTGGATGGACTACCGCGACACGCACGTGCCCTGCCGGAGGTTCGGCGAGGACGCTGCGCGCGACTACCCATACCTGGCCTGGGCGGAGGCGCACTTCCACGGTGACCCGCCACCCGCTGACGTTCACCCCGACCACTACCCTCTCACCTGGGAGTCGAACGCCAGCCAAGCGGACTACGCGCGCATGGGCGTGATCTCGCCGGCGTACGCGTCGCGCCGCTCGGCCGCGCCCCACTCGTGGCACGCGGCGGAGGCGTTTCTGTACCACATGCGTGGGGTGGGCGGGCCGGGTGGCAGCCGGTCATCATGTTCACCGTAGGTGGCGGGAGCTAGGGAATGGGTGGCCCGCACCCGGAGACCGCCACCGATCTGCCATTGGGATGCTCGGCAGCGTCAAGAGTGTTGTGCAGGAGTGGGGAGGGGAGTCCGGGCCCACTGTCGGTTGAGCCGTTCGAAGACGGCGTTGAGCACGCGCTGCGCAGAGTCGGTGTCCTCCGAACAGCCCATGGTTCCCGATCGTCGTCGCGCCTCTCCATAGCAGCGCCCTATCACGTTGGTGGTTCGGAGCTCTCGGTGCAAAGAAGCCGGTCGGGCCGCAAACTGAGGAGTTCATCGGCGTCTCGCTCTACACACCCGACGGCTTTGGCGAACTCGTGGCGCCACCGGCCCACCCACTCCCTCAGGCGCCGCCGACCCTCGCGAGGCGAGCCGGCTTTGCACACTGCCCGCAGGCTCCCCATGACCGGCCCGCGATCGCCAGGCACTCCCGCGCGGACTCGTCCACTACGGTCAGCGTCTTCAGCTTCCGACCGCCGAGACACGCGTCTCGGGTGAAGTCGTACGTCCGGACGCCAAGTGGCACGGTAGCCGCGCGCGGGATTACGGCCTCTGGCTTCGACCGCTTCTTCCGCCTGCGCCGAGGCGGGTAGCTCGAACGGCCTATCCCGATCAACGAGCATGGCCGCCGCGGCGACAACCCGCGACCCAGCAGGAACCGTACCCCGTCGCGTCATGCCGGAGCGCTCACGAGTTCCCCGATAACAGCTCCCGAAGCGCGTCGATCTCAAGGTCGCGCTCGGCCACCGGACGCTTCAGCCGCGAGTTCTCCTGCTCAAGCTCCCGCAGGCGACGCGTCTCCGCCACGCCGCGGCCGGCTCGCTCCGCCTCTCACACGATCCGGACGATCTGCTCCTCGCTGAAGCGCTTCTTGCGCGTCTCCGGGCCTCCCGCTCTCAGGAGATGGTACCATTGCCCTTGGTCCTCAGGACGGGGGCACGTCACCTCGGGATGCCCTCTACAGGTCGCCCGGGTCGACGGGCCGGCCGCCCTCGCGCGCGGACAACAGGGCCGCATAGTAGATCGCGGTCTTCTCGAGCAGGACCTCGTGCGGGACCGGCTCCTCGCCGGTGCGGAAGAACCGCGCCATCGTGAGCAGAAGCTGGTCGTAGGACACCTCGAAGCGCACCTCATCGCCCTCTGCCGCAGCGCCGAACAGCTTCAGGACGAAGGCGTACCACGACGCGTCGGGCCCGATCATCTCGATGACGCCGCGCGCTGGTCCGATGGGCGCGTCCGGCCCGTACTCAACATAGACGACCACCGGCGCTTGGGCGTGCTGCGGTGCGTCGGGGCGCGGCGTCAGAGACAGCGCCTGGACCTTCGCCACGCCGATGCCGAGGACGCTCACGAGGGCCGCGATGCAATGCGGCAGGTAGAAGCCAAGATGGTCGGACGCGCCGGTCATGTTGAACAGCCGGACGGGTCGGAGCCCCGGCAGCTTCTGCCTGGCGACCTCGCCCGCGTTCGTGTGATAGAGAGCTGAGGCGGAGTAGACCTTGGCGCCGTGCTCGCCCGCGATCCGGAGGATCTCCCTCGCATCCGCGACGCTGCCCGCGAAGGGCCTGTTGTAGAACACCCTCATGCCGGCCTCGAGGAACGGCCGGCTGAGCTCGAGGTAGCGGCCCGGCAGCAGCTCGGTGATGAGCACGCCGTCCACTTCGTCGGCCAGATCCTCGGACTTGCCCACGCGTACGGCGCCGGTCGCGTCCGCAACGACCTTGGCGGCGGCGGGATCGGCGTCCCATACGCGGGCAGGGATCATCCCGAACCGCTCGCCGCCCGGTGCGGCGAGCATCTCGGCCCAGACCTTGCCGTGTGTGCCTTCCGAGCAGCCGATGACGCCTATGCGAACGGGTCGTTCCTCTGGCTGTGAACTCACGGTTGCTCCTCCGATGGCGTGGGCAGATGCTCGCGAGGCGGCGGCCCCGGCGGCAAGCCCGGCGAGTCTGTGCAGAAACGAGCGACGTCTCATCCTACGCGCGTGTTCGGCGTGGCTACGACGACGCCTGCCACGCCACGCCGCCGCCCTCCTTGATCGTCAGCGTCCCCACCCTTACCCGGCGGCCCTGCGCGCCGGTGTCGGGGATGAGGCGCTCCTCGGGGCTGCCGAGCCTGTCCGGCATCCACAGTCCGACGTATACCTCGTACTGACCCGGGGCGGAGTCGGGCGGGATGCTGTAGGCGACCGGCCACTCGACCCGCTGCCCGATGGCGAGGCCGCCCTCCGGGCCCGGCTCGACCGGCTGGCCCTGGAACGCGATCGCGCCGTTCCTATCGAAGTGGCAGAAGGGCACTGCCCTCGCGGGGGCCTCCGCGTGAAGCTCCCACGTCAGCGGCAGCTCCCATTCGCCGTCTTGCTGGCGCGGTTCGCCCGCAGTCACCGCATAGTCGCCCATCACGGTCAGCGTTCCGAGCCTGTAGCGCCTCTCGCCATCCCCGTTAGGAAGCGGCAGCGCGACCACTGGCGTACCGGTGCGGGTGCCAACCGAAACCAGCAGGTCGTACGTCCCCGGCCTGACGTAAAACGGGAGGAGGAAGCTCGCGCGTTGGGCGACGGTCGACGCCTCCCCGGGCGCACCAACAGGGAGCTGGCGCACATCGAAGCTCTCGTCCGTCCAGCAGGTCACGAGTCCACCCTTCGCGTCCCTCAGCGTGGCCGCCGGGAAGCCGCCGGGGTAGCACGGAGCGACGCCGGCGTTGCGCCACTCCGCGCTGAACACGATCCTCCCGAGTGCGCGAACAGACGTCGGCCACGACGCCTGCGCGAGCTGGATGCGGTAGCCGAGGCGCATGTTGATGCGCCGGATGAGGTCGCGGTTCTCCTCCAGGAACTCGCGCGGCCACCAGTGGATCGCGGCGTAGCTCGCGTGGTAGTCCTCGACGGCCTGAAGGTACTTGCTCCCGTCCTGCCAGCTCCCACGGTCGCGTGAGCCGCCGTAGTGCTCGCACTCCAGGATGACGGGCAGGTTCGGCCAGAATGGCTGCGCCATGTCGGCGTGGAAGTACGCGTTGTCTCCGCCCTGGACGAGGATGCTGTCGTCGCGGAGCGTGAGGCCGTGCTCGAGCGAGTAGCGGACAGCGTCGTCGCCCTCAAATGAGAAGTCGTCGTCGGCCGTGAGCAGCGTTTGCTTGAAGTGCTTCAGGTGGAGGTCGATGTGCTTGATGATTGTGGAGGCGGGGTACTTGAGCTGCGTGCTGGACCATGTGTGCCCCTCGCCCCAGACACCGAATGAGCCCACGTCGATGAAGGCCACCTCCGGGTTGCCGTCGTAGCGGGCGGCCGCGGCGGCGAGGAAGCCGTCCAGCTTCTCCAGGAACACCGGGTCGTCGTAGTCCGGCTCCCAGAAGGGGCCGTTCTCGTCGAGCTTGCCGGGCGCGAAGTTGTGGCCCTTCGCGCCTGCGCGAGCGACCCACTCGGGGGTAGCGTACCTCATCCACGATTCGCAGCACGAGAAACGGAAGGCGACCTGCTTGCCCTTGCGGATCCAGCGCTGAGCCGGTCCATCCACGACCGACCAGTTCAGGACCCCCTCCTCGGGCTCGATGTAGGACCAGGGGATGCGCAGGTAGATCGTGCTCAGGCCCGGGAACTCGTCGACCGTGTCGGAAGGCTCGAGCTTCGAGCCGTAGTTGGTGGGGGTGTTGCTGTAGTAGTGCAGTGTCCAGCCCATCATGGGGTTGCAGAGCGCCTCGCCGGTGTCTTCCGGCGCGACGGTCGTGATCTGGGCCGCCGCTCTCGCGACGCATAGAAGAGCGGCCGACAGTGCGAGCGCCTCCGCGCAGGTGTTGTATGACATCGCGATCCTCCGTGTCCCGCCTGGCAGGGAGCGGCAGGAAGGTGCTGGAACCGCCGCTTGGAGGCGATCCTCTTGTGCTGTCTGCTGAGCACCGCCCTTGGAATCCTGCTCCAGGCTGACGCCGCTACGCCCGGAGTGCTCGACCTTGCCGATCCCGCGAACCGCGATCGGTGGCTGTCGCACCCCGTGATAGGCGAGCCGTCCTTCGACACCTTTGAGCGCGACCCGGGCAACCCGCTCTGGACGGGGCAGCCGCCGTACGAGTGGCCGGTCAACGGATTCCTGTTCCGTGACCCGCGGAGCGGGCGCATCTACTGCTACGTGTCACTGTACCCGCGCGGGTACTGGCCTGCCGGCCCGGCGAAGGCCTTCCGCTCGGTCGACGACGGGCGCACGTGGGAGGACCTGGGCCTCGTGCTCACGGGCGACAAGGACTCGTTCGACGGCGACGGCGCCGAGGCCGGCGCGACCCTCGACCCCACAGTTGTCGCCGATGACGACGGGTATCACATGATCTACGGGTGGGCCACGCCTGACAACAGCGATGGCGGCCTGGCTTACGCGCACTCGCCGACGCCTGAGGGGCCGTTCGTGCGCGACCCGCAGCCGATCCACGCGGAGTCGCGCCAGCCCATCCTTGCACCCGGGTACAAGCGCGTCTATGCGGGGACGCTCGTCAAGCGCGCCCACGACTGGCTCGTGGTCGCGGACATGAGCACACCCGGCAACGGGGGCGGGATGTGGGCCTTCATCTGCATGACCGCACCCGAGGCGTGCGGGCCCTACTCGCCGCCCAAGATGCTCCGGCAGCCGCAGGACGGGCGCTGGCAGCCGCAGCCGACGGAGTTCTTCCCGGCTTTCGTGCACGAGGGGTACGTCTACGCGCCGTTCACCTCGGTGGCGGCCAACCGCGGCTACCAGGTCCTCCTTCGCGCGCCCGTCGAGCACGCACACGAGCCTGAAGCCTGGGAGACCTACGAAGCGGGGTCGCTGTTCCACTGGGAGGGCCCACCATCCGAGGCGCATGGGATCTGGGGGCAGTCCTTCACCGGCTTCGTGGATCCCGATGGGGCTTACCGTGTCATGTTCACGTCCCGCAACTCGGAGGACCGCGGCACCGTGAACTTCGCCAGGCGGCCCTGGAAGCGGCCCTTGACGCATGGGTTCCGTGTGTCGGCGCCAGACGCGCCGTCGCTCGCGCTGGCGCTGGTCGACGCCACCGACTTTGGCCTTGACGTTGACATCGCTACCACCGCGCCGTGGGCGCTGGTGTGGAACGTGACGGGCGCACTCGGCCCTGACAGGCCGACGGCCGGAGCGGCCATGTCGCCACTCACGCTGAGGGGGGCGACGATGCTGCGGCTGGATGGCGCGACGCAGCAGCGCGTCCGCCTGCGCCAACGCGGCGCGTCGTACAGGGTCAGTGTAGATGGGACTGAGGTCGACAGCGGCACCGTGCGTCAGGCCGGGGGCGGCGTCGGGATCCTAGCTGAGGCGGGCTGCTCCGCCAGGGTCGACAGGATGGTGCTCAGCGGCCGCGTCGCATCGCGCTTTTGGACGCTGACCGCCCTCGAGGGCCTGATCGGCACGGGCGACGTAGGTACCCGATGGAAGCCTCCATCCGAAGGCTTCCGGCTCGGGGAGGGCTACGAGGGCGATTTCGACGGCGCGCGCGCCAAGTGGAACTTCGAGGGGCGCGGCGTCAGGATCTGGTCGCCGCGCGGCCCCGACTTCGGCGCCGCCCGGGTGCTCCTCGACGGTACGCTGATGGCCGAGGTCAGTCTCCGTGCCGACGAGCCGCGTCCTTCGTCGGTCGTGTGGCAGTCGGGCGACCTGCCCCCGGGCCCGCACGCCTTGTCGCTCGTGCGAGTCAGCGGCGCGCTGCCACTCGATTGTGTGGAGTTCGTGCGGTAGATCGACAGGGCCGCCGGGCGGGGGCCCGTCCGGGCCGC
>Ga0315282_10002042_pt1 | contig 37633 bp, 32 predicted proteins | sample YL17G07_20_MG_FD_203693 | JGI IMG/M metagenome (GOLD analysis project Ga0315282, IMG submission 203693) | Sediment microbial communities from Yellowstone Lake, YNP, Wyoming, USA - YL17G07_20 | ecosystem: Environmental > Aquatic > Freshwater > Lake > Sediment | place: USA: Wyoming | collected... | reverse complement strand
CCGCCACGGATCACGGTCACACCCGTTCAAACGCAGGTGCCGATGTAGTGGAAACTCTCGGCCTGAAACGCCGATTTCGACCCCGCCAGGGCGGTTCCACCCCCCGAATCCGCGAAGTCGGGCTAGCTGATGCGTTTTCGGTAGAGGCGGGTCTGGAGGGCGTTTTGCCAGGCGGTCCAGTTCGAGTCGCTGAGTTCCGCGTCGATGGCGGCGGTCACCTGGTCCATCTTGGCGTCGAGGTCGTCGAGGTAGTAGACCATGAAGGCCTCCGCCGTGGCGGGCAGCTTGGGCGAGCCGAACTCGTACGCCCCGTGGTGCGAGAGAATAATATGACTAAGTGAGTCCAGAATATCCGGGTCGATCTTGACGCCCCGCGCGCGAAGCGTCTCCACCTTGCGATGGATCATCAGCAGGCTCTTGCTGATGTGCCCGATGAGCTGGCCCGAGTCCGTGTAGGAGAAGGCCATGTCATAGGACAGCTCCTCCGTCTTGCCCATGTCGTGGAGGAAGACGCCGGCCAGGACCAGGTCCGCCTGCACCTGGGGGTACAGCGGCAGGATGCTCTTGGCGACGCGGAGCATGTTGTGCGTGTGCTCCAGCAGGCCGCCGATGCAGTCGTGGTGCAGCTTCATGCCGCCGGGGGCGTTGCAGAAGCTCGCCATCAGGGCCTCGTCCGCCAGGAACTCGCGGGTGATGGCGGCAAGCTGCGGGTGCCGGATGCTGCCGATGATGTCCTTGACCTCCTTGAACATCTGGGCGCAGTCCTTGGTCGTCCGCGCCAGGTAGTCCTCGACCTTCACCTTGCTCGGATCGGCGGCCGCGATGTTGTTCACCACGACCTGCAGGTTGTTCTGGTACAGCTCGCTGCGGCCCTGCACCTGCACGAAGCCGGGCTTGGGCAAGCCCTTGTAGATCGCTTCCGTCGCCTGCCACATCCTCGCGTTCAACTGCCCCGTGCGGTCGCACAGAAACATGGCGATATACAAGTCCCCCCGCGTAGTGCTGCGAAGAATCGGCTCGCGAACGACGTACACCCCGCTGACCACCTCTCCCGGCCCGATCTCATTGACAAACTTATGTGCTGCTGCCTGCGCCATTATTGACTCCAATTATGCCTGCTATCTATTGCCAAAGCGGGCCCCATCATAGTAGTCCACCCCCCCCGCTGGCAAGAAATGATTCTGCGAAAGGTTGTGTCAAGACTCCTGTCGGCCACCCCCTGTTGGACGGTGCCCCCGGTGCGTAGCACTCACTCTGCCGCACGAAGATGACGCAGAATTGCCAAGCCGCCTGGGCTTTCTGGGGTCAGGTGCGCCGCTCTCGCCTGCGCCGCACTATAGGCGACAACTCCAGGACGTTCTGGGAGATTCCAGGCTGCCACCTTTCTCGTAACGATGACGATGGCCTCACCACTTTGAACGCGGGGCAGTACGAAATCGGCTACGAAACGTCGCGCAAGGTCCACTGATTTGAGTTTGCGGACCAAGCCGCCAGCGTTCTTGAAGGCTGGACTGTGATAAGGAACCAATTCGATGCTGGCGATCACAGACCCCAAGTGCGAGCGTGCTTCAGAGAACGAAACGCGTCGAGCAGACGCCAAGCGACCAATGACCTTTGCCAGCTTGCCGTGCCACCAGTTAAAGCCGCCATGCCACGCAAACTCAGGATTCAGAAATGGGAACGGAGAAGCACCGCGGAACTCCTGTTTCAGATTAGCGAGCAGGGCCGCTCGATAGTTGGGCACCTCATACTCGCCGTAATAGTCGCCAGGGCCGAGACCAGGGTTTAGCAGGAGAATGTAGACGGTCGCCCGGCGAACATCACCAAAGAACGGCTGAGGCAAGAGCCCGAGATGCAGGCGTCTATCGCCAAGCGCACAGAAGTCAGGGGCCCCACAGGCTTCGCGCCAACTGCGATACGTGACCACAGTGTCTGTGCTCTGCTTTGAGTTCAGAATATCCCTGTCCCTCTCGAGGATGAAGGGGGCTGAAGCCGGTTGCCAATTCGCCCAAGCGTCAAGCAGATTCATCGCAGCTCACCAACATTCGTCCAACCACAATCAGATTCACGCGCATATTCGCCTTCGCTGGCGTGACAGAGGATAGTGCGCCGGGCTCAGGGAGGTCAATAGTCTTGCCAGAGGCATCACTGCTGCTCGAAGATGCGGATTCCGTGGCGCAGAATGTACTCGGCGAAGCCGCCTTGGGGCGGGTTATCCAGGGACGATACGGGGAACAGATGCGCCTCCACATCCGACCCCACCCTCTCCATGACTAAGGCCATCGCCTCTGCCCGTTGATGGATATCCCAGTCCTCTACACCCTCCATGAAGATGCCAACGTCGATATCGCTCCAGCGGTCCGGCGTGCCCTCCACGTGAGAGCCGAAGAGATAAGCCTCACGTACTACGCCAAGGCCAGACAGGACCTTCACGGCTGCCAAGGCCCGGCTTTCTATTTCAGTGTCGACAGTACGCATTTGACCGTCTGCTCCGTTTTGCCGAGGACCTCCTGTGCTAACTCTTGTGTAATCGTTGCACCTCCCGCCTTGATCTCCTCGGGATAGCGAGACTGGATGTAGTAACCCGACAGCTTGGTGAGAAAGTGAATCTGTTCCTGGTCGAATTCAATTCCTGCCGCTTCCGCGAGACGAAGAAGGTTGTGTACGCGCGGGGGCAACTCGCCCGTTCTCATCACGATGACAGTCTTCAGTGCCTTCTCCACGGCCTGCTGGCAGCAGAAGAGCACGTACAGATAGCGTTCCGCCTTGAACATGGCGTCGGCGGTGTCCAAGTCATACTGTGCTCGCTCGGCCCATTGTCGGGATAGATCGTCCATGAGACTATCGTACTTTCCGGCGCGGGCCAAAGCAACGGAAAAGGGTGGTCGGCGGCAGCCTGCATTTGCGGCAGTGCCGCTTGCATTGGGGGGCGGGGTCGGCTATAAGGATGGGCTCTGTCAAAGGGCATCTGAAAAGTAGCACGGGCATCCTGCCCGTGGAAGAGACGGTGCTTGGCAGGGCCAAGATGGCCCTGCGACTCATGGGCAAGATGCCCATGCTACGATGGATCGACTCTTCAAATGCCCTCTGAAAGTCGCGGTGGCATTGAACAGGCTGTGGAATTCGAGGCATGACATGAGATATGGGCAGATGTTGATTCCGACGGTGAAGGAGGTGCCGGCGGAGGCGGAAATCACCAGTCACCAGTTGATGATCCGGGCGGGCCTGATCCGCAAGGTGGCCAGCGGCACGTACACGTATCTGCCGCTGGGGTGGCGGACGCTCAAGAAGATCATCGCCATCGTGCGTGAGGAGATGGACCGGGCGGGGGCCCAGGAGATCATCGTGCCCTGTCTCCAGCCGCTGGAGCTGTGGCAGCAGACCGGGCGGAGCGAGGACTATGGCGAGACCATGTTCCGGCTGAAGGACCGGCACGAGCGATGGAACGTGCTCGGCCCGACCGCCGAGGAGGTCTTCACTTTTCACGCGGCCGCCGAACTCAACTCCTACAAGCAACTGCCGGTCAACCTGTACCAGATCACGCCGAAGTTCCGCGACGAGTTTCGCCCGCGGTTCGGCGTGCTGCGGTCGCGCGAGTTCATCATGAAGGACGCGTACAGCTTCGACGCGACGCCGGAGAGCCTGCACAAGTCGTACATGGCGATGTACGACGCCTACTGCCGGGTCTTCAGCCGCTGCGGCCTGGAGTACGTGATTGTCGAGGCCGAGTCCGGCGAGATGGGCGGCACCGGCTCGCACCAGTTCACCATCCCCTGCGAGTCCGGCGAGGACACCATCGTCTATACCGCTGACGGCTCCTACGCGGCGAATCTGGAGAAGGCCGCCGTTGATCCACTGCCCAAGGAGCCCTCGCCCGGTCAAATCTCTGGCCCGGAGGACGTTCCCACACCGGGCACCGGCAGCATAGAGGCAGTCTGTACTCTTCTCGGAACTAGACCGAGTGAGATGATCAAGACCCTGATCTACTCATCCACAATGAGCCAAGTAGCCAAAGAAATAGACGCTGAGGCGGCGAAGCACGATGGGCGGCGCGTCATTTCAAGCAAGGCGCACGCTATGGCGAACTATGTTGTCCTGGTGCGAGGAGATCATGAGGTCAATCCGGAGAAACTTCGTGCTGTGATAGGAGAACCGGTTGACTTTGCTGATGAAGCTACCGTCAGGGAAGTGACTGGTGCCAAGATTGGCTTTGCCGGACCGGTGGGCCTGGAACGATGGAAGTTCGATAAGATGGTGATTGACCATGCGGTGGGCGCGATGAGCGTCGCGGTCACGGGGGCCAACAAGGACGACAAGCACACCAAGAACGTCGTTCCGGGTCGGGATTTCCGCCTGTCGGGCGACAACCTCGTCGTGGCCGATATCCGGAATGCCGTCGAAGGCGACACGTACGAGGGCAAGCCGCTCTTGTTCAAGAAGGGTATCGAGGTCGGGCAGGTCTTCAAGCTCGGCACCAAGTACAGCCAGAAGCTCGGAGCCAATTTCAAAGATGAGAATGGTGAGCTGCACCCCTGCCTCATGGGCTGCTACGGCATCGGCATCAATCGCATCATGGCCTCCGCCATCGAACTGTACAACGACGAGAACGGGATCATCTGGCCGATCTCCATCGCCCCGTTCGAGGTGATCGTGACGCCGGTGAACCAGGACGAGCCGGACGTGGTGAGGGTCGCGGAAGAGCTGTACCGCAAGCTCACGGAGGCCGGCGTCGAGGTGCTGCTGGACGACCGCGACTTGCGCGGCGGCATCAAGTTCAAGGACGCCGACCTGATCGGCATCCCCATCCGTGTCACGGTCGGCAAGAAATCCGTCGTCGAGGGTAATGTCGAGATCAAGCTGAGGGCAAAGCCCGAGAGCGAGAAAGTCGCGATCGACAAGGCACCGGCGAAAGTCGCCGAGCTGATCCAGTCATTAAAAGAGAAGGTGACTGTGTAGACACCGGTGGCTTGTAGAGACGCAAGATCTTGCGTCTCCGCGGCTTATCGCTGTCACGCGGGCGTTTACATTGGGTGTCCGCTCAGCAGCTTGAGAAGGTATAATCATGGGTGGCACGGGCAAACTCGTTTGCCCGTGGGGTATCGAGTGGTTTGAGCCCGATCCAGTCAGCACCGTCAAACGAGTTTGGCGGTGCCACCCAAGCAGTGACCCTGGTTGGTCGATGAAGATTCAAAGGAGAAGACCGATGAACAGCAACAAGTTGACGCGAAGAAGCCTGATCCGCAACACGTCCCTGCTGGCGGCCGGGGCGGTCGTGACGCGGCTGACCGGCACCGCCAGCGCGGCGATCGACATCGATAAGGTCGAGACCGTCGCCACGAAGGGGCGGATCAACCAGTCGGTGAGCCAGTGGTGCTTCGGCAAGTGGTCCCTCGATGAGCTCTGCGGGGTCTCGAAGAAGCTGGGGCTCAAGGCCATCGACCTGCTCGGGCCGAACGACTTTGCAACCGTGAAGAAGTACGGCCTGATCGTCTCAATGGTCAACACTCATGCGCTGAGCGACGGCCTGGCCGACAAGAAGAACCACGAGGCGTGTCTGGCCAAGCTGCGAGAGGCGATCGACGCCACCTCAGCCGCCGGATTCCCGAATGTCATCTCGTTCCCCGGCAATCGCCGGGGCATCCCTGATGATGTCGGGATCGAGAATACCGTCGAGGCCCTCAAGAAGATCGCCGGCTACGCGGAGCAGAAGAAGGTCACCATCTGCTTGGAGTACCTCAACAGCAAGGTGAACCATAAGGACTACATGTTCGACAACATCCGCTGGGGAGTCGAGGTCTGCAAGCGCGTCGGTTCCGACCGCGTGAAGATCCTGTACGATATCTACCACGCCCAGATCATGGAGGGCGACATCATCCGCACGATCCAGACGTACAAGGAGTACATGGGTCACTACCACACGGGCGGCAATCCCGGCCGCAATGAGATCGACGACACGCAGGAGCTGTACTACCCGGCGATCATGCGGGCCATTGCCGAGACCGGTTACAAAGGCTACGTCGCCCACGAGTTCGTCCCGAAGGGCGACCCGCTGGCCGGGCTCACGTATGCCGCTCGGATTTGCGATGTCTAAAGCCGGCGATTGAAGGGATGCAGGTCACGCAACGTGTGGGAACTCAAGGAGCCCAGACCAGTGAAGTTGATCGCAGGCATTCTCGCCTGTGACGAACAGGTCCTGTCCGCGGCCAAGACCCGCCTGGAGTCGGCACTGGGCGAGATTGACCTTGTCAGCGACATCTGGCCCTTTGATCAAACCAGCTATTACGCGGACGAGACCGGCTCGCGAATCGTCAGGCAATTCGTCAGCTTCCGCCAACTCATCGATCCGGGCGAGCTGGCCGACATCAAGCATCGGACGAACGCCCTTGAGCAGGAGTTGGCCAAGTCTCTTGCCCTGCCCGTGCCCCGGCCGGCGAATCTCGATCCGGGGATTATTGAGCCTTCGAAGCTTGTCATAGCTACAACCAAGAATTATTCTCACCGTATATACATCGGCAAACAGATGTATGCCGAGGTGACTCTGGTGTACGACAAAGGTGCGTGGCGGCCTATGCCATACACGTACCCGGACTATCGCAGTCCGCAGTACCTCGACTTCTTTGCGAAGGTTCGAGGCCGGCTTTTGGACCAGTTGAGGGCTACGGCCCGGGAGCAGTGATGCTGATTCTAATGGCGGCAGCTTTGCTCGTCGGCTCTGCGGCGCTTTCGGCCGCGATGACGGCCGTGGCCAGGAAAGCAGCCCCGCGCTGGGGCCTGGTCGCGCATCCGAGGGCCGATAGATACCACCGCTCCGTAATCCCGCTCGGAGGCGGGGCCGCGATCTTTCTTACGCTGGCGATTTTTCTGATCGCCGCGGCGGCGACAATCCGGTTCCTTATCGCCCCCGGATACCTCGCATGGCCGGCTGACCGCGTCAATATCAACCCGGCCGATTTCCTCCACAGGTCCGGCGAACTCCTCGTCATCCTCCTGTGCGCCACGATCCTGTTCCTTGTGGGACTGTGGGACGACAAGCGGGCCCTGGGACCGTTCGTCAAGCTGGCCTTCCAGTTCCTCGTGGCAATTCTCGCCGCCTCACTGGGCGACGTCCGCGTGGAGTTCTTCATCCAGAACACGGTGGTCACCACCGTACTCTCGGCCTTCTGGATCATCCTGCTGGTCAACGCGTTCAACTTCCTCGACAATATGGACGGCGCCTCAGCCGGAATCGCTGCGATCGCCAGCGCGGTCCTGCTGACCGCCGCCGCCTTCAACGGTCAGGTTTTCGTCGGCGGCCTGGCCATCCTCTTCATCGGGGCACTCCTCGGTTTTCTCATCTTCAATTTTCCGCCTGCCTCGATCTTCATGGGCGACGCCGGCTCGCTCGTCGTCGGCTTCTTTGTCGCCCTGCTGACGCTGCGAACCGATTACTACAGGCAAGCGGAGAGCGGCTCGTGGTATCCCGTCCTGCTGCCGCTGATCGCTGTGGCCGTGCCCCTGTACGATTTCGCGAGCGTCACCCTTCTGCGGATCAGCCAGGGCAAAAGCCCCTTCGTCGGCGACACCCAGCACTTCTCGCACCGTCTCCGGCGGCGCGGCCTGACGGACCGGCAGACCGCTCTGACCCTGTACGTCGCTACGCTGTGCACAGGCCTGGGTGCAACGTTCCTTTACCAGGTGAACCTCGTCGGCGCGATCCTCATTGTCGTTCAGACGTGCCTGATCCTCGCCATCATTGGAGTCTTCGAGACCGCCGTCCGCAATGACCAGAAGAGCAGCTAAGACCGGAGTTGCCGAGGACAGGCCGATGCGAGTCTTCGAGGCCGTCCTGCTGGCGCTGTGCCTGTGCATCCTGGCGCTGCGGGCCACGTACACGGAGGCTCCCGTTGCACAGATACTGACCCTGCCGGAGAGCCTCGGCGATACGATCTACAGCCTGACCCTGTCCGGGCTGCTGATATTTGCATTTATCGCCTGGCTCGCAGTCCGCTTGTACCGCCGGCGTCTTTCCTATCGCTTCACAGGCATCGAGTTCGGGCTGGTCCTCTTTGCGATCGCTGCGGTGATCGCCGCCGTCGGCGCGTCGGACAAGCGGTCGGCCATCACTCAGACTGCTGTCATGATCGGCCCCATCTTTGCCGCTCTTCTCCTGGCCCAGATTCTCAGCGCAGACTCCAGAATCCGAATCGTGCTGATTGTCGTAGTCGGTCTTGGCATCGTCTCGACCTACCAGTGCGCCGAGCAGTTCTTCGTGAGCAATCGAATGATGATCGAGCAATATGAGCAGAACCCCAAGGACGTGCTCGATCGGTTTCCTATTGACGCCAAGCCGGGCACGTTCGATCACTTCATGTTTGAGCACCGGATCTACTCGCAGGACGTTCGCGGCTTCTTCACAACGAGCAACTCGGCCGCGTCATTCGCCATTCTGGCTTCTTTTGCCGGCATTGTCTTGCTCGCCCACCGGATAGCCGATCCAAAAACACGCGGCACTGGATTTCGCCGCTGGCTCGCGCCTGCACTGGCAACACTCATTGTGGTGGCCGGGCTGGTCCTGACCCAGAGCAAAGGTGGAATCCTGGCGTTTCTCGCCGGCCTGGCGCTTTTCGCAGTACTGCTGGCCTTGCGCAAGCAGCTCGACGCGCACAGACGGCTGGCCATGGCTGTGTTGATTCCTGTGGTCGCGCTGGTGATCGCCGGCGGCGCGTACGGCACGATTTCCTACGGGCTCAAACACGGCACGCTTCCCGGCGGCAATTCCATGCTCGTCAGGTGGCAGTACTGGCTTGGGTCGGCGAAGATGTACGCCGACCATCCATTCACGGGCGTTGGGCCGGGCAACTTCTCCCACTACTACCCGCATTACAAGCCGGCGTCAGCCCTGGAGTCCGTATCCGATCCTCACAACTTCGTCCTGAGCCTGCTGACGCAGTACGGCCCGCTGGGCTTGCTCGGTTTCCTGGGCATGATCGCTGCACCTCTCTGGCGGGCTGCGACGCCGCGCCGCGACAGTCTGATTCTGGAGGACGCACATTCCGCGTCGCCGATGCGAAAGCCGGCGATGCTCATGCTCTCTGTGATCTGCGCTTGCCTGCTGATCTTCCGATGGATACTGATTCCGGCGCAGCCGGCCGACAGCACCGACATGCTGGTGTACCAGGTCGTGGCATTGTACATCACGCCCGTGGCGGCATTCCTCATCGGCTTTCTGCTCGCCGCCGCCCCGCTGGAGGAGACACAGGCGCGACCGTCCCGGCTCGACCGCACGATTTTGTCGGCCGCACTGGCGAGTGCAGTGCCTGCCGTGCTGCTGCATAACCTGATCGATTTCGCGATCTTCGAGCCGGGCGTCTGGATGACCTTCTGGGTGGTGGCGGCCTGCCTGATAGCCGCCATCTCTCCGCGGCGGCCGGATTCCCCCGATGTGCATCGAAATGCGCGGAGAACGTCCCACGTTCCTGAGGCCTGGCTGGCACGAGCTACGCGCCCGGGTGGCAGCGTCAAGGCCGAAGGCCTTGGCGATGGCGGATGGGCAAACCATCGCCAAGCTGCGCTTGACGCTGCCACCCGGCCAGTAGAAGGACCAAGGAGTTGGGACCTTCACACCTTGCCAGCGCTGAGGCCCGCGGTAGTTGCCATCAGCCTCGTGTTGCTGGGACTCTATTACTTATATGTGTGGCGACCGGTGTCGAATGCCACCGGAGAAATCCAGCAGGCCCAGCGTGCCATCTCCGCCGGGCAGTTCGATCAGGCACATGAGTTTCTCGATGCCGCCTTTGCCGCCGATCGGCTCTCTGCCGTTCCGCCTGGTCTCAACGGCCGGCTTTATGTACAAGAGTACGAACAAGCCGGCCAGAGGCGGCCTGACCTGCTCGAAAAGGCCATCCGCTGCTTCCGCAAGGCCATCGATACCAACCCGGCGGACTACAAAAGCTATGAGAAACTCGCGCAGGCCTATAGTGCGATGAGACAGTGGCCACAGGCCTATGAATGGTACGCCAAAGCCGCTTCGTTATATCCCGGCTGCGAGCGGCTGTGGTTCAGGCTCGCCCAGGCAGCGGAGCAATTCGGGCGAACCGATGATGCGCTGGCCGGTTACACCAAGGCGGTGGGTATCGAGGAGAGCTACCAGCAGCAGTTCCGCCGGATGTACCCCAACCGGGAAAAAGTGATCAGCCGGCTCGGTGACGAGGACTTGGCCGTCGCCAGGAAACGAATCGCGGAGCTGTCGAAGCAAACGGAACGAGAATAGCTTACTCAGGAGAGACCCTCACCCCATCTGGCATCCTGAGGCGAAAGTGCCTATCCGCACGAGCAGTCTACGAGACCTTCGCCAAGATCTCTTCGGGGATATCAAAGTTGGCGTAGGCGTTCTGCACGTCGTCGTGGTCTTCGAAGGCCTCCATGAGCGAAACGACCTTTCGGGCCGTATTCTCGTCCGCGATGCTGACCGTCGTCTGAGGGATTTTGGCCACTTCCGCCGTCTCGATCAGAATTCCCTTTTCTTCCAGGGCCTTCTTCAATCCCTCATACGCGGCGGGCTCGCACGTGATCTCGAAGAAATTCCCCGTGTTCAGCATGTCCTCGGCGCCCGCACTCAGGGCAAGTTCCATCAGGTCGTCTTCCTTCACCTTGTCCGTGCCGACCGTGATCATGCCCTTCTGCTTGAACATCCAGCTCACGCAGCCCGGAGTGCCGAGCGACCCGCCGTGCTTCTCGAAGACCCGCTTGATCTCCGGACCCGTGCGGTTGCGGTTGTCCGTCAGCACTTCCACGACGATCGCGACGCCGCTGGGCCCGTAGCCCTCGTACTGGATCGACTCGAAGGTGACGTCCCCCATCTCGCCCGTGCCGCGTTTGATCGCCTTCTCGATCGTGTCCTTGGGCATGTTGGCGCCCTTGGCCTTGTCGATCGCGTAGCGCAGCGTCTGGTTCATCCCTGGATCGCCGCCGCCGCTCTTCGCCGCGACAATGATCGCCCTCGCAAGCTTGCTCCAGAGCTTGCCCCGCTTGGCATCGAGAGCGCCTTTCTTGTGCTTGATGGTCGCCCAATGTGAATGACCTGACATGCTTTCTCCTTAGCTATCGGTTACCGGGTCGATTCCCAACCATTTTCAACATCTCAGCGCCGTATTATACCGGGTTCCCAGTCTGTCCATAATGAATTTTAACCAAACGAGAAAAGTTGGCACGCATGATTGCAGTCGCTGGAGGGCTCCGCATCCGGCGGGGACGATTGTCGGGGCGGCAACGGTCCGGAGGCTCTCGCCGACACGCCCGTTACTGGCCGCCAGTCAGTTTGCTGTACTCCATCTCAAGCCAGATCAAGTGCCGCGCCTCTTCCTCCGCCAGTTCCAGGAGCATGCCGTGCAACTCCTCTTCCTGCACGATTCCGGCGAATTCCACATAGAACCGGAACGCCCTCCGCTCCTTCTCCATGGCCACGGCCAGGGCATCCGCCACACTGGCATCCGGCGCCAGGTCAAGCTCCTGGCTGTAGTCAGGCAGCCCGAAATCGACGAAATCGTCCACCGTCTTGGCGACGATCCCCTCTTTCATCATCTCCAACTCGAGTCTGGCCTTATGCGCGAGTTCCGCATTGGCCAACTGCTCCAGGACCGACTGGAGCGCCGGGTCCACCGCCCGGCTCCCGAGGGTCATGTAGAAGTCCGCCGCCTGAACCTCTCGTATGATGGCCAGTTCCAGGACCTCACCGATGGAGCCTACTTCGCCCATGATCCGCCCCCCTTGTCGCCGCCGCACTATCATGAACCGTTCACCCGACGCCCCGGGCGTGCTAAGCCGCACTCCATGAAGCATATACTTTCCGTGCGACCGCAACAAGCGGTTTTTCCTCCCCCCCGGCGGCGTCCCTGTCCCGCGTCACCAGTGTGGTCCCATAACCGGCTAACCGGGTCCCGCGACACCATAACTATGGGGCGACACGACCCCTTATGGCGATTTTCGAGGTTTTTTTCTTGACGGGCGTTCAGCAATTCCCTACCCTGTCCGACAAGATAAGCAGCTGAGGACGAACAAAGTTGCTGACCGTCCCGTAGTGTGGCGCAGCGTAGGCTGCTCACAAGAGGATGGTACGCCAGGATGGGCGTCTTAAAGCTTGTCTCAAAACGGTGGCTAAGTTGCGAAGACACCTTATTACGCCGTTGCCGAACGCCGGGAAATGGTGGCGTCCGTGACGCGGCAACAGGTGAAGGTGAATCTGGAGTGAAATGGGGCAACCGGCTCGCAGAATTCTATCGCTTTCCAGCGAGGGAGCGGAAGTATTGACGATAAGATCGGCGAAAAAGCAGGCTACCACCGGGCTGTGTGCTTGCAGAATTGCGGATCTGCAGAATCCTGGGCTGTTTTCAAGCTGAATTCTGCGCGTTTTTGCGGGATGGTTGTCCTTTTCACGGCATTTCTTTGAGCTTTCCTGCCGGCCCATCGCTATGGCGTCCTCAGCAGCCGTTTTATCGCAACCCCGTGGTGTGGAAAGGTAGGATTCATGGACGCCGTATTGATGCAGATCACGACGCTTCAAGCCGGCTTCGCCACGATCGTCAGCTTCATCCTTGGGGCCTGCTTCTGTCTTATTATCCTCCAGATGTTCGCGAGAACACGGGCCAAGACACGGGCAGAGGACCTCCAAAGGCAAATGGATGGGGCCAAACGAGAGGCGGAGAATATCATCAAATCCGCCCAGATCGAGGCCGCCGCTGAGGTCATTAAGAAACGAGAAGAGTTCAACAATGAGGCAAACCAGACTCGCGCGGAACTGCGCGAAACAGAAGGAAGGCTCTCCAAACGGGAAGACACGCTCAACCGCCAGACCGATCTGCTCCAGCAGCAGGAAAAGGGCCTTAAAGAGCAGGAACAGGAGGCGGAGCGCAGACTTCGTAACCTGGAGCTCAAGGACAAGCAGTTATCGGTCCTGATCGCCCAGCAGAAGAATCAACTGCTGAAGATCACGGCCATGGGCATGGACGAGGCCCGCGAGCTCCTGCTCAAACGCCTCGAGGACGAGTGCGAGCACGAAATGTCCGCCCTGATCCAGCGCAAAGTCGAGGAGGCAGAGGAGACGGTCGAGGAGAAAAGCCGCCAGATCATCAGCACCGCGATCCAGCGTTACGCCGCCGAGCAGACGTGCGAGGTGACGGTCTCCACCGTCGATATCCCCAATGACGACATGAAGGGGCGGATCATCGGGCGCGAAGGCCGAAACATCCGGGCGTTCGAGAAGGCCACCGGCGTGGACGTCATCGTGGACGATACCCCCGGCATGGTCGTCGTCAGCGGCTTCAACCCCGTCCGGCGCGAGGTGGCCCGCCTGTCCATGGAACGGCTGATTCAGGACGGACGAATCCACCCCTCCCGCATTGAGGAGCTGGTCGCCCAGACCAAGACTGATGTCAACCACAAGGTCTTTCAGCTCGGAAAAGACGCCGCGGTCGAAACCAACGTCCGGGGTCTGCCCAACAAGATTCTCAGCGTACTCGGGGCCCTGAGCTTCCGAACCAGCTATGGGCAGAACGTCCTGCGCCACAGCGTGGAAGTCGCGTTCCTGGCTCAGGTTATGGCGGACGAGCTGGGCCTGGACGGCTCCATGGCCCGCCGGGCCGGCCTGCTCCACGACATCGGCAAGGCCATCGATCACGATGTCGAGGGCAGCCACCCGGACATCGGCGCCAACTACCTTAAGCGGTTCAACGAGTCGCCGATCGTGTTGAACGCAGTAGCCGGACACCATGGCGATGTGCCGCCGGACAACCCGTATACGCCGCTGATCGCGGCCGCAGATGCCATCAGTGCGTCCAGGCCAGGGGCCAGAAGAGAGACCCTCGAACGGTACATCAAGCGGCTGGAGAAGCTCGAGGAGGTCGCCACCAGCTTCAAGGGCGTCGAGAGCGCCTACGCCATCCAGGCCGGACGCGAAATCCGCGTCATCGTCGATGCAAACCAGGTCGATGATGAGGCCGCTATGAAAATCGCCCGCGATATCGCCCTGAAGGTCGAGCAGGAAATGACCTATCCCGGCGAAATCCAGGTGACGCTGCTCCGCGAGGTCCGCTGCGTCGAGTACGCAAAATAGGCTCGGGACTTGAAACCGAGAAGCGACTTTCGTCCTTTAGGTCCCCGAGGTCCTTTAGGTCCTTTTCCCTGTGAGCGAAAGGACCTAAAGGACCAAAAGGACTGAAACCAGAGATAGAGTGATTCCATGAAGTTGAACATTCTATGCATAGGCGATGTTGTCGGCCGACCGGGCCGGCGGGTCCTGGCGGACAAGCTCAGGGCCCTGGTGAACGAGCGGTCTATCGACTGCGTCATCGTCAATGCAGAGAATGCCGCCGGCGGGTCCGGGCTCACGCCGCAGATTTACGAGAAGCTGATGCGTTACGGCGTGAACCTGATTACGCTGGGCGACCACGCGTTTCGCAAGCGCGATATCATCGAGACCCTGGAGACGGCCAACAACATCGTCCGACCGGCCAACTTCTCCGAGCACGCCGCCGGACGAGGCACGGCAGTCTGTCAGACCAGCAAGGGCCCGACGGTCGGCGTCCTGGCCTTGATCGGCCGGCTCTTCATGAAGCCGGCGGACTGCCCCTACGCCGCCGCCGACAAGTGGATTCCCAAGCTCCAGCAGCAGGCGGACATCATCGTCGTCGATTTCCATGCCGAGGCCACCAGCGAGAAGATCGCCATGGGCTATCACCTCGACGGCCGGGCCAGCATCTGCTTCGGCACCCACACGCACGTCGTCACCGCCGACGAGACCATCCTGCCCAAGGGCCTCGCGTACATCACCGATATCGGCATGACCGCCGCCCACGACTCGGTCCTCGGCCGAAAGACCCAGAGCGTCCTGAAGTCCTTCCGAACCCAGATGCCCGTGCCCTTCGAGGTCGCCACCGGCGACGTTCGCATGAACGGCATCCTCGTCACCGTGGACAGCAACACGAAACGCGCCGAGCACATCGAGCGAGTCTGTGTCAAATCCGAGGTCCAGGACGACACCCACTACGACGCCGACGACGGCCGCCCCGAATACTTCTCCGCCTTCTGACCCCCGATTCATCGTAGCATGGGCATCTTGCCTCATTGTTCTACACATCTTTTGAGTTGTTGGCATGAGAGTATGGCGTTTTTGTGGCTCAAACGCGGTTTTCTGGCAATTTGGGACAACTTCCTGATCCGGATAGACTGAAAGTGACACGATAATGGAGCGTTCATAAGCCAAAATGTAGGATTTCTTATCAATATCGCGGTTCTACCATTCCAAGATGTGTAGAACAACGAGGCATCTTGCCCATGAGTCGCAGGGCCATCTTGGCCCTGTAAATCATTGCCTACTCACGGGCGAGACGCCCATGGGACACACGGGCAGGATGCCCGCGCTACGTTCCACATCCCCGGTAAGAGCCTCAATGATGTCGGCGAGGACACACGACTTGCAACCTGCCCCAAGACAGGGTGGTGGGTCAGTTTGGATTCACGAAGGAGCGAGACCGTGAGAACTGACCACAAGGGCCATCGTTGGCCGCGCATCCTAATCCATACTGTTGCCTTGGCTGTATGCTGTCAACTCGTTCTTCCTCTCAGGATCAACGATGTAGCAGAAGCTGGTTGTGTGCTGTCCACCCAGGGTATCACCATATGCGATACTTCCCCAGGAATACACGAAAGCCTTTTTGTTGGAGATATTATCCAGCGTCTGTTTAGAGTGTGGGCCATCGCAAGTAACGGTCTGCATTATGGTGCCGTTTGGCGGGAACGTTGGATGGCTGGAAAACCCAACTGTGGATGTTCCGTGCAACCACATCCAGTCCCCTATGTCAGCGACTGTTGGAAGGATTACCGCGTTGCACTGAACTTGAACATTGATCGCTGGAGTTTTCCCTGTATTCACCAGTGCGAACCTGATCTCAATTTTCTTGGCGACTTCAATCGGACTTACCAGTCCACCGCTAACTCCGATCCAGGGGCGATACTCCAGTCGAGAGTCCGCTTCCATCCGGCTAAGTTGTCCCCGCATAATCCACATCTGCCACCCAGCGAAGACCGTGTAAAAGATCATGGTGGCCGCCATGACTATGGTAGCCCTGCACGTCCATTTCTCCCACACAGATGGCTCCAAAGTAACCTCTTTGGGTACGTCTTGTTTTGTGTGGGTGCCACTGGTATCTGTCTTGGGTGCTGCCTGCTCATTCCTCTCAATGACTGGCGAGGGCATAGGGGACGGGTGCTTGCCCTTGTCCTTGTGCTTGTGGTGTCCTGGTTTGTGACCCATATAGGAACCGGCATCCTCATCGGGTATTGGGGTAAATGACCACGTCTACTGCGTCTCCAATGCCGTTTATCTTGCCGTGCCTCCTTCCCGAGGTCAAGAAAATGTGTCCCTTGGTGACACTTGCTCGTTGACAACTGAATAGGCCCGAACCATACTACTGGCCGTGCGTAATGCTTGAGCGGTCAAAAACGACTCAAGATTGCCTAAGTTAACAGCCGATGGTATAATATGGCAATGAACAAGCGGCGCAACCGAAAACTGGACATCAACCTGCTCGCTAAGTCGATCATGGAGCAGGCTACTGGACAGCAACCTAAAGAGCCCGTCGATAAAGGTAAGAATCCTGCTGCCGTCCTGCTGGGGCGGCTTGGTGGGTTGAAGGGCGGCAAGGCGCGAGCAGAGAGTCTATCCGCAGAACAACGTAGCGAGATTGCTAAGAAGGCCGCTATGATTCGATGGAGCGCAAAATGATTTTCGATGCCACAGTCAAAGAGGTTCTAAACGGGAAACTCCTGGAATTGGAGGGAAAATTTGCCGCCGATGTCATATTCTACATGGGGGAGATACAATCGAGCATTCTCAGGGGCTTTCGCGATGTTATTGAGGACTTGAAGAAAGATCAGCCAAAGAGAGATAGACTGGTCATCGTCCTAAACACGTCGGGCGGGTCCGCCGAAGTGGCAGAGAAGATGGTGGATATTATTCGCGCCAAATACACGGAAGTGTACTTTGTGGTTCCTGATTTTGCCATGTCTGCCGGAACCGTATTCTGCATGTCTGGTAACAGGATTTATATGGATTACTCCTCGTCTCTGGGGCCGATTGATCCACAGGTCTGGAATGGGAAGCAATGGGTTCCAGCAATGGGGTATCTGAACAAGGTAGAGGAATTTCTTGAAAAGGAGCGAGCCAATAAGCTGACAAGGGCGGAGTTCCTGATTCTGCAAAGCCAGGATTTGGCTATGCTCAGCCTATGTGAGCAAGCCAAAGCGTTGACAATAACCCTCCTGAAGAAGTGGCTGGTCGAGTTCAAGTTTAAGGATTGGGATAAACACAGGACGGACCCCGCGAAGAAAGATCGGGTGGTTACGCCAGAAGAGAAAGAACAACGGGCGGCGGAAATAGCTGATCGCCTGGGAGATAACCGTACTTGGCATTCTCACGGAAGGATGATCGGCATGGAGACGTTGAGGAAGGAATTAAAACTGCAAATAGAGGATTTTGCGGGGGACCCATCGTTGCATGTGCTGATACGATCATATAACGACCTGTTGACCGAGTACATAGCCAGAAATCAGTTTTCTTTGTTCTTGCACAGCAGAAAGTTCTTCTAAGGAGACGAAAATGGCTATCAAGGAAAGAATAGAAATGGCTCTGGATAAAAACAGGGGATTTATTGATACGGACCCACGTAACTTGGGTGCTTTTGTCGAAGACTTAAAAAACAGCGGCATGATAATCAAGAAGGAGTATGACCTGCCTCCGCTGGATACTGTAGGGAGACAGATTTATCGAGAAAAAAGTACATTTTCTTCTTGACTATTCTTGACCGCTCTTGCATAATGGTCAGTATGAATAGACTGACCACACAAGAGAGAGTCCGAGTCATATCGGCCCTTGTCGAGGGCAATTCCATCCGGGCCACCGTTCGCATGACGGGGATAGCCAAAAACACGGTAGTCAAACTGCTGTGTGATCTCGGCCAAGCCTGCCAGCGATTCCACGATAAGGTTATGGTGAACCTGCCCTGCAAACGCCTCCAAGTCGATGAGATTTGGACTTTCTGCTATGCCAAAGAGAAGAACCTGCCCGAAGCCCTGAAGGGACAATTCGGATACGGGGACGTGTGGACCTGGACGGCTATCGACGCTGATACGAAACTGATCCCGCAATGGCTTGTCGGACTGCGTGATGCAGAGTGGGCCAACGCTTTCATAAGTGATCTGGCCTATCGGCTGAGAAACCGCGTGCAACTGACCAGTGATGGTCTCAAGTGCTACCTGAATGCGGTAGAGGAAGCGTTCGGTGGCGATATCGACTACGCGACGCTCGTTAAGATATATGGCAAATCGCCAGAGGAGGAAGTCTCCCATCGCTACAGCCCGAGCGACGTAGTCGGTTGTCAGTTGGCTGTGATACAGGGCAATCCTGATCCGCGCCACATATCCACGTCATACGTGGAACGGCAGAACCTGACGATGCGGATGTCGATGAGAAGATTTACCAGACTGACGAACGGATTCAGCAAAAAGATTGAGAATCTCGGTCATGCGGTGGCTTTGTATTTCACGTACTACAACTTTTGCCGGATTCACCAGACGTTGCGGGTAACGCCAGCGATGGAAGCAAAGGTGAGCGACCACCCGTGGGAATTGAGCGAGCTTGTGGACCTGATCGACCAATGAAAATTCAAACTGACCCACTACCCAAAACAGAGTCTCGCACAGCCTCTACTATTGGCTCGAATTTCGCGGAGAACCTCTTGCCGAATCGCCGCCCCGGCGGTAGAATACGGAAAATCGCGGATCGAAGGCGGGCGACATGTCATTATCATAGCTTTCGCCGTCATCATACGATTCGAGCGCCTTTCATATCACGCCCACCTTCCGATGGATGTCTCCGCCGTCTGCGTCATTCCGCGACGGACACAAGGATGTCGACCCTCTTTGCTCGTAGACAGGCCAACGCCGGTCTCCGGACCGTACCGTTCTCATTCATCGAAAGGCGACAATCATGGAGAGGAGCAGACAGTCAGCAACTACGGCCATCATCTGCATCGCCACCCTGATCCTGTGTACGCCCGCCCCGGCCAAGATCATCTACGTGGACGACGATGCCAACGGACTCAACAATGGTGCGTCGTGGCAGGATGCCTACAGGCACTTGCAGGATGCGCTGGCCGATGCGAACGATTCGGCGAAGCCCGTCGAAATCCACGTGGCGCAGGGCATCTATGAGCCCGACCGTGGCTTGCATCAGACAGGCGGCGACCGTAACGCTACCTTCAGCCTCATCGAGGGCGTGATTCTCCGTGGCGGCTACGCGGGCATCGGGACGCCGGACCCCAATGCGCGCGACATCGACACATACGAAACCATCCTCTCCGGCGATCTCAAGGGTGACGATGTACTGCGACTCCGCGATCCCGTCTTCTATCTGTGGCTGCGCACGTCCGCGAGAATGGAAAACAGCTATCACGTCGTCACGAGCGAAGGGGCAAACGGCACGGGCACTCTCGACGGCTTCACAATATCCGGCGGCAACGATAATCGAGCTGAATCAGCCCGCGAGCTGTTCGGGATCGGATACGGCGGCGGAGTATTCTGCCGGGACAGCCATTCGGCCTTGATACGATGCATTTTCGAGGCGAATTCCGCGGGCTCCGGCGGCGCGATGTACAACGAGTCTGCCGAACCGGCGGTGACTCAGTGTGCGTTCATCGGCAACTCGGCGGAAGAGGGCGGAGCCGTGTACAACAAACAAGGCAAACCGGCGATGACCGCCTGCACGTTCTCAGGCAACTGCGTCATATACTCCGGCGGGGCCGTATACAACAGCGGCGGCAGCCCCATATTTTCCGGCTGCGTGCTCAACGACAATTCCACGCAAAGATCACACGGCGGGGCCGTGGCAAATTGCGACCAAAGCGACACCAGGATCGTCAACTGCCTCTTCAGCCAGAACCATTCTACTTTTGGCGAGGCGGTCGCCAACATCGAGAGCGCCCTTGCCCTGGAGAACTGCACGTTCGTCGGCAACTGGGTTCATCCCGTATTCGCATGCGCCACGTGGGACGGCCAGGCCTGCTCCGCCGTGGTGACCAACTGTATTTTCTGGGATGGGGGGCGGGAGATACTGAACAACAATCCGGGTCCGACGATCAGGATCACGTACAGCGACATCGAAGGCGGCCGCGCGAGCGTCTATGATTCCTTCGGCGGCATTACCTGGGCCGAGGGCAATATCGATGCCGATCCCTGCTTCGCCGCACCGGGGGCCTGGTCCGATCCTGATACAGCCCCCCGCTGGCCGCGGCGTGACATCTGGCTCGATGGCGACTATCACCTCAAGAGCCGGGCCGGCCGATGGGACCCCGGCGCCCAAGCATGGATCTTGGACAACGTCACCAGCCCCTGCATCGATGCCGGCGATCCGAACAGCCCGGTCGGCGGGGAGCCACAGCCCAACGGCGGCAGAATCAACATGGGCATCTACGGCGGCACCCCCGAGGCCAGCAAATCCTGACTCGCCGAGCCTGCACCGAGTGAGACCCTGTCCTTGGAATCGCGGCTCAGTCTATGCACCCCACGCCGGTGCCCGGTGACTCCGGGCGGTCATTTGCGATAGGTTTCCTTCATCACGAACGTGCAGGCCAGGGAGATCAGGGAGGCCAGCAGGAGGATGACGAGGACCATCCGGTAGCTGGCGACGGGATACACTCCGGCGACGCTCTTCGGATACGCGTCAAGCACCCGGCCCAGCACCGGCATGAACACCGCCCCGCCGAAGAACGGGAAGAAGTTCACCATGCCGACCGACGTCCCGGCCATCTCGACCGGGAACAGCTCCTTCGTCATGGTGAACGCCATAATGACGATGGCCGATGAGCTGACGGAGAACAGGAAGAACCAGAGGTACAGGACGATGTGAGGCAGCCCGGCGGGGAAAATGTTGAGGAACAGCAGCAGCACAACCAGCGCGGACGTGCACAGGATGAACGTTTTCTTCCGGCTCTGGAACACCCTCTGCGACAGCACTCCCAGGAGCGGGCTGCCGAGGATCATGGCCCAGGCAATCATACTGAGGATCGCGCCGGCCTGCCCCTTGCTCAGGCCGTAAGTGTGCATCAGGTACGGCCCGGCCCACAGGCCGCCGAAGCCGAAGAAGACCCCGCAATCGAAGAAGAACCACACCGCCACCGGCCAGAACGCCCCTTCCGAGACCACGCGGCGCGCGCCCTGCCACAGGCCGATTTTGCCCTGCCCGGGACTGGCCTGCTCGGCGCGACCTTCAATCTCAGCGATGGACGGCCAGCCCTTGTCGGCCGGCTTGTCGCGGACCAGCAACCACACGGCCGCCACGGTGAGGACCGTGCACACCCCGATGATGTGAAACGACAGCCGCCAGCCAAACCACGTCGCCAGAAGGCCGAGCAGCCATGTCGCCCCGAGGATGCCGACGCCCCCCGCCGCCTGGAGGATGCCTGACATCAGGGCGAACTCCCGCGCCCGAAACCACTGCGATACCATCTTCAGCGCCGGAATGAATACCATCGAGACGCCCAGCCCGACCATCACCCTGGCCGCCAGCGCTACGTTCATGCCCGGCGCCAGGGCGAACAGGAAGCTGCCGGCGGCGCCGACCAGCAGCGAATACATCACCGTCCGGCGCGGGCCGATGGAATCGGAGAGCAAACCCGCCGGAAACTGCATCGCCGCGTAACAGTAGAAGTAGACTGAGCTGAGCACGCCCAGCATGGTGTTCGTCGCATCGAAGTCACGGGCCAGGTCGTTCGCCACCACCGACAGGGAGAGCCGGTGAAAATACACAAGAGCATAACCGACCGCCAATATCCCAAAAACCAGCCATCGAAACGACAGCATCTTCCTGACCAGTCGTTCGTCCATGTCCTGCCCCTTTCGGCACTTACGGCCGCCTCCCACACCTGCCGCGCGAAACAGCATCCTGCTGCGCCACGAGCACGAGTGAGGTGCCCCACGGCCATCCAATGGCATACCACGATACCACGACTGGTGCAAACCGCAAGCGCCCGGACGCAAAACGTCCCGTCGGGGACAACGATGTGCCACAGAGTCTCGCTAATCCGAATTGTGATCTGAATTGGTCATACGTCCGGCAGCTTCCATGGGCCGCGGAAAGGTCGCGGCTGGAGCATCGCGTTGGCGGCCGCGTCGTCGATGAACCGCTCCGCCCGCGGCTCCCACCGGAGCTTGTGACCCTTCTTGACGGCGATCAACGCCAGTTGGCACAGCGTGTCGGACCGCACCGCCGTCTCGATGTCGCAGATCGCGCGGGTCCCGCTCTTGATCGCGTCCACAAAGTTGCGCACGTGGTCCGCGCTGATCGGCAGCTTGACCGGCATGGTGTCGTACTTGTTCTGCGGGTCGCGCAGGAATCCCTCGTCGTGCGCTCGGATCGAGTCGCGATCGACGTGCACCCAACCCGTCTCGCCGATGAACTTGATGCCGTGCGTGAAGCCGGCGGTGCCGTCGTTGACAAACGTCACCGGCGCCGCGCCGGCGAACTCGAATTGCACCCGCCAACGCTCGATAGCATCGAAGCTTCCCTGCGTCGGAAACTCGCCCGTGCCTTCGACGCTGCTCGGGCCGGTGGCATCGGCGCCGTTGCCCCACTGGGCGATGTCCAAGTGGTGAATCCCCCAGCAGGAGATCATGCCGAGCGAGAAATTCGTCATGTTCTCGTGGTTGTCTCGCTCGAGTTTCTTCTCGTGGAAGGTCGTCTTCGGCGCCGGGCCGACCCAGCGGTCCCAATCGACGTAGTCGGGCACCGGCTGCTCCGGGAGCAACTCACCATGCTTGCCCGGCGGGACGGAGACGTGGATCTCCTTCAGCTTACCCAGCCGGCCGTTCAACGCCAGCTCGCACGCCCAGCGGAACTTCAGGTCCGACCGCTGCTGCGTGCCGAACTGGAACACGACGCCCTTGCGCCGCACCGCCTCGCGCACTCGCCGGGCCTCCTCAAACGAGAGAGCCATCGGCTTCTCGTGGTAGATGTGCTTGCCATTGTGAATCGCGTCGAGCGCCGGGATGCTGTGCCAGTGCACCGGCAGAGCCATCAGGACCGCGTCAATCGAGGCATCCGCAGTGAGCTCGCGGAAATCCGTGTAAACCTTTACATCGTTGCTGCCGTAGGCTTTGGCGATATGCTCCCGGGCACTGGCGATGTTGCGCTTGTTCACGTCGCAGATCGCGGTCATGCGGACATCCTGTTGCGCCAGGAAGTTCCGCATGTCGTACTGGCCCTGGGCCCCGACGCCAATGACGCCGAGGGCGAGTGTGCCCGAGGGCGCCGTTTGTCCCGCCGCACCCAACACATGTGCCGGGACGAACCACGGTGCGGCCCCCGCCGCCAGCGCTCCCTTCAGAAGACTCCGCCTGCTCAGATTGCTTCGCTTCAATCTTCGTGCACCCATCACATCTTCTCCATCGCACGTTGTCACTCCCGAATTGTCGGCGCCGGTCACCGACCATAACGACCTTCATGCCGGCGCCATTTGCACCGATGCCTATTATTCCCGGAGGGACACGAAACACAAGGAGAAACCCGTCGCCGTGTTCAGACTGTCTCTTTGTCGCCCGGTTTCTCCTTGCCGCAGGCAGGCATCTCCACTACAATGGGCGTCCAGATCTGAAAGAGAAGACGCTGAAAGCCGAAGTTCCGACAACTCTGCCAGGAGTGCCGTTATGAGCGACAATGTGCCCGAGGAACTCACGCCGCAATATCTCAAACAAGCCCTCAAAGCGTTCAAGAAACGCCTGAAGCTGACCCGGCTCGACGAGGAGTCCAATCTCGGCGGCGGGCCGTTCAGCAAGGGACGCGACTCCGGCATCGTCGCCATTCAGCCGCCCAGCCAGTACCCGCGCCGGGTCTGGGACAAGCTCGTCGAGCAGGGCAGGCTCCATTACGCCGGCTCCGGCTGCTACGAGCTGGTCGAGGACCCCAATGCCCCCCGTGACTGGGACTAAAGGTATCACGCGCGAACGACCAACCCTTGCCTCCAAAGGGCAAGAGTCTGACTGCCCTACTCGACAGAGATGATCTTGTCGACGCTTCGGAGGAATCCACTCAGGGGCGTCAGGAGGTTGCCGTAGTCGGCCTCCTCGCCGCCGACGGGGTAGCCGCGAGGATCGGTTCCGGGGGCACGCCGGGCCTCCATGCCGTCGTACGCGTTGTCCTGGAGCGTCGCCAGGCCGAAGTTCTCGTTGTCCGTCCAATTGCTCACGGCCGGATCGTAGAGGCACCAATGCTCGATCCCGATCACGAAGTACAGGCCATCATCGCCGCGCCAGTGGAGCAGCGATTTGTAGTGCTCGATCATGTCCCGGGCCCGCTCCTCCTGTGTCCGGCGAAGGTAGGGGTATTTGCCATATTTCGAAAGCTCGATGTACATTCCGGGCATCACGCATCCGGTAAAGTCGCCGGGGACCTCGACGGTGTTCCAATGAGCGGACTTGACGCGCGGATACGGATAGAGCCATTTGCCGCCGCAGGTCCCCTTCTCCATCAACTCGCGGCAATCGGGAAAGGCGATCGTTTGCGCCGTGCGGAACACGTAACGCAGGTCGGGCGCCGTGACGGCTGTATTTCCCGTGGCAGCATCGTACCGCAGCGACTCGATCTTCGCTTTGAAGTACAGCGGCGAGTCGGGGTCGGCGGTCAGATAGTCACCCACCACGAGCGGCTTGTGGCCGGCGCTGTAGATTCGCTGGGCGTCCTTCGCATCCGAGACGTTCACCCAGAAGCCATCGACGTACGGCGCCAGCGCCTTGTAGACGAAGTCGGGCCCGTTATACACCGGCAGCAGGAGGATTGGGTGCGACACCTGAGCGAACGCCTCTTGCAGGATCGTCCCGTAGCGCCCGGCGAATAGCTCGACGAACGCATCCAGGTCCTTGCGGATGGCCGGATGGGCGGGGTTCGTGAAGGATTTGTCGAAGCTAACCGACCGGGCGTCGGGAGCCAGGATGCTCTTTCCATTTGCGTCCATGAATCCCGTGCCCTTGCCCCAGGCATTGGTGCCGTTGAGCAGGTCCCCCGCCGAGGTGTCCCAGGTTGTGTAGCCGGTTCCCCAGGCGGCGTTGAGATTCTGCAAGGCCGCCAGCTCGGGCCCAGCGGGCTCGCGTGTGTAGTTGTAGCACGGGACAGCGGATCGCGGCGTGAAGGAAGTCAGCCCCTCGCCGGGGACACGATAGAGATGCCGGAGGAAATCCCGCAGCGCGTATTTGGCGTAGAACCGCGGGTCGTCGAACACGATCTCCTGGCCGTCGCGATTGGCACGCGGGTGATAGGGATTCTGCGAGAGCACGACGTACCCCATGTGGTCGTGCGTGAGACTGTCGATGCCGAACAGGTAATCCGCCTCCTCGGGCACCAGGGCCCACGACCAGGCGTTCTTCGCGGCCGATTCCTGGACGACCAGCTCCATGTACGCTTTTCTGAATTGCGGATCGAATACATCCGGTTGAAGCCCCTGCCACAGCAGGTTTCCGCTGCCGGGCGGAAACACGGCGCCGGCGTAGATGTTCTTGGCATGGTAAGGCCGGTCCTTGCGAGTGGCCCAGCCGCCCAGCGCCCAGGTCGGCTCGACCGGCAATCGGTCCAAGAGACCTGCTGCCGCAATCGTGTAGCGCCCGGAGTACAGCCCGGCCACGTTGAACCCCCACGATCTGAGCCGCTCCGTCATCGCCCTCGCCCACCTGCCGTAATAATCGCCCGGACTGTACTTCTTCGCGATCCACTCGCCGAGTTCCGCCCGCTCATACGTCTGGCTCAGGACCGGCGGGGACGCGAAATCCTCCTGCACGACCGCCTTGAGGTAGTAGCGAGGGGTCGGATCGCCCGGCAGACTGACAGACGCGAAATCGCCTGGAAAGCCCTTGTCCATGTCCCACCAAGTGATCTTATTCGCGTCAGGATTGTCCCACGCGCCGAATCCATCCTTGTCGGGAGCCATGTACTTGCCGATATCGAAGTGGAATCCACCGTCGCTGCTGAGAACGGCCCCCTTGCTCGGCCGGCCGGCGCCGTTGATCGGTTTCCAGCCGTCGGCGGTCGAATAGTACCATTGGAGCTTGCCGCCCTGGCCGAGCTTGTCCAGCCAGAAGTACGTGTAGTTCGGCCTGAATCGCGACGAGCCCAGATACAGTGCGTCGTTCTTCGCTTTCAGCGTCACCCCGGAGGCCGGGTGTACCACATCGCCCGTGAGGCTGTTCTCGGCGGCCGCCTGGAGATTGGGCGACATCGCACCGTCGGCCGTTTGCAGATACGCGCCGTCATAGGCGAGGAATCCGCCGCTGCCGCCATAATCGGCCGTGTCCACTTTGCCAACCGCCCGGACGAACATGCCGTGACCCTCCGGCGTGACCACCCACCACCGCGGCCCGATCTTCTCCAGGTGAAACGACTCGCCGGCGTGCCCAACGACGCGCATCACCCCGCCGTACTTGTCCACCTGCTCCGCTCCGCTCGCCGGCCACAGCGAAAACCACACCACCAACCCCGCGACAACCACCGATCCCCTGCAATGCCTCTGCACAGTTTCACCTCAACTACTTTCACATTCCCCGGATTCACCCTGCGACGCCGTATGACTCGTCTCTCACTCTATCCAGGAAGACAGAAGCTGTCTGTACATATCCGGCGACGTCTTGCAGTCTCACTCTCAGGGCCGCTATGGCGGAGTTCAGGAGGATTACGGCCGAGTCTCAATCATCAACTATTCGCTGCCTGTGACGAGGCGATAGCACGTATAGGCAACCCGATCGCGTTAGTGGGTCCGAATTCCAGGCTCGGCGTTGACTTGTCACCATTGGTGGGGTAGGCTCCTGGCATGGTGCGATGCGCGAGCGAATCGGGTTTGAGCTGGGTGTTGAATGACGCCGAGCTTGCGCAGATGCGGCTGCGAACGCACACGGGGCGGCCGCTGGGCAGTGATGGCTTCCTGAGCAAGCTGGAGGCCCTGCTCGGCCGTCGCCTGCGCGCCCTGCCGCCCGGAAGACCGAGAACAGGTAAATCCCATGCATCAAGAGGGTAAAAACCGGTGGCTGTCCCGAACGGCGGTTTCTTAAGGCGATTCGAGCGTCGGCGATGTGCGTCCTTGGCTCAGAAACAAGGGTTTCGAGGCTGCCCATCTTCCTAAAGCACCGCCATTCGTGGCTGTCCCTGGTTCCCGGAAAGGTGGATAGCATGGAGAAGGTCGGGGGAATTCGTCGCCTGCTCCCGTTGTTGATCGGTATACCGTGTGTGTTGGTGTCCTCGTTCCTTCTGACATCCTTGGCGACTTCTCATGTGGACTGGTGGACGACCGAGGACTATGTCCGTATGTCGCTGCTCACCGCATCCGGACCCTTTGCGGGCATAGCCACCGGAGGGCCCCGGGACGCAATTCCTCTTGGAATTCTTACTCTGTTTGGCCTGTGCGCCTATTCCGTTCGGCCATCCAGAGCCACCAGGACGATCACGGTGATAAGTCTTGTGGTGTGGCAGTTTTGCGGACTGGCACTTGCCCACGCTGGCGTATGATAGAATGAGTGGGCTCAGGGCAGGTCTGCACCAACCGGTTCTGAGGATCTACGCCATGGTGGCTGGGTAACTATTTGGTAAGTCGATGGCGTGTGCAGACAATAGAAGCGCGGTCCGAATTGCCTGTTGCGTATTGACTTGTCACCGCCGGGCGGGTAGGCTCCTGGCATGGTGCGATGCGCGAGCGAATCGGGTTTGAGCTGGGTGTTGAATGATGCGGAGCTAGCGCAGATGCGCCAGCGGACGCACACGGGGCGGCCGCTGGGCAGTGACAGCTTCCTGAGCAAGCTGGAGACTCTGCTCGGCCGTCGCCTGCGGGCCCTGCCGCCCGGAAGACCGAGAACAGGCAAATCCCATGCATCAAGAGGGTAAAAACCCGTGGCTGTCCCTGGGTCCCACGCGGGGATCACGTCTTCGACACGAAGGCGCGACTCCTTCGAGACGAGGTCTTTGGAAGAGAACTATGTGCACGCGTACATTCCCAGCAGAGGTTACGGTCTCTGCGATCCTTGCGGGTGTTGGCCTATTGGCGATAATGTCCGGCTTGTACTGCTTGAATCGCTTGTATCCTTCGCGCAGCCCTGCACCCGATGTCGAGCCAGTGCCTGCTCTGAGGCAATCGACGCGCCTTGAGATTGAGTATCATCCTTCGGCCTCGGCGTACTTCCCGACCTTCACCCGGAATCCGGGCCTGCTGGACTCAGCCGAGAGGGAGTACCTTCAGTCCCTGAGAAGGGCTTCTATAGACGATAGGAAGAGCATTGAACGGCTTGCGGATTGTCTGCGATCAGGCTCCTACTCGCGAGAGTCCCCGGCAGATGAGACAACACGAACCAGTGATGTCGGCTGCTACCGCGACGACGAGCACCTGAGTTCCTTTGTCTACCATGACCATCGCTTTGGCTGGTTTATAGTGACCGATGATGGACGAAGCTTTGAGTTTGATGCACGCGTATCCGGTCAGTGGATAACGTCGTTGGTCCGTGAGCTGAAGCCTTTTGATTCCCGCGGGGACTGCGCGGAACGCCTTATGTACTATCGCGAGCAGATGAGACAGACAGGACAACACCCGGAGCCGTCCACGTGGTGCGATACTGTCTACCGTCTGGTCGCACGCAGTGGGCCGCCAAAGCAGGTGCTCTCTCAGTTGTTTCAATGTCCCAGTTCAAAGAGAGGGAGCAGATCGGACTATGCGATGAATCTGAACTGCAAGCCGGACTCGCCAGACGAAACAGTGCTCCTCTTTGAGGCAAAGCCCGGTTGGAATCAGCATGGTGGGCCTGAGTTGTTCACGTTCGATAACCACGACCCTAAGGGCGGGTGCGTTCTCCTCAATGATGGCACGGTGAAGTTCATCCGAACAGAAGAAGAACTGAAGCAGCTTCGATGGAAGTAGCCACCGCAGAGTTGCCAAGGCGCATGACGGGCACGCGGCATGCAGCCTCTTGTGCTCAATCCCCGCCTTCTACGTCCCGGTGCCCCCTGCGCAGGGGTCTGGGCCAGAACGAGTTGAGGCCGCGGGCGTAATAGTGGCGGCGAGAGGCTTGTCAGGGGGTGCGGATTTGGTAGAATGGGGCGGTTTGGATGCCATCGCAAGCCCCAATCAAGATCCCGTGGAACGATGTTATGGCAGAAGTCGCAAACAGACTGTCGGAGCCGCCGGCCGCACCGGGCCGGATACGAAGCACTCATGGCGTGGAGTGCGGGGGGCGCCGTGCGCACGCGGGCTCGCGGGTCGGGGCGGCTTTGAGTGAGACTGAAAGGCTGGATTCGACGGTAAGATTAGTCGAGAGGAGCAAAGCCGGGACGTCCAGGCCGCGAGGGGAGGCGGCGGGGCTGTATGTGCACGTGCCGTTCTGCCGGAGCAAGTGCCGCTACTGCGGGTTCTACTCGGTGCCGGCAGCCGGATGGGATACCGGGCGAGTGGTCCGGGCGATGCTGCGTGAGCTGGACTGGTACACCGGGGCGCCGTTCTGTACGGCGTATATCGGCGGGGGCTCCCCTACCGCGCTGCCTGCGGAACAGTTGGTCGCTCTGGCTCGTAGGATTCGCGAGCAGTTCGCGGGAATCGAGGAGTTCACAGTCGAGTGCAATCCGGGGCAGGTGGAGTCCGGGCTGCTGGCGGGGCTGCGGCAGGCGGGCGTAAATCGGCTGTCGTTCGGGGCACAATCGTTTCATCCGGCGGAACTGGAGTTGCTCGGGCGCAGGCACGGTGTTGAGGATATCAGGCGGAGCGTGGAACTGGCCCGGCGGGTGGAGTTCGACAACGTCGGGCTGGACCTGATCTTTGCGATTCCCGGCTCGACCCTCGGCGACTGGCAATACAGCGTGGAGGCGGCAATCGATCTCGGCGTGGAGCACGTGTCGGCGTACAGCCTCAGCTTCGAGGCGGGCACGGTGTTCGACGCCTGGCGCAGGGAGGGCCGAGTCGAGCGCGTGGATGAGGAGCTGGACCGGGCGATGTACGAGTGGGCCGTTGAGCGGCTGGAGGCGGCCGGGCTCGTGCAGTATGAGATTTCGAATTTTGCCCGGCCGGGATGCGAGTGCGTGCACAACCTCGGATACTGGGAGAATCGGCCGTTTGCCGGCGTCGGGCCGGGGGCCGCCTCGTACTGGCGCGGGTGCAGGACGGCTCACGATGCGGATATCGAGCGGTACGCGGCGGCGGTGGAGGGCGGGGTGGAAATCCCGGGCGAGGTCCAGCCGGTGACTGATGACGACGCGATCTGCGAGACGGCGGTTCTCAACCTGCGCATGCGGGCCGGGATCGACCTGGCCGGGTTCCGCCGGCGGACCGGACGCGATGCGATGCAGATATTCGCCGGACCGATTCGGCGGCACCGCGACCTGGGCCTGATCGAGGTCACGGACCGCCAGGTGCGGCTCACCCGGCAGGCCCTGCCGATTGCGAACAGCGTCCTTTGCGACTTTGCGGCTCTGGAATGACGGAATCTATGGATATTCAGCACATTCGAAATTTCTCGATCGTCGCCCACATCGATCACGGCAAGAGCACCCTGGCCGACCGCATGCTCGAGCTGACCGGCACGATCACCAAGCGAGAGGCCAAGGACCAGATCCTCGATACCATGGACATCGAGCGGGAGCGCGGCATCACGATCAAGGCCTCCGCCGTCACGATGCAGTACGATCATGCGGGCGAAACCTTCATGCTGAACCTCATCGACACCCCCGGCCATACTGATTTTTCATACGAGGTATCGAGGGCATTGACGGCGTGCGAAGGGGCGATTCTCGTAGTGGATGCCAGCCAGGGGATTCAGGCGCAGACGCTGGCGAACGCGTACCTGGCGACGGGGTCCGGGGCGGAGATTCTGGCGGCGATCAACAAGGTGGACTTGCAGGCGGCACAGCCGGACATCGTCGCGGAGGAAATCGAGCACGTGCTGGGCATCCGCAAGAACGAGTGTTTCCGGATCAGCGCCAAGACCGGCCTGGGAGTCAAGGACCTGCTCGACGCCGTGTGTGAGCTGCTGCCCCCGCCGGCCAACCGCAGCGACGAGCCGACCCGGGCTTTGATCTTCGACAGCCACTACGACGATTACCGCGGCGTGATCTGCTACGTCCGCGTCTTCTCCGGCTCGCTGAAGGTCCGCCAGAAAATCCGACTCATGGGCGAAGCCTCCGCCTACCAGATCACCGAGCTGGGCAAGTTCCGGCCCGACATGAAGCCGGTGGACCAATTGGGGACTGGCGAGGTCGGCTATGTAATCGCGAACATCCGCAGCCTCAGCGACGTGCGGATCGGCGACACGATCACCGACGACGCCCGCCCCGCCCCCGACGCTCTCAAGGGCTACAAGCCGCCCCTGCAGATGGTCTTCTCCGACTTCTACCCCGGCAACAACACGGAGTACCCCCGGCTGCGGGCCGCCTTCGACAAGCTGGCCCTCAACGACGCTAGCTTCTCGTTCGTGCCGCAGAACTCGCCGGCCCTGGGCTTCGGGTTCCGCTGCGGGTTCCTCGGCCTGCTGCACATGGAGATCATCCAGGAGCGGCTGGAGCGCGAGAACGACATCGACGTCGTCCAGACCGCGCCGACCGTCAGCTACGAGATCCTCCTGCGCGACGGCACCGTGAAGAAGATCGACTCGCCCAGCGAGATGCCCGACCGCAGCATGATCGAGGAGATTCGCGAGCCGTTCGTGCGTTTGGAGATTATCACCTCTACCGACACGATCGGCGGCATCATGAAGCTGGCGGAGGCCCGCCGCTGCCGGCTCGTCAAGACCGACTACCTCAGCACCACCCGCGTCATGCTCGAATACCGCGCCCCGCTGGCTGAGATCGTCTACGATTTCTACGACCAGATCAAAGGCATCAGTCACGGATATGCGACAATGGATTACGAATTTGTCGGGTATGAGGCCGGCGACCTGGTAAAGATCGACATTCTCGTCAATCATACGCCCGTGGAGGCCCTGTCGCTGGTCGTGCACCGCAGCAACGCGGAGGCCCGCGGGCGAAAGCTCATCATCAAGCTGCGCCGGGCCATCCCGCGACACCAGTTCGAAATTCCGCTGCAGGTCGCCATCGGCGGCAAGGTCATCGCCCGCGAGACGATCAAGGCCTACCGCAAGGACGTCACCGCGAAACTCTACGGCGGCGACATCACCCGGAAAATGAAAGTCCTCAAACGCCAGAAGGAAGGCAAGAAACGCATGAAGAGCGTCGGCAGCGTCCAAATCCCCCAGGAAGCCTTCATGAGCATCCTCGACACAAGTGATTGACGCTTTGGATTTACGATTTACGAATCAAAACCACCGGCAGAGCCGGTGGTATGAGGAAGGCCCCTAAAAGGGGCCGTCTGCCTGATCTTCTGATACAAGTTCTCGTGGATGACTCTCACACGACAATCCGATACAACAGGCGCGTGGCACTTGCACTCCCACTTGATATAGGCCACACTCTGCCATTCTTTCATGATGGTCCCCTTTGGCCCTCCGGTCTCTTTCTAGGAGGACTATCGTGAAGAGGACGCACGAAACGGCAGAGCCTTTTCAATTCTCACCGGCAGAGCCGGTGGTTTACGCAACTGAATTACGATTTCCGATTTGCCCTTTGCCGCAGGCCGGGCGCACTACCGAGCAGAGCAAGTTCTCAACCCGCGTTGACCTTTCGTTCCATCATGGCTCACTATACAATCGATCGAATGTTTGAGCGGATAGTCACAGGGCAGGTTCTTCAACCAACACGCTGATGCGGGGTTTGGGAAGGTACGAATGGACGTGACGCGAGAGCGGATGCGTTTGCGAATCTGCGGAGTTGTGGTCCTGGCGGTCGTCACAGTCGCTTCTCTGCATGGGTGCAAGAGGCAGGATGAGAGCTCGGCCGTGCCGTGGAAGTCCGGCGTGACCGTCATCGGGGGCAATCTCGGCTGGGACGCCGAATCGGATCGCGTCCTCGACCCGCGTGCCGCCACCGCCGACCTCTGGTGGGAGCTCACATCGGAGACCAGGAGCAGCCTGACCCCCGTGAACGGTGCGGCGGTCGCGATCATCAAGAACGCCAGCTACGATCGCATCGGCCCGAACTTCATCCGCCGGGCACGCATGGCCCCTCAGAGGCTCGAAAGCACCGACAAGGACAAGGTCCCGGCCCCGGGCACCGTGATCGTCTTTCGCACCTCCGATGGCGTGCTCGGCAAGCTCCGGATCGTCGGCTACCGCCCGCTCCATGACCTGTCGTTCCCCGGCGCCGCCGCCTACTTCGACCAATGGAAGCTGGAAGCCCAGCGCCGGCCGAACTACCAGCGCTTCCACCTCGAAGTCAAATGGTCCCTGTTTCTCCCCGAAGACCAGTAGCTCGCCAGAATCCGCCCGTCCTTTCATGTGTCCTCGGTCATTCGCCGGACGCCAATGAAGGCGACAGTCGGCAGGGTGAGTTCCGCCCACCGAGTCCTGCATTTGCGATTCTTCTACAGACAGGGACGATTTTCCAGGGCCATAACCGATAGTTGTACCTGCTCCCCAACAAAAAGGCCCCGCCTTGGGACGGGGCCTCTCGATTCTACCGCCTGGCGGTTGCCCCTCAACTGGGGACGACGCCGGTCGCGCACGGGCCCTTTCTGCCTTCTCCCACCTGGAACTCGACCTTCTGGCCTTCATCAAGGGACGCGTAGCCCTCGGTCCGGATCTCGGAATGGTGGACGAACAGATCGTTGCCGCCGCCCTCCGGCGTGATGAAACCGAACCCCTTGTCCGCGTTGAACCATTTCACTGTACCCTTTGCCACTTTTTCTTCTCCTTAGACCCGTCCGGGCCTATACAGACTATTCCCTCCGTTATTGTACAAGGGGTAAACTCCGAGGGAGAAAAGCATACTCCTTAACTGACCAGTCAGTCTACCACACGCCCGACCCACTGTCTACAAAATAAATCCAAAAAAGCGAAAAATACTTCAGATCGTCCCTGGCACCGCGAAACACGCAGGGAAAAGCGGGCCTAAGCAGATCAGATGACCCCAGAATTCCCGCCGCAAAGCCTCCGCTCACCCATAATCTGCGAATTGAAGACGCGACCCCGCAAGGGCCCCTTGAAGGGCTCCTTGAAGACGCGACCCCGCAAAGGCCCTCCGTTCGTCGAGCCTGGGTTTAATGTGATGCGCGGCTTGCTCAAGACGGTCAAGACGCCCCGAAGCGTTAACGGCACCTCGGCCCCGTGGGCTCATTCCGGGATTGGAATGGTGTGTTCGGTAGCTTTACCGTCTTTCGGGATTCTCTCCCAGGGTCACCTGCCAGATATCCGTCGCACCGACTCCGCCCTGTCTGGTCGATGCGAAGTAGAGGGTAGAACCATCTCTGGATATATCGGGGTTGGCCTCCCAGTCCGCATTGACCACAGGGCCAAGCTTCACCGGCGTGCCCCAGGGGTCGCTTGTGCTTTTCCGCTTAGTCACCCATATGGCGCTCTCGTCGCCGCCGCCTCGTTCGGAGTCGAAGTAGAGCGATAGGCCATCATTCGATATGGACGGCGATGAGTCCCAGGCAGAACTATTGACGGTCGGGCCGAGGTTCACCGGCGTGCCCCAGGGGTCACTTTTCGTCTTCCTCGTTGTCACCCAGATATCGCCATTACCCGAACCTCCGGGTCGCTCCAAATTATCGGGCTGCTCAGCGAAGTAAAGCGTCAGGTCGTCGGCAGAAATGCTCGGGGCGTGCTCATTCGCTGCGCTGTTGACCGTTGGGCCGAGATTCACCGGGCTGCCCCAAGGGGCACTCTTGGTCTTCCTGGTTGTCACCCAGAGGTCCTGACCACCATACCCTCCGGACCGGCCCGAACTGAAGTAGAGCGACAGTCCGTCGGCTGAGATGCTTGGCGCTTTATCACCAGCCGGACTGTTGACCGTTGGGCCGAGATTCACCGGGCTGCCCCAGGGGTCGGCTTTCGTTTTTCTCGTTGTCACCCAGAGGTCAGCCTGACCAAGACCGCCGGGCCGGTAGGAGTTGAAGTAGAGTTCCAGCTCATCGGCTGACATGCTGGGGTCATACTCGTTAGCCGAGCTGTTGACCAATGGCCCGAGATTGGTGGGATTGCCGAAGTAGCGGTCTGCCCCCGCACGGTCGGTTGGTGGCTCCGGCGGCGCAACTGGCTTTCCGGCATGGCCTGAGACCGCAAGCAGTCCCCAAATTGCCAACGCGGTGAGGATGATCGGCACAGTTCTTCCTAGTTTTCTCATGGCAGGTTTCTCCTTTACAGTTGTCGTTCGGTTTGATTTTTCGGCTGGACCGCAGGTTGCAGAACGAGCGTGGGAATCGGAGCGGCCTCGCACAGAAACGGACATTTCCCATATGCCTTCATGAATTACACTCCTACACGGTACAGAATGACACCCGCAAGCACGGATTGTCAATACGTAGAAATGCGTATTTTTGCGGAAAGGTATCATGGTGTCCCCGGAATTCCTCGACTGGGATTTGTTTCGGATTTCGTGCTTCGGATTTCAAGTACGTGGGGTGGTTTCCTCGACCTGCCCATTGACGGGTGGTACGAGGGCCCGGCTCCCAGTCGCTCTTATCACTGTAATTCGGTGTACTTATCGGCCCGGCCTTTGGCTTTTTCGACGGGGTACTTTTCTTTGTTGCGTTCGAGCTTGCGGCCGGCGGCCTCCAGGATGTCCACGCCCAACTGGTCCGCGAGGTTCAGCAGGCACAGGGTGACATCGCCGATCTCCTCCTCGACGGCCGCCTTCTTCGCCGCCGGCAGATGCCGGCTTTGCTCCTGCGTCAGCCACTGAAAGTGCTCGATCAGCTCCCCCACCTCCCCCGCCAGCGCCATGACAAGGTTCTTCGGCGAGTGATACCGCCCCCACTGCCGCTCCAAATCGAACGCCCGAATCCGATCAATTAACTCCTGCACGTAAATACTCCCAAAACCTGCCAACGATTCTGCGACGCGCACCGCCCTTTGCCGCGCGTGATAGACAATCTGCTTGTGATTTGTCACCAAATTTCCTGAGGGACAGCCATTCGCGATAGGCCCGGTTAAGGCCAGACAACCAGCCCCATTCACCCATCACAACTCTTCAGAGGCCAACCTACTCGATCCTGAGCCTGATAGGCCTGTCGTCTTCTATAGCATCCACGTCCAGAAATTCGAATTCCTCAGGCTCGCAAATTGCGTTCCAAATCACCAATGGCAAGAGCCCCTTACCTTTGACAGCTCTCTCCGCACACTCGATACACGTCTCAAGGCAAGCTATCAGAAACTCCGACGGGAACTCAAGCTTTAGAGTTGCACCTGCATAAAGGGTGTACCATGGTGTGAAGTATGGCCTTTTCGACGTCCAGAAGCGCTTCTTGTCTACGGATATTCCGGCCGCTTCGTGAACAGCCTTGCAGCGATACTCTCGGTACAGCACTGCCGTGTACGAATAGCCCTTTATCAGGGCTCGTACAATGTCCCCGGTCAGCTTCGCGCCGGTCCTTCGCATTCCCGCACTGGCGAGCGCTAGGTCGATAAGTTCTTCCTCAGAGGCGAAGGGATTCTTATTCTTGGTCTGACTCACGTGTATACGGAACGCGGATTTCAGGGCATCGTGGAGACCAACCAGGAGGGTGCGAAAGCGTCTCTCTGTCAAAGCTATGCCAGTTTCATCCACAAACTTGATTAAAGGTTTCAAATCTTCTGATGGCAGTAGAAGACGCCCGGGTTTTTCAATTATGTAGCCCGCGATTTCGGCTGCGTAAAGAATGTCCATTCCGAGGTCGGCAACACTTATTCGGCTGAACATGTCCCTCTCTCCGCTGTGTGTCAATAGCAACTGTTCAAAACTTCGTTTTGCTGAGCCTCCTGCCGGGAACAGACACCCCGCCAAATGATCCAAGTAGCAACATGTAAGGAGAATTATTTCATCCGCTCCTTTTCGTTCGCGCGATAGACGTTTCAAGAAATCGGCCTTTTGCCTGTATGAGCCGAAAAATGTTGATAGGCGCTTCACTACGCTTCGTGTCAGGTTCATTGGTTCTTCCTATCTTGAAGACCTGCTCTGGTGTGCAGAAGCATCAGTCTGCTCTTGCACCACTGGGTCTTTTCGCCTGCAAGCTTGTTGGAACGCTAGGAACAAGCACATGTCAGAATGTGGCGCGAATCCCTAAAGCGCTGGCGGTGCCTGCTGACGCCGTTCTCATGAACTCAGTATTCGAACACCACAGTACCTTAGAAGCAGTGCGTAGGCGATAACGACCAATGCGAGCTTGCCGATGAAGAAGAAGTTGGCGGGCCAGTTGATCCACCAAGGCCCGGTAAGCACAGGATTGTCCTCTGGGCGCTTCAGTCTGGCCTCGTGGAACCTGCAAAACGAACCCCAAACGATAGAGGCCGCGACATACTGTAGCAGGTCGAACGAAAGGCTGAGGACGAACAGAGCAAGCGTGGGGATCAACTCTTCCGGCACGGTCAGTTGGTCTGTACCTGGCTTACTTCTACTGTCACCGATTTTCTGCGGTTGCCGAGCATGGAATGCCGATGGATGAGGTATGGATACCATCGAAGAGACAGGGATGTCGTTGTTGGAGCATTCGCAGGCGCGATTGTTGTTGGCAGA